>SL_4KL_010_BRINEDRAFT_10000469_pt1 | contig 20728 bp, 20 predicted proteins | sample SodLak_010_BRINE_2_FD_10664 | JGI IMG/M metagenome (IMG submission 10664)
CCGATGATATCGTTGGGACTGACCCGCTCACTCGGGTGACGGCAGTCAATGACGAGTCGCTCAACACCGAGCGAGCGTTCGCGACAGCTGTCGAAGACGAGCCAGTCAACACGCTCACAACCGACCGGGGCAACGAGACCATCCCGATCGGTGCGTATATTTCTGAACTCCCTGACGACAGCGCCCTCGCCGAGGCTGGCGCACCAAGCGACGGCAGCTCGTTGATCGTCACGGCAATCGACGACCAGCGCGTCTCGAACGCGACTGGCTACGAAGATGTACTCGACACGAAGGAGGAAGGAAGCTCAGTCACGGTCGAAGCGTACATCGACGGTGATCGCCAGAGCTACGAGGCAACTGTCGGCTCCGATGGGCTCGGTATCCCTGATGTGGTGCTCGCCGACGGCTACAGCGGCTTCGTTTTCGATGATTTCGGTGTCGATCAGTATCCGGCCGATCAGTTCCTCTCCTGGCTCTCCGGAAGCAACGCCGCGCAGTGGCCGGCGATCACCTCGATTCTCGTCTACATGGGCAATCTGCTCGTGATGCCGTTTGCGACGCTGCTCGATCCAGCCACCTTCAACTACAACTTCGCCGGCTTCAACTCGGATATTGCGAACTTCTTCGTCGTCGAGGGGCCGCTGTCTGCGATCAGCGGCGGGGTCTTTCTCGCGGTGAATCTGCTGTTCTGGACCTGGTGGATCAACTTCAATCTCGCACTGTTTAACTGCATCCCAGCGTTCCCACTCGATGGCGGACATATGCTCCGGGCAAGCACCGAATCGATTGTCTCCCGGCTGCCGACCTCGCATGGCCATCTCATCGTCACTGTCACGACGCTCGGGATCACACTCGGGATGGTGTTTGCAGTGTTGCTTCTGGTCTTCGGGCCGGTCTGGCTGTGAGTGTCATGTGCCAGTATGTCTACATCGTCCGCTGTAGTGACGGGACGCTTTACACTGGCTACACGACGGATGTCGGTAGACGAATCAGCGAACACAACGCCGGCACTGGTGCATCCTACACCGCAGGCAGGCGTCCGGTCGAACTCCGCTACGTCGAGTACCACCGTTCACGCAGCGAGGCACAGAGCCGCGAGTACGAGATCAAATCGCTCAGTAGGCAAGAAAAAGAAACACTTCTTCCGGAAACAGACGAGCAGGTCGGGGTCGATCTCACACGAGTTGTCTCCTGACTCTACCGTCCTGGTGCGATCAGTTCGACAACGTGTTTCGGTTCGTCGGTGACGAGATCCTCGATCTGATCTGTACAGGAGGTACCGCTCGCGACGACGTGGTCACAGTCTGCTGCGTCGAGCTGTGATTGCAGCATCTCACCGACATCCATCGCGAGTTCGTAGTACTGTGACTTGTAGCCGAAGGAACCGGCCATCCCACAGCATTCGACATCGGTCGTCGTCACGTCGTAGCCGAGTTCGTCGAGCACTGCAAGGCTGTACTCGTCCAGTCCCATCGTTCGCTGCTGACAGTGTGCGTGATACGCGACGGTCTCACCGTCGCCTGCAGTCCCGAGCGTCGCCGGCTCGGCACCGTTGGCGAGCAGTCCGTAGATGTATTCGAGGAGGTCGTAGCTGTGTTCGGCCAGCGCCGCCGCGTCGTCTTCCGGAAGCAACCGCTTGTAATCCATCCGAAACATCGCCACGTCACTTGGCTCGATCACGGCGATATCGTACCCGGAATCGAGGTACGGCTTGAGTCGGTCAGTGACACGCTCGGCCTTCGCTGCTGCGGTGTCGATCATGCCCTGCGAGAAGGGTGCCCGCCCGGAGCCGGGAACCGATGGAACGAGCACCTCGACACCAAGTGCTTCCAGTGTCCGGACTGCGGCTTTCCCCCGCTCGACGAAGATGTAGTTCGTGTAGAGATCCGGATACAGGACGACCTTTCGTTCCGGCTCCGCCGGCGGGACGTGATCGCGGCTTTCGAACCACTCGACGAGCGTCGTCCGCTGGAAGGCAGGCAAATCACGACGATGATCGACACCGGCAACTCGTTCGAGCAGCGCCGAGACTGGTCGAGAGTTTGCAACGATATTCGAAAGCGGTGCAAACGTACTCCCAAGTCGGGCGAGCGTCTCGAAGTTACCGAACAGTCGCTTTTGCAGGTCTGGGCCGGACTCCTCCGCATCCGGGGTGAGCCCGTCGACAAGGAAATCAAAGGACTGTTCGCCGCTGTTGATCCGATCCCTGACAACCGTGTTGATCCACGGGATATCGATGTTGACTGGGCAGGCCTCGACACAGCGCGAACAGCCCGTACAGAGATCGTTGAACTCCGCGGCGCTGTCGAGCCCGTGAACTCCGGCCTCCCAGCCAGTCGCGATCCCACCGGAGTAGGTCTCCCCGCCGAAGGCGTGCCCGCCGACCGACTGAAAGTTCGCACAGGTGTTCGAACAGGCCGAACACCGGATGCAGTAAAGCGTCTCCCGGAGCTCCTCGTCCTCGCGCATTGCCATTCGGCCGTTGTCGATCAACACGAGATGGAACTCGCGGTCGTCACCGCTTCCAGCGATTGGCACATTGGGATCGTCGAAATCGATCGTCGGCGAATCGAGCGGCGGCGTCAGCAGGGAGAGATAGCTGGTGATATCCTGCCCCGTTCCGGAGCGGCCGATCAGTTCGACAAAGGGCTGGAGATCTTCGACTCGCGGGATGATCTTCTCGACGCCAGCGACGGCGATCTGTGTCTCCGGCACTGCAACAGTCTTCCGTGCGTTCCCCTCGCTCGTGACGAGTGCGAGCGTGCCGGAATCCGCCGTAATAAAGTTCGCTCCCGTCATCCCCACGTCGGCATCCTGAATCAGCTCTCCCAGCCGCTCGCGAGCGAAGGCCGTCAGCTCCTCGGCCGTTTCGAGCTCTGTCTCCGGCTCGAACTGCTCGTTGAACAGCGTCGCAATCTCTGCTCTGGATTTGTGGATCGCCGGGGCAACGATGTGGCTCGGCGCTTCGTCTGCGACCTGCAGGACCCACTCGCCAAGGTCGGTCTCGACGACGTCGACGCCCCGGGCTTCGAGTGCGTCGTTGACCTCGATTTCCTCGCTGGTCATCGACTTGCTTTTGACGAGTCGGTCGGCGTCTGCCCCCTCACAGACCTCGGCGATATATTCGTTTGCGTCCGCCTCGTCTCGGGCAATGTACACCGTGCCGCCGTTTTCCTCGACTGTTTCGGTGAGCTCGTCGATCAGCGATGGCAGTCGTTCGATCGCATCCTCTTTGATCTTGCGTGCTTCCTCGGTGAACTGTTCGTGGTCTTCGAGTTTGCCGATCGACTCGTAACGGCCCTGGTTGAACCCCCGAGTGTTCGTTCCGACAGCGTCACCCTCTGTGGCCATGATGCGGCGGATGTGTGCCGCCTTCGACTCTCGTGAGCTCATGAGACAGTGATCACCGAGACTTCTTTTGGGCCGTGTGCTCCCTGAACGAGTGCTCCCATGTCGGCCGTTGCGGATGGTCCGGTCGCGATAATTGCCGAACCACGACTCTCCCGCAACTGTTCGCCGAGTGCATCGAACGCGGACGACATATCCTCGACGATATCCTCCTCTCGGAGCAATGCGACGTGTCGATCAGTGAAGAGGCTCTTTGCCTCGCTTCCTTCCCGGTCCATCTGCAGGACGAGGCTTCCGTACTCGGCGATCGCCAGCGACGCGGCTGTGACACCTGTCGTCGCTTCCTCCAGTTCCCCGACTGTCGGCTCGGTCTGTACCGTTTCGGGCAACTCGACATTCTCCCACGGTGGCGTCGTGCCGACCGCCGCCCCCTCGACGGCCGTCGAGACTGCATCGGGAACCTCTGCGGGCGAGACCCGAGTGAGTTCGACCCCATAGTTGCGTGCGTTCGCCGCGAACTGTTCGTATGGGTCGTGTTGCATAGTATCGTGGAACTCTTTAACAGCCCACGCTGCTTTGTTCTTTCCCCGATTTCCAGAAGACAATAGCAAGACCCGGGTTGCTTATCCAAGGTCTTCGCCAGCGTCACCACTTACCCCAACTGCGTTCTCGGTCTCAACCGATTCGATGCCAGCGAGATCACAGAGGCTGTCGATCCGCTCCTGGTTGATTTCGGTCCGGAGCGCACCGAACTGGAGCCGTTTCTCCACTACGCCACCAACGTCTTCGATCGCCTGTTCAAGTTCGTCGGCCGCTTGTTCTGACTCACCAGTGACGATAAGAACCACACTCTCACCGGAAACAGGATCGTCACGCATCCGCCGGACCGGGTGAGAGAGATACATCCTTCGAATCTCTCAGGCGAGTGGCGTCCGTTCGACGACAGTCCCCTCGACGGTTGGATACTGTTCGACAATCTCGCCCTCCGAAAGATCACCCTCCTCGATCATCTCCTCTAGCAGCCACCAGGCGACCTCGACGTGATCACTTTTGACCGTGTAGTACTCCGCGGGGACACCGAGCTCGTCGAGCTGTTCCGGTTCGACCCACGTCTTTCCGTAGACGAGTGTACCGTCGTCGGTGACCTCGTCGAAGGGGCGGCGGATGTTCTGTGCCATCCGTTTCAGGCGGTTGCGATGCTGGGCAGCATCTTTGAACACCGAGGTACAGAAGTATACCTTCTCGTGGTCGCCCATCGTCTCCAGAATCTCGTGGCTTCCCTCGACGGCACTCATATGCCCCTCACGGAGCTCGTACCCTTCTTCCTGCATCCGGCGGAAGTTCCCTTGACTCATCTCGAACTCGTTGATGTTACAAAAGTCGGCTGCACCCTCGTCGATCAGTTCGAGAAACTCCTCTTCGGCCCGGATGCCCGGAATCTCGAAGGCTGGCGTCAGCCCCTCCTCGCGGGCGATATACAGGATCTCCTCCCACTCGGTGCCGTGGAGATCGCCCCACAGCTCGAACGGCGGGTGGAATCGAATCTCGTCCAGTCCTGCCTCGGCAAGTCGGCGCATGTTCTCCCGACCGCCCGTAATTCCGGTATAGAGGTGGGTGTGGTGATCCTCGCCAAACTCGTCTTTCAGCAGTTCGATATACCGGCAGGTGCGTTCGAGCACTTCCTGGGGCTCGCCACCCGTAATGGAGGAGCCGAGCGCATCCATCCGTTTCGCCTCGTCGATGATATCCTGATCGCACTTGACTTTCCGCTCGTTTGCGTACACGTCGGTGACGTTCTTGCGGTTCTCACCGAGCGGACAGTAAAAACAGTCGCGCTGGTCGCAGTAACCGTAGACAAAGAGAACCATCTTCCCGCCCTCGGCACACTGCTCACAGCCCTTTGATAGCATTCACAGCACTGTAGCGCGTCAATCTGTAAAAGGGATGCGAAAGAATTCTGCTCACGCCCGCCAGTCCTGAACCACGGCACCAAAACCGATTGCGCCGATCGCAAAGGAGATGAGTCCGCCAATACCAGTAAGCACCAGGCCACCGTTGATCGCCGCACCGAGAACCAGTGGATACCGCCAGTCGTTGTGATCGAGCAGCCGCCGCCCGATCGCGAAGAAGGCAAGCGCAGAGCCGACTGCCCAGACGAGATACGCCGCTACGAACAGTGGGATCACGAACAGTATCCCGATGATCGTGATCAAAAGCAGGACACCGACGAGAATGAGCACCAGCAACACGAACACGCCGTACAGAAAGGAGTTGACTGGCTCTCTGAACAGCCCGGAGGTCATCCGGCGGGTGTAGTTGGGTGCCAGAGCGATGAGAATTGCACCCACCAGTAGTGTCGACAGAAATGCACCGATGGCACTCCCGCCCAGCCCGAGTGAAATATCGACTGTGCTCTCCGGATCGTCGCCTACAACCTGCCCGACGGCAGCAAAGATATTCACTTCTATTGTCATGTACAACAATACGACCGCATTGGGGAAAAAACCGCTCCAGCAACCGGTCAAAGAGCTGTTTCACTCTGCGGCACGGCTTTTATATTCCACGTAGAACTCGAAGATAAGATGACAGATAACAGCCGCAGACGGTTTCTCACACTCTGTGCTTCGGGTGCCGGCGTCGGTCTCGCCGGCTGTCTCGGCAGCCAGCAGGACAACCCAAGTACGGACGACCAGGAGACAGCCGATCCAGATCCCGACGAACCGGAGCGGATCGATGACTGGCAGTACGACCCCGACAGCAGCGACGACAGCGGAAGCTGGGTCGTTCCGGGACAGCAGTCACCGAGCAGTTACCGGAGCACCCAGTCTGTTTCCATGGAGGAAGCAGCCGTCGACGATGCCGCTGACGACTCGATCGGGCTGGCAGTCGGCGGGGCAGCCGATGTCGGCACCTTCCGCCAGAACGTCTACGAGGGGTTTTTGCCGATCCCGGAGACGATGGCCTACGAGGGGCTGTTTCACGACTACTACTTCGACACCGGTGGAGACGGGAGCTGTCCGTCACTGTTCTGTCCGACGTACACGCCAGCCGTTACTGACGACCCTCTCTCTGGTGAGACAGAGCGGTACCTGAGCGTCGGGCTCGATTCTGGGCTTTCTCAGTCGGATTTCGAACGCCCGCCGCTGAATCTCACGGTTGTCCTCGATATCTCGGGCTCGATGCGCGCCAGCTTCGACGAGTACTACTACGACCGGTACGGCAACGAACAGCGCGTGGAGGAGGGCACCGACCAGCCAAAGATGGAGATCGCAAAAGAGGTGCTCGTCGATCTGACCGAGCATCTCCGTCCTGAGGACCGCTTTGGGGTCGTACTGTTCAACCACGAGTCGGAGATCGCAAAGCCAGTCCGGAAAGTCGAGAAAACCGACATGGACGCGATCCGCGGCCACATTCAGGCGGATGTTCAGGCTGGCGGCGGGACGAACATCTCCGCTGGGATGGAAGACGCAGAACAGCTACTCGATGACTTTGCCGAGGACGACAGCGAGTACGAACACCGCACGCTGCTTTTGACCGACGCGCAGGTGAACTGGGGTGAAACCGACGCCGATGAACTTCGCTCGTCGCTCGAAGCACGCGCCGAAAAGCAGATGCACACCTCCGTGATCGGCATCGGCGTGGATTTCAACGCGGATCTGATCAACCAGATCACTGCCGTACGTGGCGCAAACTACTACAGCGTCTACTCCGCCGAGCAGTTCGAACAGCGGATGGTCGAGGAGTTCGAGTACATGGTAACGCCGCTTGTCTACGATCTCTCGCTCGAACTCGATGCCGAGGATTACGAGATCAAACAGGTGTACGGCTCGACTGCCGCGGACGAAGCGACTGGCGAGTTGATGCACGTCAACACGCTGTTTCCCTCACCAAGCGAGGGCGAGAAAGCGAAAGGTGGAGTCGTGCTCGTCGAGGTCGAGCAGACGGGATCCGGGTCGAATGGGGAGATGGAGCTGGTCGCCTCCTGGGAACGTCGGAGCGGGCTCACCGAGTCCACCACGGAGCGGATCACGTTTCCACAGGAGCAACACTGGGGCAACGACGCGATTCGGAAGGCGGTGTTGCTCGCCCGCCACGGCGATCTGCTCAAAGAGTGGACTGTGAGCGAACGCGACGTTCCCGTCGACGACGCGTATCCCACAGATCCGAGCGACGATCCCGAGGCGGTCGGTATCGAGCCCCCACGGGCCGATCTCACACAGTGGGAGCTACAGTCCGAACGGTTACGTGTCTCATCGGGGATGGCCGACCGAATCGGTGAGTTCCGTGGCCACTTCGCAAGCGAGGCCGAGGCGATCGGTGACGACTCGCTCGATCAGGAACTGGAACTGCTCGACGAGATTCTTGCTGCCACGGACTAGAGCACCCAAAACAGCAACCAGAGCCCAGCAACTGTGTAAATGACCGCGCCCGACAGCAGCCCGAACACGGCCTTTCGGTGTGCCCCGAGGAAACGCTCCTCGCCGTCGGTGACGATCAACTGGCCGCTGACACTATCGCGTCCGATGCGAAAAAATTCTTCCGTACCGTTCGTCGACTGGCGTGCCTCGCCACGCACGCGGACGGTCGCACCGACCGGCAACAGATACTGAACGTACTGTCGCTCGTTGTCGGACGTTGGCGGGATTTTGTTGGCGCGACACCATTCGACGATCGGTTCTGGTGGTTGTTCGTCTGCCTCGACGACACCTGTCTCGACTGTTCCCCTGGCAAGTCGGACAACAACGGCCGGAATGTCGAGATCACCCCCACCGATGCTGCCGTACTGCAGCCGTGCCGAACCCGTCTCCTCGTCAGTCGCTATTTCGGGAACTGCCTTGCTCGATCCCGACACTGGGTCCTCGACGAGTACCGAACCGGTGTCGTCTTCGAGTCGAAACTGGCTGCTTTGAGTCCCGCGTGCAATTGGGCCTGCTCGCCCCTTTTCGTAAACTTCCCAGTACGCGAACACGCAGTCGCCCCCGCCGAATGGCTGTGTGAGCGTCTCCGATCCGGGTTGGCAGGCCCCTGAGACCTCGACTGGGCCGGCCAGCACCGACTGGATCGGTTCAGATGAGAGACCTCTGACGCGCAGCCACCGGCGGAGCTGTTCGAGCCCCCGGGAGAGATTCGAGAGACCAAGCACAAAAAGAATCCCGCCGAGTGCTCCAAATACAAACACAACGAGGAGGTCACCGCCGGGTAGTGACTGCAACAGGACAGCCGACTCGACTTCGGGCATGCATTGATAGGATGGGGACCCCTCCAATATAGATTGTGACCGCAGGCGAAAACGATCTCCAGTTGAAATCGGCGGGCGTGGCACCAAGCCACAGCCCGTAACGGTTAATTCGGTTGCTCACACAGTAGCGGTGTGGAAGTCGAACACAGCTTTTTGGGGGCCGACGGCATCGGCGAGACGATCGAAAAGCGGCTCTGGCAGCAAGGCATCACTCACTGGAGTGAGTTCGACCGCGACTGCAAGGGGATCGGCTCGACCCGCGCGGCCTGTATCGAGGAGTTCATCGAGAGTGGCCAGCGGGCGATTGACGCTGACGATGTCTCGTATTTCGATCAAGCGTTTCCGAGCGGTTCGCGCTGGCGGCTGTACGAGAGCTTCGAGGATCAGGCCTGTTTTTTCGATATCGAGACCACGGGACTTGATCAACACAGTAGTGTCGTCACGACCGTCTCGCTACATCAGGACGGCCGGACCAGAACGCTCGTCCGCGGTGACGATCTCACGAGCGAGGAGCTCGCAGCTGCCTTCGACGACGCGGGCCTGCTGGTTACCTTCAACGGCGCACGATTCGATATTCCGTTTCTCGAACACTGCTTCGACATCAACCTCGATCTCCCGCATATCGATCTCATGCCAACCTGCCGGAAGCTGGGGCTGTCCGGCGGGTTGAGCGCGGTCGAGCAGGAGTTCGGAATCGGCCGTGACCTGCCGGATGTCGACGGCAGGGAGGCGGTACGGCTCTGGCACGAACACGAACGTGGTGTCGACGGTGCTCTGGAGCGATTGATTGAGTACAACCGCGAGGACACCGAAAACATGGTTCCAGTACTCGAACAGGCTGTTTCCGAACTCGATCGGCAGGTCCTTCCCGCTGAGTGCGCGCTATTAGAGTGATTTGATTTGACGGACCTGTTGGCTTGTTCCTTTTGATCACAAAATCAGTAAAGAGCGTTGTTGTTCGCAGATATTCTAGCAGTTGTTCGGTCTTTTTCGTCTGGTCTTATTGTTATTTTTCCGGTTTTTAATAATACAGCTAAAACAAATACTTCTCCCAGAAACCAAAACACTACACGCTCGCCCGCCAACACCGGGTATGACAGATCTCGATAGCAAAACCGACCAGTACGAGGAGCTACTCGCCGAAGCACTCGCTGAGGCCGAGATTGCCGCTCCGCAGGACACACCCCTCTTTGAGGCGGCAAGCGACTGCGAGGAGATGGCTCGCTCCTATCTGGAGGACGGCCGGCATTTCCGGTCGAACGACGATCCGGTCAACGCGCTCGCTGCCTTCTCCTATGGCCACGCCTGGCTGGACTGTGGTGCCCGTATCGGATTGCTCGACGTGCCAAAAGAAGGCCATCTCTTCACGATCTGATACCTAATCAGCTCTTTTCTCACTGCTCTTCGGTCGCCTGCTTTTCGGTTCCTGTCCGCTCTCCGGTTTCGGCCTGCTCTCCGGTTTCGGCCTGCTCTTTTGCGTTTGTCTTCTCCTCTTCTTGTTTGTCAATCTCCGACTGCTCCGATGCTTCTGATTCGATATCTTCTTTGGCTTCAGGCTCTCGTGGGCCGATCCCGAGCTGTTCCCGCACGCCGCCGAGCTTTCCGCGGCGATCAGCATACGTTAGCCCGAAGATTCCGAGCCCGACAACCAGCAGGGGAGCGGACAGGAGTCCGATCGTCTGGAGCGTCCCGTCGAACACTGCAACGAGTCCCTCGCCGATCGGGTCCGGGTCGTCCCCGTTTTCGAGTGGACTCAGCAGCGGCGACCGGAAGACCACTCCGACGAGAACACCGACCGTTCCTGCTACGACAAGCGCAACGGCGGTGGTCAGTGCTGTTCGTCCGACTGATTTCGTCGCGGCGTAGCTGGTTCCGATCAGCCCGACCGCAACGAGTGGCAACAGCCACGCGAAGGTCGTTCCCCACTGGATCGCAGTCGCAAACGGCGCGAAGTCGGATTCGGGATCCTCACTCTCGCCGAACAGCAACTCCTCGTCAGGAACTTCTTCGACTGCCGATTCAGCGAGCACTTCCCTGATCCGCTGTTCGTCGCTCTCTAACTGTTCGGTGTACTCCTCATGAGTTAGCTGCCCGGTCAACCCATCCAGTACAGTCGTCTGGTGATCGATGACAGCTGTTGCAAGCTCCTCGTTGTCGTCGATTTCGACTCGCACGTTCGCTTCGAGTTCGCTGGCAACTCGCTCGCGTTCCTCGGGCGAGAACTCTATCTGCGCTTCCTCGAATGCCTCGCTGCCCTCGCTGAGCATCGCGATCCGCTCCTCCTCGAGTTGTTCACTCTGTGCGCTCACCATTGCTGGCGTATCGATATCGAGTCCGTCCCGAATCGTCTCCTCGATCGATTCTTTCATCGGGGAAAGATCGATCCGGATATCGAGGTCGTCCCGGTCACCGTGTAAAAAAGAAAACAGCTCCTGAATGCTCCCTCCCATCGCCTCGGCAATGAACTGTTCACTGACTCCCCTCTCCGCAATCTCTTCGCTGCTCAGCGTCAGTGTCACCCCCTGTGGAATCGACTCGCTTGCGAGCATCTCCGAAATGTCTGCCGTCACATCGTCACGGATCTCCTGAGCGATCGATCCGTACACACCCGCCTGTTCGAACTCTCCGTCGACGTAGTTCCCGTCGAAGGCCGTCCGGTCCGCGCCAACTGCGAACGTCCCTCCGATCAGGGAAAGCGTAAGTGCGATTCCGAGAAACACCACGGCGATGCGCTGTCTGTTACTCATAGCTGACTGTTCTCACTGTCTTCTGCCGGCAGGTTGTCATTTGGCCACTACTCGATAGCATTCTGGTATGTGCCCCCAACGAGACCACATCTACCTGTAATAACTCACCACTCTATAAAAATACGATGGCGAGCACTCGATCTCCGGCAGACAGCCCGTATGACAGCGGCTGACAGGACAATCGACGCACTGTCATGTGGTTTTGTTATATTTGAATTCTGATAACTGTCTGACGCCGTTTAATGGGGATGGAAACACATGGCATACATATGAGCATACACCGCGGCGAGTTTGAGCGGATCCGCTCGGTCATTGAGGAGGCCGAAGCGGATGGACCGCTGACCGCGCGGGAGATCTTGCAGGTGCTCGACGAACACGACGAGGAGTTCGATAGTGCACACCGCGTCGCGACAGTGCTGGGTCGGCGAGCAGAGACCGGCGAGGTCGAGGTCATCCGCGATCAGCCCTACCGGTACCGTTTCGAGAACACCGGAAAGTGACACTGTGTAGACCGACGGTAGGTGTGTAGATGAGTGGTCGTTACATTCGTTAGCGGGCTGTTTGTTGTTAGCTACCGACGAGCACGAGTCACCTGTTCCGGCTGACCGCCGGGATCGTGTGAGCGGTTCGCAATACGATATTCGAAACTGGGCTGCGAGTTTCGTACTGCATCGTCGGGCTTATTACGATGTGCGGACTCCGTGCGGATAATGACAGCCGAAGATCGGACGATTTTGCTCATCGGTAGTGGGCCGATCCAGATCGGACAGGCCGCCGAGTTCGACTACTCGGGGGCACAGGCGTGTCGTGCACTCCGTGAGGAGGGGGCACGCGTCGTCCTGGTAAACTCCAACCCAGCGACGATCATGACCGATCCGGATATGGCCGACGAGGTGTACATCGAGCCAATCAACACGGAAGCCATCGCGGAGATCATCCGGAAAGAGAAACCGGACGGTGTGATCGCCGGTCTGGGGGGGCAGACCGGGCTGAACGTCACCGCCGAACTCGCCGAGGAGGGGGTTCTCGACGAGCACGATGTCGAGGTCATGGGGACGCCGCTGGATACGATCTATGCGACCGAGGATCGTGACCAGTTCCGACAGCGGATGGAATCGATCAACGAGCCAGTCCCAAAATCCGAGACGATTCAGGATATCGACGAGGTCGAGGAGGCCGTCGAGTCGGTCGGTGGGCTGCCAGTGATCATGCGGACGACGTACACCCTCGGTGGGGCGGGGTCGGGCGTCATCGACGAGATGGAGGAGCTAAAAGAGGCAACCAGAAAGGGGCTCAATCTCTCCCGTGACAACCGCGTGATGATCACCGAGTCGATCGACGGCTGGATCGAACTCGAGTACGAGGTCATGCGTGACGCGGACGACTCCTGTATCATCATCTGTAACATGGAGAACATCGACCCGATGGGGATCCACACCGGCGAGTCGATCGTCGTCACCCCATCGCAGGTCATCCCCGACGAGGGTCACCAGGTGATGCGTGACACCGCTCTCGATGTGATCCGCGAACTCGGGATTCAGGGTGGCTGTAACATCCAGTTCGCCTGGCGCGACGACGGCACCCCGGGTGGGGAGTACCGCGTCGTCGAGGTAAACCCACGTGTCTCCCGATCCTCGGCACTCGCCTCGAAGGCGACAGGATACCCGATTGCGCGTGTGACCGCGAAGGTCGCTCTCGGCAAGCGCCTCCACGAGATCGAAAACGAGATCACGGGCCAGACGACCGCAGCCTTCGAGCCAGCGATCGACTATATCGTGACGAAGGTGCCACGCTGGCCGAAAGACAAGTTCCGTGATGTCGAGTTCGAGCTTGGGCCGGCGATGAAATCGACTGGCGAGGCGATGTCGATCGGTCGAACGTTCGAGGAGTCGATGCTGAAGGCGCTTCGTTCCTCGGAGTACGACCCTGCCGCGGACTGGAGCGAGGTCAGCGACGAGGAACTGGAAGCCGACTATCTGGAACGACCGACGCCGGACCGAACATACGCTATTTTCGAGGCCTTCGACCGCGGCTTCAGCGTCGAGGAGATCGTCGAGCTCACCGAGATCCGCGAGTGGTATGTCGAACGGTACAAACGGATTGCCGAGGCCGCACAGGCAGCGTCGGATGGTGATTTCCAGACCGCTGCCAGCAGCGGGTTCACTGATCACGAGATCACCGCCCTCGCCGGCGGGGAGTTCGAGGATACCCACGCCTCCTGGCTACCCGAGCGGCTCACGGACGACGACGAGGGGGTTGAGGAGGGCGAGGCTGTCCCTGACGGCAGCGGTGCAGTCACCGTCGACGATGTCGATCCCCAGACCTCCGAGCGGGATTTCAAGCTCGTCGACACCTGTGCCGGGGAGTTCCAGGCAACGACGCCGTATTACTACTCCGCGCGTGATCCAATCTCCGGCCTGAACCGTGACGAACTTCGCGTCGACCGCGATGTCGAAAGTGTCGTCGTCGTCGGTGGTGGTCCGATCCGGATCGGTCAGGGTGTCGAGTTCGACTACTGTTCTGTTCACGCAATCAGCGCACTGCGCGATATGGGCATCGACGCCCACGTGGTCAACAACAACCCGGAGACGGTCTCGACGGACTACGATACCTCCGACGGCCTCTTTTTCGAGCCGATCACTGCCGAGGAGGTCGCCGACGTGATCGAGGCAGCAAACGCCGACGGTGTGATGGTCCAGTTCGGTGGTCAGACGAGCGTCGATATCGGTCGACCACTGGAGAAGGAACTCGAACGTCGTGATCTGGACTGTGAGATTCTCGGCACCTCTGTCGACGCGATGGATCTTGCCGAGGATCGTGACCGGTTCAACAAGCTGATGGACGATCTCGGCATCGCCCAGGCAGAGGGTGCGACCGCGACAAGTAAGGAGGAAGCGCTCGATCTCGCCCACGATATTGGCTATCCCGTCCTTGTGCGTCCATCCTACGTGCTTGGTGGCCGTGCGATGGAGGTCGTCTACAACGACGAGGATCTTGAGACCTACATCGAGGAGGCAGTCCGTGTCTCCCCGGAGAAACCGATCCTCATCGATGACTTCCTCGCCGATGCAGTCGAACTCGATGTCGATGCCGTCTCCGACGGCGAGAACGTTCTCATCGGTGGTGTGATGGAACACGTCGAGACCGCGGGTGTCCACTCCGGTGACTCGGCGTGTATGATCCCGCCGCGCTCGCTTGGCCGGGATGTCAACCGCCGCGTCCGCGAGGTCGTCGAGGATATCGCGCGAGCGCTCGACACTGTTGGACTTCTCAACGTCCAGCTCGCTGTGCGTGATGGTGAAGTGTACGTGCTGGAGGCGAACCCACGCTCCTCGCGAACTGTCCCGTTCGTCTCGAAGGCAACGGGCGTCCCGATCGCGAAGATTGCCGCGAAGGTGATGGCTGGCGCGACGCTGGATGAGCTTGATTACGAGGAGCAGATCCCAGAGCAGGTCAGCGTCAAGGAGGTTGTCCTTCCGTTCGACCGCCTACCGGGCAGTGATCCACGCCTCGGGCCGGAGATGAAATCCACCGGTGAAGTGATGGGCACTGCCGACACGTTCGGCAAGGCCTACCAGAAAGCTCAGATGTGTGTCGGCAAGCCGATCCCACTGGAGGGGACGGCGATCGTCGACCTGCCTGTGGTTGGTTTCGAGGAGTTCTTCGACGTGAAAGGGATGGACGATTACGAGGACACCGAAGCGATCAAGCAAGCGCTGCACAACGGCGAGGTCGATCTCGTGCTCTCGCGTGACCGAGATATTCTCGAAGTCTGTGTCGAGGAGACGATCACCTACTTCTCGACGATCGAGAGCGCTCAGGCTGCACTCGAAGCGATCCGTCACTCCGACGAACCACTCGACGTGCAGTCGATCGACAGACGCCCGAAACTCCAGGAGTACTGGGGCCAGCCGAAAGACCGCGAGGATCTCCGCACCCAGCTGCAGGCGCTGCGGTCGATCCTCGACGCCGGCTATCTCGACGCACTCGGTGCCGAGGGTGGGGAGACTGCTGCCTTCGGCGACGCGCTCGATACTGTGCTCGACACTGTCGACAGCTCCGTGCTCGTCATGGAGTCCTCGGCTGGTGACTCCGACGCCGCCGAAAGCGTCAGAGCAGCACTCGAAGACAGACAGTACAACGCGAAACTCGCCGACGATCTACCGGCGATCGACGAGAACCGTGAGGAGGATATCGCGACCTACATGACGCTCTCGAAGTTCTCGATCCTCGTCGACGAGGAAGCAACCCGACGGCTCTCCGAGTACGAGACCGCGAAAGCCCAGCAGAGCATCCTCGCCCGCCTCGTTCCGGCAGACCGGGAAGGGCAGACAACACACATGATCGGCGGTCACGAGGAAGAAGGAACCCAGCATATCCGCCAGTTCGAGTACGAGAGTGATCCGATAGAGGTTCTCGACGACGCGATTAGCTGGGCGGAATCCGTCGCCGAGAGTCGCCGGCAGAGCGAGTAACGGTCACGTCGTCACCGGCAGTATTCAGCGACATTCTTTTGTTGGTTCTCCATAATGTCGGTCGTATGAACCGCAGGAAGACTCTCTCTGTCCTCTGGGCCTGTCTCGTACCAGCGGTGGCTGGCTGTAGCTCCGGTGACGATGCAGATCACGAACCGGGTGACGATGCAGATACTGAATCGGCAGAGCCTACTGACGATGTACAACCATTTGTTCAGATACGTGGTAGTTCCACGGACGCGAGTGGGCAGTTCACCGCTGACGGTACGGAACTCACTGGGGATATTGTTCTCGTCACACTCGAAGTACAGTCAGCCGACAGTGACGCAGCGCCCGACGAATTCTGGGTCAGGGGCCACGCCGACGAAATCCAATGGGCTGATAGCGGTGGTGATCTCCAGGCCGGTGAACAGGTTGCCCTTCTCGTCGGTGACGATGCCGAACAGCCAGACGGTGGCGCTGCCGACGGATTTGATGCTGGCGACGCGAATTTTTTCGTCTTTGACTCCGTCGCTATGACTAGCGGTGACACAGTTGACCTCGTTTTTGAAACCGAGGATACCTCCAGTGTCACGGACACGTACGAAATCCCAGAGCTCTGAACACACGGAACGTCTTGCCAACGAAGTGTCTCTCGCAGTCTCACCCACGGAGCCACTCCAGCAGCTCACCAACCGGATTGTCGCTGTCGACTGGGATTCCCTCGAACACCGAGACGTTCTCCAGTAGTGCGGATAGCACCGGCGGCAATACTGTGAACAGAAAGAGCAAAAATAAAAGTCCAAAGAACAGCCGGGCACCGATCCCGAAGCCGACGCCGAGCATCCCAAATAGCTTCATCGCGATCCAGCTCAAAAGCAACACGACGACCGCAGTCACGACGGCGAGCCCAGCGAGCAGCGCTGCCTGCACAGCGGTCAGCTCTCCGGTATCGCTGACGACCACCACAGCGAGACTGCCGATGACGAGCCCCCAGAGCCCGACCCCGATGATCCGGAGCCGGCGGTTTCTCGACCGCGCGCTGGGATCGGTCGGGATATCATCGTCGTCGAGCGACCACGGATTTTGCACAACAGATAGTTCGTGTGAATCGTTGTCTTTCCCCCTGAATCTGCATATTTTGTCAGTTCCACCTGATCCGATAGTTCACTGTGAGGAACAGGATCGCTGTGACCTTCGTAAAAAGCAAGAAACCACGTGGTTGTCAAGTCGGGGAATCTGCTTCGCTCCCCGTTCCGAGGTAGACTCCTGCGCTATCGCTTGCTCACGGCTTTTTCTCGCGGCTTCGCCGCTCGAATAATCGCGGAGCGTAGCTCCGCGCTCTCGCCGTTCGCACAAACCGAGGACTCCCTGCGGTCGTCCTCGCGTCAGTTGTCGGCCTCGCTCGCGGTTTCACCGCTCGCGTTTTCGAGACCTCGTTCGCGTTGCTCACTCAGTCTCGCTACTCGCCCTTCTCGATCGGTGCGCCGACGAGGTTGCCCCACTCGGTCCAGGAGCCATCGTAGTTGATGGTATCCTCGTAACCGAGCAGTTCGTGCAGGGCGAACCAGGCAACTGAGGAACGCTCGCCGATCCGGCAGTAGGCGACGGTCGTTCCCTCGCCGTCGATACCGTACTCGGCGTACAGCTCCTGCAACTGTTCAGCATCCTTGAAGGTGCCGTCGTCGTTGGTGACGGCTGCCCAGGAGATGTTCTGTGCGCCCGGGATGTGACCGCCACGCTGTGCGGTCTCGTCGAGTCCCGGCGGGGCGAGCACCTCGCCGCTGAACTCTTCTGGCGAGCGAACGTCGACGAGTGGCAGTCCACGATCGATCGCATTCTCGACATCGTCACGGTAGGCGCGGATGCTCTCACGTGGGTTGGATGCGTTGTACTCGACTTCCGAGAACGATGGAACCTCCTCGGTCGTCGGATAGTCGTGTTCGTCCCAGTACTCGCGGCCACCGTCGAGCAGCTTCACGTCGTCGTGGCCGTAGTATTTGAACTGCCAGTAAGTGTATGCCGCAAACCAGTTGGAGTTGTCACCGTACAGCACAACGGTGGACTCCTCACTGATTCCATGCGAGCCGAGCAGCTCCTCGAAATCCTCCTTGTCGAGGATATCTCGGGTTACCTGATCCTGCAGGTCGGTCTCCCAGTTGAAGCCGATTGCACCTGGTGCGTGACTCTCGTCGTACAGCTCGGTGTCAACATCCACTTCGACCAGTCTGTGCGCCGGATCGTCGCTCTGGAACTCATCAAGTCGCTCCTCGACCCAGTCCGCAGAGACGAGCACGTCTTTCGCGTAGTTACTCTCACTCATGATTGCATCCGACAGTACGACCCCCATGCATAAAGCGGTATTACTGGCGGCATACTCCTCCACTCCTCGCCCGTTTGAGCAAATATTGCCTGAAGCTGTCCAGCCAGTGAGATGGGCCTGGCCCCGGCCGGGACACCAGTGCCAGCGTCGGTTGCCAGTTTCTGTCCTGAACATGTACAACTCTGGTCGAAAAACCGTTTAGAAGGCCTGTATACTGGGTTGTGTGGCGCTGTCGTGGGACTAACTCACAGTGGGCCTGTCAGCAGACTGTCTCTGGAGGGATGTATAAGCAATAATATCCGGCATCTTCGAATGACGGTAGAAGCGGATGCGAGTGATACGTTGAAACAGTCGGGGCGACAAGGGCAGACAATGAGTGAGACAGTTGTTTCGGCGGCGTGGCTGGCGGAGAACGCCGATCAGGTAGTCGTCGTCGATGTCCGCGAGGCGTGGGAGTACGACGGTATCGGGCATATTCCGGAGGCGGTGAACATCCCGTTCGATGCGATGCGGGCCGAGGAACACGCCGCGGAGGCTGATGAAGGAGAGAGTGGTAGTGAGGGGATGCTACCCGGCGAAGAGCTGTTTGCGGAGTTGTTCGGCGAGGCGGGAATCTCCCGCGAGGATCACGTCGTCGCCTACGACGATCATCATGGTGTCTTTGCAGCGCGCGTGCTCGTCACGGCGATGCTGTATGGCCACCCCGCCGACCAGCTNCATCTGCTCGATGGNGATTTCAGNGCCTGGCAGCTCGAACGGCCGACCAGCTCCGAGACNCCNACGGTCGAGCCCGTCACCTACGAGATCGAGCCGCCAGCGGAGACGCCGCTGGTTGGTGTCGAGGAGGTTGCCGAGGCGACCGACGACGAGGAGACTGTGATTGTCGACACGCGCGAGGCATGGGAGTTCGAGGAGGGACACATCCCCGGTGCGGTTCGGCTGGACTGGCGCGAGCTGGTCGACGACGAGACCCGCGGGCTGAAATCCCGCGCGGAGATGGAAGAGATTCTCGACGAGTTGGGGATCGTCCCCGAGAAGCGGATTCTGTTGTACTGCAACACTGCTCGCCGGATCAGTCACACGTATTTCGTGCTTCGACATCTCGGCTATCCGTCGCTTGCCTTATACGAGGGGAGTCTCACCGAGTGGAAAGCCACAGATCGGCCAGTCGAGGCGTCGCAGTGATTGTGTTGATGGCTTGATTGGGGGGCGTGTCTCTCGTACCCACACCAATCTCGCAACGAAACGCTTAATCCGTTGACCCTGCCAGTTTTGAATGCGGGATCGTGGGGTAACTTGGTATCCTTCCGGCCTTGGGTGCCGGTAATCTCGGTTCAAATCCGGGCGATCCCATTCTTTTAAATACTTAGCGGCTGCTTTTGCCTACTCCGTGGTAGTCACAGAGCAGTACTGGGCGGTCAGTTGTCAGTATTGAGTTGGTCGAGGCTGTTAGCAATGACGGTGAGGAGATACGTCACGGCGAGAGCCGTTCCTATCCAAAACCACGTGCTTACGATTCCCATGTCATGCGCAACCAACCCAGCAAAAAGTCCGATGACAGTACTGATGCCGATACACAGTATCGCGACCAAGCCATGGTGAGAAGACGAACTGGAAGGCATCAAAGGTCGACGAGCATAGACTCAACGACGAGCCACTCACCGTCGTCTTCTGCAGCCAGTACCTTCGAGTCGGATTCGCCGTCCGCGTGCTCGACTGTGACTCTGGTGAGTGCATTATCCAGGTCGGCGACTGTCTCGGCCGTCTCTTCATCGACGCGAAAGAACTGTTCCTGCATTTCGTCCGCATCTAGGTCTTCCTCGACAACTTCAGTGTCCACGACAGGGGGAATCTCTACATCGTATTCGTCAATCGACTCGAGTTCTTCCACTATGCCAGACGTAGCCGCTGGATGCAACAGATCCAGCGCTTCGTCTGGGTCGGTTGCTTCGTGAAAGGCTTTGCTTACCTCTTCTGGATCGCTCGTACTGTCTTCTCCGCCGAAGATGCTCGAACACCCAGCCAGACCGATGGCCGCTGTCGTTGTCGCTGCTGCAATGAACTGCCTTCGTTGCATGTAATTCTGAAAATATGTGTTGTCTACTTAAACTATATGTATTAGTAACAGTTGAACCAATCTGAATGTGTCTTTAATTTTATTTAAATTAATATGTGTTATGACCATATTGATACTCACCAGACCGACAGAGTGATTACGAACAACAAAAATCTCCAAGGCTCTCGGCGAAGACGGTAGTCTGGAATGACTAACTGAATATATTATCAAATAACGAGGAGATACAAAACATACAGACCCACGCCACGGCAACAATCACAGCCATAAATACCATGAATTCATTCTCTGAGCGCCCCTCAAGCATCCCAAGGTGATAGAAAGGTAGAAATATCAGTATTGCTATCATAGCAGTGAGAGTCCGTTCGATACGACGTCTCAGGAACATGGCTATCCACAATCTGCCAAGAGATTAGTCTTTTTTGATTTATCATTTGACCATTTTTTATTTTGATCGGAATACGTGTATTGAGTCATTGTTGAAAATTTCCCGCGCTATCAGGTTCGGCGTTGGTACAGTTCAAGAAAATCCAGAATCCGCTC
>SL_4KL_010_BRINEDRAFT_10000470_pt1 | contig 20695 bp, 13 predicted proteins | sample SodLak_010_BRINE_2_FD_10664 | JGI IMG/M metagenome (IMG submission 10664)
CTAGTCGCTCTGTGCTGGTAACCGGCACATTCTTTTTTATAACCGAACTGGACTGTGAGCAAATGGCACAAACAGTCGAGCACGCGACAGGTGATACAACAGTCGAGCACGAGACGAGTGACACAACAGGTGAGACACCGACGGTACTCGTGTACTCTCCGGGGATTCGGGGCTACTTTGTCGACGGCTCCGACGAGTATGTCGGCGGCCGCGAACAGCAGTACAGTCAACTCGTTCCACGGCTCCAACAGAACGGACTCGACGTACACGCCATCGTCTACGATGCACCTACTGGCGACACTGCTGTTACCTACCACGAAATCCGACACCCTGATTCGAGGCCCTTTTCTCATTTGTCGTTTCTTCGAGATGTAACGACCGCATTCGAGAACAGTGACCCGGACGTTGTACTCCAGAGCGGGGCACAGGCAAGCACCTACATACTCCGTTTGTTGTCTGGGTTTCGTGGCGTCCCGTTCGTCTTCCACTGGGCAACTGATGCAGACCTCAGCGGCGATGTCGTTCCTCCCAGAGGCGTGGGCCCAGCACTGTATCGGGCCTGTCGACGGCGGGCTGACCTAAATATCGTCCAAACAAAAAAACAGGCCGAACTGATCGACGAGCCGTCGATCGTCGTTCCGAACATACTCGATACTCGGGTCGAGTGGAAAGAAGCCTCGGGAGCGGCTGTTCTGTGGCTTGCGACGATTGAGCCGGATAAGTCTCCCGAGCGGTTTGTTGAGTTGGCGAACGCACTGCCACACAGAGAGTTCCGGATGGCTGGCAGAGTAAAAGGTCCCGAGTCGTTTCAAACTACCATTCGACAGCAGATCGACGCAACCGACAATATCACGCATGTCGGACAAATCCCCCGTGAAGAGATTCCAACCTATCTCTCAGAGGGCCGTTGTCTGGTGAATACGAGCGATTACGAGGGCTTCTCTAATACCTACCTGGAGGCTGCCTGCTCGAAACTCCCTGTCGTCTCGTTGTTCCACGACCCGAACGATATGCTCGAACAGCAGCACGCAGGAATCGTCGTCGACAACTCACCTGCAGACATTTCGACCGCAGTCGAGACGATGTTCGATGACTCGATGTGGAATCAGTACCGAAAAGGGTGCGAACAGATCGTACGTGACCACGAACCGGAACCAATCGTTCAGTCATTCAGTGAGGCACTCAGAGAGCTTACAACCCAGGCTCCCAACACAATAACAGCCCAATAGGTAGTGAAGCGATATTTTTGACACACGCTGGTGTGATGGGACTGTCTCTACAGTATACGACTCGGCAAACGCGTGTATGATACGATAGTGAGTGTATAATTTTATCTGCGGTTACGCTACGTGGCCTACGATGTATTCCATTGTCGCGACCGCAACTAATCACCCAGACGCTGTCAATCCGTACTGGGGATTATTCAATCACCGAATACTGAAATCGCTTGCTGATGCGGGAATCTCGGTCGATGTTGTCTCTCCACGACCCTACGCCCCTCCCGTCGGGCCGTACTCTGCGTACGCATCACTTCCGCCGGTCGAAGAGTTCGGTCCCTATCGCGTCCATCATCCTCGGTTTTGGTATCTACTACCAAAGCGCCTTTTGTATGGGATCTCTGGGGAGTCCTACGCAAAGCGGGTTCCACAGTACGTTGAGCGTACATTTGAACCGCCTGAAATCGTTCACGCATGTCATCTATATCCCGACGGGTATGGGATGCTTCCGTACGTTCGAAAGCACAATATTCCGCTGTTTGTCGTCTCTCACGGCAAGTTCTTAAACGACTTCGACGAGCTTCCGCCAACCGTCGCAGGGAAAGTCCAAGAGACACTCGATGCAGCGACAGGTGTCCTCTGTGTCAGCGACGCGCTTGCAACCAAAGCACGCAACCGTACAGATCCGTCAAAAGTGTCGACGGTTCCAATCGGTGCAGATCCCAATGAGTTCCCCGTCGATCAGCAAGCCCGCCTGCGTCGTGACCTCGATATTGCACCTGATGCTACTGTCGTGCTGTTTGTGGGCGAGTTTACCGAACGAAAAGGAATAACCGAACTCCAGACACTCCTTCCCGAACTCGAACTCGAAGACACCGAGTTCGTCTTTGTTGGCCACGGTGGAGACAAAAAACGTGAGCTGAAACAGGCGATCGACGACAGTGACGGTTCGAATCATCTGTATACCGGAATCTCCTCACGTGCGCTCCGCGAGTGGTTTGCTGTCGCTGATCTCTTTTTGTTACCGAGCCATGCAGAAGGTCGACCGACAGTCATCTACGAGGCGATGGCCAGCGAGACGGCCGTCCTCGCTTCTACAGTGGGGGGAATCCCCGAACAGGTCGCTGACGGTGAAACCGGCGTGCTCGTACCGCCGGGAGACCTCGAGGCACTCGAATCCGCGTTGGTCTCGCTTACCCAGAACCCTGATCGACTACAACAGCTGGGCAACGCCGGTATTCGACGGCTTCGCCGGAACCAGTGGACGTGGGCCGACCACGGGCGGCGCGTCAAAGAGTTGCATATGACTGCGCTCGAGGACACATACACGGTTGCTGGCAACCCCCAGCCGACCTCGTAGCGGCCCGAGCACAGTACATATCATCAATAGCAACTATCTAGCCTACCGGTAGTTTCCGCATAACTATAGAAAAAATCACGAGACTGAATGTATGGAGAACTCCACGCAGCGAGATGTCGTACTGATAACTGTTGATTCATTACGCGCTAGTTATGTGTATGACGACGCAGGTGTCGCCGAACATCTACAACACATCGGGAAGCTGGCAGACGACGGGACGATGTTTACGAACGCATTTTCCAACGCAGGGATAACAAAGGCCTCCTTCCTCTCGATTCTCAGTGGGACGTATCCCTGGATGTTCGGCCCTATTCCTGCCGGATTCGATTCGGAGCGCCCACACCTCGCAGCCCACTGTCGTGAGGCGGGGATCTCGACGGCCGGATTCAACACGAACCCGTATCTCAGTCCAACGTACGGATACGACCGCGGATTCGACTATTACATGGGCCGCGACTCGGACGACGAGATCGACCAGACAACGGTTTCGGCGAAGTTCTGGCCGATTCTCAAAGAAGCACTCCCGGATAGCCTTTCGCGGTCAATCCGGTCGACGTACGGCACTGTTGGAAAGAAGTTCGGCATCCAACTCGGCGGTGATCCGTACGTCTCTGCAGAGGCGGTCAATGAGTCGGTGATCGAATGGGTGAGTCGAACGTCATCGCCCCGATTCATCTGGATTCATTATATGGACGTTCATACGCCCTACTATCCGCGCGAAGGAACCGTTAGTGAGGGGATAAGCCAGCGCCGAGCGGTCAAACTGTTCCACAAGGCCAACGAACTCCGGAACGAAACGCCACCAGAAGACCTCGAAGTACTCGAGAGACTGTACCGCGGCGAAATCGAGTATCTGGATCGGTGTCTCGGCGAACTCTTCGAGGATCTGGATCAGCACATAGATGTCGACAACAGCGTTGTCGCCTTTGGCTCGGATCACGGTGAGGTGTTCGGCGAGCACGGCGAGGTATTCCATCCCGACGGGGTGTTGTACGATCCGTTTGTTCAGGTTCCGTTGATTGTTCGTGGCCCTGGTTTCGAGAGGGATGCCGTAGAGACACCCGTTTCGAACGCCGACATCGTCCCGACGCTGCTGTCGGCAGCGAATGTGTCTGTTCCGGACGAGTGTGTTGGGACGGATCTCTCGCAGTTCGTCGCAGACCCCTCGGCGAACCGGACCGTATTCGCGGAGGCCCACACGAGCGAGACGGACAAAGTGATGGCGACAAACGGGAGATACAAACTGATTCGTCACCTTGCCGATGGAAGCGAATATCTCTATGATCGGTACCAAAACCCGGCTGAAACGTACAACAGAGTCGACGATTTCCCAGCGGTTCGGACGGAGCTAGCAGCTGCAATCGACGACCATCTTACACAGGTTCGCGCGCCGAATCAAGACACTGATTCGGCCAGTGTTGAGGTCGGTGACGACGTAAAAACGCGACTTCGGATGTTAGGGTATGACGAATAGCGGCGTTCCGATCCCACAGCGATCAGTAGACGCGGCAGCCGACTCCAATCAGGGGGATATCGAGTGTCAACGCTCGCTCCAGCAAGCGGTGCTGTTGTCGCTTCGGAACAGGCTGTTCAAATCGAAATGCACCTACTACCACCGCCGAAACCGGCTTTTCGACCAGCAGGCCCACACCAGTGACATCCACTGGGTCGACCCCGACGACATTACCTATATTACACGGTACGCTGGGCAGTTGGAGTACGGTCATCCGTATCTCGATGCCGGTGCGTTCGACAAGTTCGAACGAACAGGAGCCGTCGTTGGCGGCACGTGGGACCGACTCACCGTCGAGTTTTCCGAGTTGTACCTCTATCAGGCACTCGACAACCACTTCAACCGGGGAGTGCCGTGGACGGAAACGACGTTTTTTAACGAGACGCTCGACGCGATTGAACGTGGTAGCCGTCCGTGGGGATGTTGTTCTCGAGACGACCTCGGACAGCGGTGCGAAGCCATCGGTCGACTGTACGAGCGTATCGAACGTACCGGCTACAAATCACAGCGTGATCTCGGGAAACACCCGGTCGACGAAGTAAATGTCAACGTTGGTCGACATGGCGATCTGCTGTTTAATGATGGTCGACATCGCCTCTCGATTGCAAAACTACTCGACGTAGACGAGATCCCGGTTCGAATCCTCGCCGTTCACGAGCAGTACCTGGATTGAAACACCACAGTTGTTCGTTTATCAACACCGACAGACTGCAATGAGAGCGGTTTGTACGTATGCAGTCGAGAGATCGACTCTGGTCGTCCTCTACCCCTGGAGGCTGTCGAGAACGCCATCCGTACCCACACATTGAGGACTCATGCGCAGAGCTGTGCCCGTCGGTACGATTCGAAGGTGATCGAACGTGCTGTACGCGCCTAGCTCGACGTGTAACTGTCGTCGGCACCAACCTCTTCGGCGCTCGGAACGGCTCCAATCGTGGTGTTTTCTGTGATGTATTCGATCACTGTGTCCTCCGTGTCGTCATCTTCGGAAAGCGACAGCTCTGTGTGTTCTGCGAGATTGCGATCGGTTCCAATCGTCGTCTCGACCATGTTGTTCGTCGGGCCTGATTCGTTATTGAAATAGTAGTATTCGTCGATGCTCGAGGCGGTCGACGTATTTGAGTCGAGGCCGTATCCATCAACTGCATAGATCGACCAGACTTGCTGGGCAGTGAGGCGTGCGTTCTGTGTGAGATAAATATTACTTCCGCCCGTTATTGCGTTCCCATACGCGAGAATCTTTCCACCCTCGGGGACAGTGTAATCGGTGTCTTTTCCCAGCCGGAACCCAAAGGATTGGTTTCCTTCAGAGATTACATCCTCGAACACCACCTGTGCACGGTCGTCGGTTACAGCTTCTGTGCTAGGTCGTACATACCCGTTGTAGTCGTTGTTTTTGAACCGAACACGACGATAGGTCGCCTCGATTACTTGCGGGGTGGTTTTCGTTCCCTGTGCGTTGTTTTCGCAGACACAGTCTTCGACGATGACTTTCCCGCCGGAGACATTGACGCCGTAGGCTGAGGTCTCTCCGTCTTGGCCATTTCCAGCCGTATAGCAGTTTTTGACCTCGATCGGTGGGTCGTGTTTGTAGACGTCTGTCCACGAATCGGGAGAAATTCCATGTTTCGTACAGTTCTGAACGGTACACCGGTTAACGACAAAGCCGCCGTGTCTTGGCGTTATACCCGACTGATTACAGTTTTCGACCCACACGTTTTCGATCAGTACGTCGACGGGCACGTCGGCACTGTCTGCATTGAACGAGTGAAATGCGTGCCCACCGTTGCCAGGTTGGCTCTGCTGTTCGTCTTTGTTTCCATCGACGGCGACATCACGTATTACGAGGTTGTCGTAGCCACTGTTGACCTCGAACCAAAATACTCGGTGTTGGCCTTCGTGGCCGCCATCCATTTTAACAATCGAGCCACTGCCTGCTCCTCGAATGGTGAGGTCTGCCGGAATTTCATCGCCGTCTAACTGGATGGCTGCGTTGTTTCCGTTCCCACCGGCTGAAACGAGTGTTGTCCCTTCTGGGAAGAACACTGTTTCGCCGGCTGCTGCAGCGTCGATGGCCTCACGAACAGCCTGCGTGTCGTCGGTCGTTCCATCTACTGCGGCACCGAAATCTCGAATATCCTGCACGGATTCGTCGGTTGCCCGCCCAGTACACCCAGCACCGAAAACGGCTACAGCAGAAAGAGATCCAAGCAGCGTTCGTCGTGAGAGCATACCTCTTCGTTTCCGACGAACAGTATTGTTATGGGCAGCCGACCACTGATAGCTGTTCTCTACTAGTGTCTCAGGATCATACAATCAGTCGACAGCTGTTTGCCGGTTTGGCGAACACAGCCAGGATACGTTACAAACAGCGGTAGATGGCTGTTAGATCGCCGTCTGTTCGCTGTCGGTTACGTTCTCAGTGTCGTTTACAGACAACCGAACTTCGTCGACGTCACCTCGCACACGTAGCACGTGCGTGTGTTCGGCCTCAGTGCCGGTAACTGGCGTGCTCTTTGCGGTGACAGTGTTGCCCTCGAACCGTAGTTCGGTGACGACTGTGTCAAGGGTTCCGTCGGCGTCTGTGACCAACCAGTTGATTTTGAAGCGACTCCAGACACTGTTGCTTTGATTTTCTATGTCGAATCGATCGATCGTTGGGCCGTCCTCGGTTTCGACATCGTCGACGTTTTCGACTGTCACTGTCGTCGACGTTGAGACGGTGTCTGTCGAGTCATCGAGGCGTGCTTCCAGCGTATAGTCGTCGTTCTCGATGGCTTCCGTGTCCCAGTGGGCCTCATACAACTCTGTGTCTGCATCGTAGGTCGTCTCCAGCCACGAGTTGTCGTCGACTCGGTAGCTAACGGCCGCCGAATCATCGTTCAGTGTGGGTCCACTGTAGGCGATCTTGAGCGGGACGGTTCCACTCAGCGTTTCGTTCTCGGTCGGCTCCACCCATGAGAGTGTTGGAGGGTCATCCGGGTTGGTCCGACTGGCGGACGCACCGCCGGTTCCGACGCTGAACACATCGGTCTCGACTGTCTTTGTATCGAAGGCTCCGAGACCAACCCAGCCGGAGGTGTGATCCGAGTCGTTCACCGCAATGGCCCAGTCAGTTGGCTCAGGTTCGTCGGCTGGCCATACTTTCGCCTTGAGCTCGTCGCCTTCTGCCCTAAACCGGCGATAGAAGAACGTATCCTCGGCGGGAGTCCCGAACCGCCCAAGAATCGTTACTTCACCGTCAGTATACTTTGCTAGCCGGAATGCGTTTTCTCGCGCTTCAAGTTCGATCCAGTAGCCGTTTTCTCGGCCCGCTTCCGTCGACGACCGAAGGTGAACTCGAGCGTGGAACCCAAGGTTCTCATCCTCGGTAAACTGCGGGACACGGAACTTGTCGAGCAGTTCGACGTCTGCTGGGGTACCCACGACATCATAGGAGATTGCATACCGACTTCGGTCGGAACCGTCGCGTCTGAACCGCAGTGCGTGTCCNCCGTCGAACTCCGAGCCAGTGATTACACCCCAATCGGCTGGCGCTGATTCCCACTGTGGCGTCCAGTTGTCGAACTGCTCGTCTGACACGTTGGACGCATCGTCTTCATCGGCTGTTTGGTCGGTCTCGGTCCATGCGCCGACCTCGTCTTTGGTTGGTACGGTTTCGATATCCGTCTTTTCGGACTCGCTCTCACGCTGGATGCGCAAGTTACCGTTGTTGCGTATATTCGCTCCTCCATTATTAGAATAATAGTAGTTATTCAGGATGCCGCTCTCATCACTGCTCCAGACAAACGCAGTGCGCGAGTTCGAGTTCGTTACGTAGATATCCGCATTTTCGGCATCGAGGGACGGTTCGTTGTCGAACCACAGATCGGCATTGACGTTCGAACCGTTATCACTGCAGACGATCTCGGAACCGTCGACGATCCGGTGTGTGTCCGATGCTTTTGCGCGGATCGAGTGATTCCCACTGCCGGTGATAACGACATCCTCCCACGTTATCTGGCAGTTGCCACCAGTATCTGGTCGCATAAAGCCCGACGAGCGAGTGTCTTCGATTCGAACACGACGGTAGACCGCCTCGTTCGTCTGTGGGGTGACTTTCGTCCCGTTGCTACAGCCAACGGCGACAGAATCTGTCAAGATGGCTTTTCCTCCTGACAAATCAAAGCCGTAGTAGCCACCGCTCAGTCCACAGCGTTCTGCGAGACAGTGTCGTATTTCGGTCGGCGGGTCTTCGACACCAGAGCCATCGTTGTCGGGCGAAAAGCCGTGACGTTCGGCGTTTCGAGCGGTACATCGCTCGTAGACGACACCGCCGTTGTTCGTACTCAGTGCCGAGCCGACTGTCTCGATCACTTCGATATTCTCGTGTCGAATATCGACGTTTTCACGCGCGGCAGCTGTTGCATCGCGAATCAAAATCCCATGGCCAACCCCAGCGTCGACGAGTTGGTTTCGTTTGTTGCCGTCCAACAACAGATCGCGGAACCGAAGTCCAGAGATCCCATCGCCAACTCGCACCCGAATCATCTGGAAATTGCTGTCGTGGCCGTCGGCCAACTTTATGACGGACTGTGATCCATCACCGTAGATCGTCAAGTCGTCCGCATGGCGATCGCCATCTATCGTGATAATCGGGCCGTTGTCGTTTCTCTTATTTTGGTGAGCGATACAGTAACTGTCGTCCGGTTCCGGAAGATACACTGAATCGCCGGCGGAGGCATCATCGATCGCTTGCTGAATCGCTCCCGAGTCGTCGGTCTGTCCATCTCCGGTTGCCCCATAATCCAGAACGTTCAGTACGGTCATAGCTTGCCCTCGCTGAAATCAGTCCAATATGTCTCGGGTGCGTCGTTCTCCGTGTTTTCAGCACGCACACCGCTGGTTAGCGCGGCACCCATACCGATCGCTCCAAGTGAAAGATATGTTCTTCGGTCGAGATGATACGGCGTGCCTGCTGTGCCCGGTCGATTTCGGGAATTCTGTTCTGAATCCCGAGAATTATCGAATCCCATGCATTCGGGCTGAACTACCAACTAAATATATAATTTGTGGTAATTGCATATAAGATATTATAACTTTCATAGTAGGTGGTAACTAACTGTATACAATCTGTAGTAGTTGTATATTAAAACTGTAGTAAATCGCGTCACTGTATCACGCTCGACCCATCTCGAGCAGGCTGCGACCGAGTGGGACCAAACAGTCTTCTGTTATGGAAGATACAAGGCTAAAACCTCGCCCTTCAGGGCGGGGATACAGCCGACATACTGTTGACTAACGATACTCTTGGCGTGTTGGATATTCCACGTATAGCTGTTAGTTTTAATATATAATCACTCATAACCTGTTATGGGAACAGTTCGATGTTGGATACAACCCGAACCTACCGAGCGAAAATCGTCAACCACCAACAGGTGTGCGACGACCTCGATCAGTGCGGGTTCTCTGCGTCGAAACTGTGGAATGTTGGACGGTACTATACTCAACAACGGTGGGACGAAGACGGTGAAATACCCGATGATGCCGAACTCAAATCCGAGCTGAAACACCACGAACGCTACAGTGACCTTCATTCTCAGTCAAGTCAGCGAGTTCTCGAAGAACTTGCTGAGGCGTTCAGCGGATGGTTCAACTCTGGCGACGGCAACAACCCACCGGGATACCGCAAACACGGTGACAAACACCCGCGTTCAACCGTAACGTGGAAACAGAAAGGTATCAAACACGACGACAAGCATGGACAGATTCGACTCTCAAAAGGGTTTAATCTGAAAGAGAGTCGGTCAGACTTCATCCTTGTCGAATACGAAACGCGTCCGGATGTGGCCGTTGAAAACATCCAACAGGTTCGGGCTGTCTGGAACGGCGACCGATGGGAGCTTCATCTGGTCTGTCGAAAACAGATTCCTGTCGAAGATGCACCCGGTGACAACACCGCCGGGATTGACCTCGGAATAAGCAACTACCTCGCTATCAACTACGAAGATGGTGAGAGTGAATTGTATCCGGGGAACCGACTGAAACAGGATAAACACTACTTCACCCGCGAAGGATACCAGACAGAGGGCGACAACGGCCCATCAAAACGTGCGCTCAACGCCCGGCAGAAACTCTCACGGCGAAAAGATCATTTCCTGCATACACTCTCAAAACACATCGTTGAACGGTGTGTCGAAGAAGGTATTGGCAAGATCGCTATAGGTGATTTGAGTGATATTCGGGAAGACGATAATGGAGATGCACGGAACTGGGGTCGGTCGGGGAATAAGAAACTCCACGGATGGGAGTTTAACCGATTCACCCGGTTGCTTGAATACAAAGCCGAGGAATACGGTATCCTCGTAGATCGTGTTGACGAGGCGAATACAAGTAAGACGTGTTCGTGTTGCGGTCAAATACGCGATAGTAACCGTGTTGAGCGTGGCCTGTACGTCTGTTCATCGTGTGAAACGGTGATGAACGCAGACGTGAACGGAGCGGTGAACATACGGAGAAAGATAACTCAAAGTCCTCCTACAGGGGAAATGAGTAACGGTCGTTTGGCACGGCCCGGAGTCTACCTGTTCGATACTACAACGGGTGTATTTCACACACAAGATCAGGGAGACTGCAAACCCTAATATCCCAACGTTCGGGAATCCTCGCCGTCGTCGGGCGTAGCCCGACTGCTTGAGGGACGTAGTCCCTCTCCGTTTACGGCGGGGAGGATGTCAAGCTTCGTTTTGGGTTCCTGTCAGACGGTACAGCTCCAAATCACCATTGGCGTAGACGCGCGAGACCGATCGATCGGACTCAAGGCGATCGAAGTTTTCCGGCGTGTACCGCCAGAACTCACGGTAGGCAGGGAACTGTTCGGGGTACGAGCGTTTTCCTAACTCAGAGACAATGAGGTATCTATCCTCGAGATAGCTCTCGCCAACCGTCTCGTTTTCGTCGTAGCCGAAGCGGAAGGGAGGGGATGTACCCTCCCGTCGAATTGTTTCCGACGTGTCTATGGTGCCGTAATGGAGGTGATCAAACCGATACTGTCTGATGCCGATCTCATCGATGTGTAGCTCCTCGTCACGGTTTTCGAATAGCCACGCAGTGCCCTCGATTTCGGCTTCGGTCACCTGGTGGTTCGTATCTGTCGCCTGTGTCGAGGGATAGATTGTGAGGACGGTGAGCGTAGCCAACGCGATGAGGACGACACCGAGAGACACCGAGACGACTGTGCGACGTGTCGGCTCGTCGACCCGCTGCCAGAGCTGATAACAAAGCGACGCTCCGAGCAACGCAGCGAAAATTTTGGCGAACAGCAACGGTCGTTGGGCACTGGCAATAAGATCGGTGAAAAAAAACACGCCACTGATACCTGCAAAACAGATGAAGGCACCGCCAAACCAGAGCTCGGTTGTCGATGGTTGTTCTCCACGTAGAACCCACCGTACAGCGCTGAAAACAAGATATCCACCTGCGAGCGGGAACAGAAACGCTTCGATCCCGTACTGATAGAAGCCGATCGTTGCCAGATCCAGTATCGACGGAGAATAGGCGCTGAGTGTCTCCGAATACGTATTGATTTGGGTATCGTCTCCGCCGTATCCGAGTATCGATTGGATGGCAAACTCGAAGCGTCGAACCACGCCGACCGAAGTCAGATACCACGCCGTAAAGAATACGACAGTTAACGAAAACACCGCTGTAGGCGATCGCCGTTCAACCTTTTGGATCGGCAGCCACCTGATCCCACTGTATATGCCAAACACAATGAGGGTAAAGACGGCCGTCAACGGATGGTAGAGCACGAGGCCGATCAGTGCCACGACGAGTGCGATCCGGATCGCGGTCGCTGCGTTTCGATCTCGGCTGGCGAAGAGATACAACACGAACGGAACATACAACGCCGAGAGCTCGTACGGCGCAACGTCGACGTGAATGCTACCAGCGATCGGTATCAAAAAGAACGGGAGACAAAAGATCGCCACCGACCGGCTGTCGAACACGAACACGGCAGTATACCACAACCCCGCAAAGAACACGAACGAAAAGACAGGAGAAAGCAGGTTGATGACGGCTGCTGGCTCGGCATCCATTGCATGTGACAGCGCGTACGTCAACAGGTGTGTCGGTGGATAGAGGTTGCCGTCGACACCCACCTCACTGAGATCGTGAACCAACCCGATGTGAGTAAGTAGATCTGCCCGTCCGTATATCGGATAGCCACGAATGAACGGAATGAATAACAGAATCGTGTTGACTGCCAGTATCAATCCGACGCCAACGGGCCAAAACGTTACCTGCCGTACTCCCTGTCGAACGTTCTCGATAATGATCGCTTGACCAACAACGGCTGCCCCGATCAAACACGCCCACATGTACCACGGGTACGCCTGATACACTGAGATTTCGTAGCCAGCTGCTTGCGGCACTCGATGTAGCGTGACCACCACCACCGACAGCAAACAGAGTCCAATGAGTGCGATCAGTTTGAGTCGAGTGAGTAATCGTAGTGAATTCATAGTCGCTGTCGCGTGTGCTCCCGACGTCTCCCGAGTGAGTTACACCCTCTCTTGAGGCTCACAGCTGGGAGATGTATAGCAAAACCAACCCGAGAGACACAGTTAGTAACCCACTTGCTAGTGAGCGTTCGTTGCGTAGTATCTGTTTTGAAAAGAGAGTAGTTTCATAATAACAGTTGAACTACAGACGATCACGACAGTAGTAGTCGCATTATTATATCGGTGACGAACGGAGCATAGCGAGTGAAAACGACTTGGTTGACACGTCACCAGCTCTCTCTCGAAACGNATACACAGTGGATCGTGGGTTCGTTGGCAATCTGGTTGGTCGTTTCAGCACTCATCCTCGCTGTGCTTGATGTATTTACTGCGGAAACATACTTTCTAAGTTCGTATATCGGGCTGCTCTCGCTGATGGAGATCTATGCACCGGCCGAATCACGGCCCGCGTGGTGGAGCGGTCTGAGATGGGCCGCTGCGGTCGGATTCCTCGTCTTCGTGGCGGTGATGTATCTGCAGGTTTCCGCCCTCGTTCAGACGTAGCCCAATTGGAGATGACACACCGATTCCGCAGCTATTACTCTCCGATCGAATCCGGAACGTCGACCCAGATGTACAACGATCGATAGGCGTTTTCAGTCGAGGGATCTTCAGGCGGCGAATCGGGATACAGTAAGAATGTCATCCGTAGTCCCTCACCCGTCATCGTTGGGTCGGCCGAGATGCGCGCTTCGTACGATTCTGTCTGTTCGAGCGACGTCGACAACCGCTGGATCTCCTCTCGTTCGACAACAGTCGCATTCGAACCCGGCCCCTCAAGTCGGTGAAGTTCGACGATAACCGTGTACTCTTTTTGTTCGTGTTCCCGGTTTGTGATTCCGAGGAGGAATTCCGACCCGTCGTCCAGCGTTAGGTCCTCCGACAGCGGTTCGGTATCTGTATCAATCGCAGTTTGGTCGACGGGTTGGACGGAAAACTCGGTGTACTGCTCTCCGTGTCCCGGCGAAACGATCGCCGCACCGATGCCAACGGTGACGAAAACGACACCCACCACAACCAAGAGATTCAACCCAACCTCCCAGCGTGTGTTGGCCCCACCCAACCAGTCCCAAATCCGGCCTGGAGCCGTCCGGATACTGATTGCGATGTGAAACTGTTGGGTCGGTGGGAGCTGGAGGCGACGAACCACCGCAGCACACACCAATGCCAACGATACCAGTCCCACTGTGTATATAAGCACTGTCGGCTCCAGACCCAACGCAGAGTAGCTCAGTATCAGGCCGACAGCCGGAACGATCACGACACTGAGACCAACCGCAAGCAAGAGCCGCTCACCGAGTGTCGGTACTCCGCGAACGGTTTCGTTCGGGTTTTGTGTCGACGACGAACCCGGAAACAGTACTGAGACCAACGCATATCCGGGAACAAAAAACACGAACAGGAACCCAAATGCCGCCTGAAAATGCGCCGAATCAGGACTCGAACCGGTCACGAATACGAACAGTCCTCCGGTTACGAGCGTAATCAAAAGGAGATCCACCGGTAGCTTGTTTCTCATCTGTTCGTTGTGCTACGAACTTCCAGTCACAAAAATAGCCAATGGCTACCAATTAGAGACAAATTCGTAGCAACGTACTACCACGCTAACGGTCGTCGCTATGGTTCGGGAAGGAGGTGACTACGTGGAAGTTGATACGTTCCATCCGATGTTTCGATCGCCGTGGGCGTCTGGTTGTCGGTACGCAGGTCGACTGTCTCGAACTGCTCGCCTGTGAGTAGCATTCCAATCGTTGCGATGGGACTCCCGTTCGTCGACAGTTCAACGACAGGGCGTGTTAGTTCAGTTCCAAACTGGGGATAGTAATACCCGTCTGCGATACTGGTCTGGGTCGGCGTTACTGGATACAGATACCCCGTCTGTTCGCTATTCGTTACTTCGAGTGTGATTCGCTCGTCGACCGATGGGTCGACCGACGGATGAAGCATCAGTCGGCTCGTAACCGGGGCGGTGTCGTGACCAGACACTGTATCGTAGACGAACCACCAGTCGTCGCCCGCGTAGACGGCTCGGTGATGTGTGTACGAGGGGCCAAACGGCGATGCTGAATCGTAGCGTGCCTCGACGAGCGAGATGTCGCCGTATGCGGTCCGAAGCTGGGGTGTCGGGCGCTCGCCCATGAGATACTTTCCGCCGATTTCGATTGGCTCGACGGAGTCGACCTGCACCGTACTGTGGCTGCCAACTCCACGGGCGTACGACCGCCGTTCACCGCTCACGTAGCTGTAGGTTCCGGTGTCGGTTACGATCGGATGGTCACCGAGCCACCACAACACGCTCAGTGTGTCGCTGTGAGAGTGCCCAGGGAGGTGTGGTGGACCTGTGGGACCGCCATCGAAGAGCAGCGCACCGCTGTCGGTTCGAAGCCACCGGTAGCCGGATTCACCGAAGGCGTCTTGTTGGCGAGTACGCTCACGATCTCCCGTCGAAACGCCGGTCGCTGTTGCATACCGCAGACAGGCGTCGAGCGGTAGTGCCTGTCCATAGACGGCGTCATTGAGCAGCGGTATCCGGCCGTTGGGCGGCCGTAGTGAGTGTAGGAATCCAGTTGCCGCAGCGGTTGTCATTTCGATTTGATTCGGGACCGAGCGCTCGTCTCTTTCGAACAGATCACAGGCCGTGAGCAGCCGCGTCAGCGTCAAGATGTGATACATCGGACTCCGCTCGTAGTGGCAGCCATCGTCGAGAAACTGTCGACTCGCGGTCTGTCTGAGAATATCGCTCCCGACATCGACCCAGTCGGTGTCGGTGTCAGGAAACCACAGCCCGGCGACAAGCAACGCGATACCGTTCTCGACGAGATGGTTTCCGCCGACATCCCATTCGATGTGGTTCCGGAGAAACACCGCGTTTTTGTACAGTTCCCGGTTGAACGCCATCTCGAACTGGCGATTAGCGTTTGGCTCACCGCCGACTGCCTGTCGCCAGGCTGCATACCGAATCCATCGCTGCAGTCGAAGCGAGACCGCCCACGGTGTCCAGGCCCGACGCAGATAGCGTGGTCGACCGATCTCGACGGTGTCGATCCAGTGTTGGATCCACTCATCGAACTGATCTCGGAGCGTTCGGGCTCTCTTTTCTTGTGGGTCGACACCAAACACCACGTCAGCAAGCGGTTCGAACGCGTACAGTTTCAAGCGCCACAGAAGCGGCAACTCGTCGAATCGATCATCGTACCAGTCGAGAGACGATCCATCTCCAATCTGGAGCGAGTGGCTCATGAACGTCACAGTCCCGTTCGCCGCAGCGTGCGCTGCGTGTCGGTGGTTCCTGCGGGTCGGTTCGTCGAGAGACGACCGACGTACGGCGTTGTTTTCGGCGATCGAGCGGTGTCGAGTCCGCACCGACACAGGAACTGATTGTTCGTAGTAGCCGTCGACGTCGACTGGTATCCGGGAGGCCAGCCGTTCTTTGAGCGTGCGTTTGCACATCCCAACGACTTGTTGCGGCTGGAGTTTCAGTGCCGTCGCACCATACAGATAGAGTGGCTTCGTCCACTCGGGGACTGAGTTTGGGGTCATGGTTCCTCGCCGTCTACGAGCTGCGTAAACTCGTCGCTCAGCCGTGCTGCGATCGCCTCTCGGTCGTATCGGGCGGTGACGTACTGGCACCCCTGTTCGGCGAGCTGTTGTCGTTTCCGTTCGTCAGCCAGCAGCTCGTCGATTCGTGTGGCGATCTGTTCTGGATCGTTGTCCGCGTGCACACCGCCGCCGGAGTCGTCGACGAANCGCTCGATCTCACCAGTTCCAGTGACGACTGCTGGAAGGCCACAGGCCATGTACTCGTAGAGCTTCGTGGGCATTGCGTAGGCTAATTCGTCCGATGGTTCGATGGGGGCAAGCCCGATAGTCGCATCGTCGAGAAGCCCCGGAATCGCCTCCCGTGAGACGACACCGGTGAACTCGACACGATCGGTCACGCCCAGGTCAGCTGCGAGTTGTTTGAGTTCCAATTCCCGGTCTCCGCTTCCGACAAGTCGGAACTGTACCTCGTGTGAGAGATACGGAATCGCACGGAGGCACGATTCGAGATCCTGTGCAGCCCCCAGATTCCCGGTGTATATCACGAGCGGTGGGGAGCGATCCGGGTTGTCGTCCGTCTGTGAACGCCCGACCAGCTGATTGCTCTGTTGGGTCGTAGCACCGGTTTCGGTACTGACTTCCAGCGCACGTGTTGCAGGCTGATCGTTCCGTGAGGGTGGATCCCGTTGGAACCGGTCGATGTCGACACCGTTTGGGATCACGACGGTTTTTTTCCCAAGCGACTCGCCGTAGGTCTCTCGCAAGGTGTCGCCAATTCCCTTTGTCGTGACAGTAATTCGATCTGCCGTGTGCAGCACTCGACGCTGAAACAGTCGGCTAACGCGTTCGATCGGGGTTCCCGAATCGAGGTAGCCAAGTGAGATCGAGGCATCGATCCAGAGATCGCGGACGTCGACGATCCACGGTTTGCCGAGAAGGCTGGCAAGCAGTCCTGGCGCACCAGTCGAGATCGGTGGCGTCGACGTGACCACGATGTCGTACTGTTGACGATGCAAGAGCAGCCAGACCATCGCATGAATCCCGAAGATGAGATACCAACACAACCGGTTCAACATTCCGGGATCGGTCTGTTGTGGCTGCCACGTCCACAGCCGGTGGACCGTGATACCGCTAACAGTCTCCGTTGTCGACCGTCGCCAGCTGCGGTCGAACTCACCGGGTGGATAACACGGCGGTGGTGAGAGAACGATTGGCTCCCAGCCTTTCTCGCCGAGATGCCGCACCGTGTCGTGAATCCGCGATGCATTGCCTCCTTTTTCTGGTGGGAACGATTGTGAGACGAAGACGGCACGACGAGTATCAGTCATCGGTAGGAGGCCACACGAGTGATGGGACTTTTCGACGAACGTCTCGAACTCCTGCAGTAGGCTGTTGGGCGACGGGCTCGCGCAACTGATCGTCGAGATCGGCACGCCTGTCTATACACTGGTTGGACGCAGTAGTGTCGGTCATCGAGGCCAGCTACTTGCTGTGAGTATTTACTTATATTTCGACTATCTCGACCGGTGTGAACGGTACTCGGTCTGTACTCTGAGTAGTCCGTATCTACGGCTTGGGCGAGTCGACATACCGAATGGTGATTTTCTGAAACGCACAGCATAGAACTCTTGTCAGCATGTCGAAGCTGTCCAAATACCTTTTGGCTGCGTCGACGGGGTCGCTGAACGCTGCACCCAGAGCGACCCTGTGAGTAGCGTCGGTCTACAAAACCACCGAGAGGATGTGTCTGATATCGAGGAGACCGGACCCCACTGCCAAGAGTGCCCAGACGAGGACGCCGACAAAGACGACCGAAATCAACGTTACGATTCCACTGACCATCCCTATCAGTGAATAGACGACTACCGACATAACAGCAGTTACGAGCAGTGCAGCTGCGGTATGACGAACGAGATACCGAACCCGAAAGCCGAGTTCGAGATGCATGATATAGAGATTTGCAACGGTGAAAAGCGAGTACGTAATGACTGTGGAAATCGCGGCGCCGACGACACCAATCAGTGGGATCAAAAGAACGTTGAGAGCGACATTCAGTACCGCCGTAATGCCTTTAATAATCGCTCGCTCGCGGGCCCGTCCGAGAAAATCGAGCCCGTTACTCGTGATTTTCATAATGGCTCGCAAGACCGCATAGATTGCCATGACTTGGAGCACAATTACCGCTCCTTGATACTCTGTACCGAACGCTTCGAGTATCAATGGCTCAGCAACCAATACCAGGCCTGCGGCAGCCGGAATATACACCAAGAGCCCGTGTGTGAGGGCCTCTTCGTATATCTCGGCTGCAACCGCAACATTTCCCTTGGCTTTCTGTGCCTCGTACGTTGGCGATAGTGTAAATCCGAGAGCCGCCATCGGCGTTTCGACGAACTGGATTACCTGCTCGCCAATAGTGTAGTATGCGACACCAACCGGTCCAACGAAGAATCCAACCAAGATGGTGTCTATCTTTTTATCCAGAACGTCTGCGGCACTGGTCAACGTGAGTGGAGCCGTGTACTCGACAATCCGGCGTCGGAGTCCCGTTTCGATTTCAGCCGGGGGAGCCGGTTTGTCGAGACGAACGTACAGATATCCCAGTCCGACGAGCGTAGAGACAGCGTAGCTGAGAATATATCCTAAAAGTGCGCCAATGACGCCATATCCTAATAGTACGAGGATTACGGCGAATATGAAACGCAAACTGCTCGCAATCGACAAAAGCACCGCGGCCGGTTCGATCGCTTCGAACCCTTGGAGTACCGTTCGAACGAACTGATCGAGCGTATGGAACACGATATAACAGACGCCGACTACTAACAGCGGTCCGAGTGCAGGTTCTCCAACGAGTCGAGCAATCTGTTCGTAGCCAAGCAGCAACGCGATACCAACGACACTGATCGTCAACCCATTCAGCAGCAATGAAAACCGGAAGATTTCCCGCACCTGTCCAGGGTCTGTCTCTTTGTACGCTGCAACATAGCGGGCCGCAGATTTTGCAATCCCCAATTTGCTGAACATTTCGACCATTCCGAGAACGGAGATCGCAAGAAACAGCAGTCCGTACTCATCCGGCTCAAGCAGTCGAGCCAGTATCACTGTTAGCAGCCCGGCCGAAATAACTGCGATGAGTTTTCCAGCGAACTCCGCTTTGAATCGGTCGACGAGGTCTGATGCGAGACTCATTGGAACCGACAATCGTTGGTGCTCATACCAGATCTACCACGTCTGGATGCTCAGCGTACTGTCTATACGCCGATGATAGCTCCGAGAGCTGTTCTGCGGCTGCGATCCGTTCGCGTATCTCCTGCCACTTGGTATGTCTAACCAACACCCGAACCGGTATTTCAGGAACGCCGACAATTCTCGCAACCGTAAACCGATGCCGTCCATCGGTTAAAAACATCGTCCCATCACGGCCGATACTAATGACGATTTCATGGTGGTTCGGGTGTGGAGTCTGTCTCTGTGTAAATGGGCTCTCGGCGGACTGGTTGAGTAGTTGTTTCTGCCGTCGGTATCCCTGCTCAGCCATGTCATCGTATAGCTCGTCTAGATAGCTCAGTTGGCGCTCAATTTTTTGTGGCGTCCCGTACCGTCGACTGTCGCTTTTCGATTCCACCCGACTGAAAAAATACTCGTATATCGGAGTTCGTTCCCACGGGACGTCCCGTTCGAAATGCGCAACGAGAGAGTTGTACAACTCGTAGTTCTCGAGAGCGATGATTTCGATCGTTTCGAAGCCATCGAGTTTCCCGTGGAACGGCACTGTTCTTTCGGCGTACTGTGTGTCCCAGTCACCGTCGACGATATTCGTATCAAACTGTCGTATCTCCATTTTCTCATGGAGAATCGGGACAATTATGTTATTGATAGACTGTGGAGAGACAGTAATGAGATCGTATCGTTTCGGTGTACTTGCGGGGTATCGAACTTTGCGTTTGACGTACTGGTACCGAGCAGCAATGCTGTACTGATATTTACTCCGTAGGAACGCAGTTGTTGCATTCAAAAACGGAACTACCCCCTCATTTTGGACTATCTCTTTTGTTCGTTTGGATATTGATTCATAATCTGTTATTTTATACATAGATATATGATGTACATTTGTAATCTATTGGACTATCGTGCAGAACACTCCACTATTGGCTGATTTGTCGACGCTTGTACCACTCGACAGTCCGTTCGATTCCTTCTTCGATGGAGGTGGTTGGCGTATACTCGAGCTGTTCAGTAGCCTTCGAAATGTCGGCTCGTGACTGCTTGATGTCGGCCGCACGACCCGCTGTATGGACGATATCGGAACTACTGTCAGTAACAGACCGAATCAGCTCAGCAAGCTCTCGGATCGTAATCGACTCGCCAGTGCCAATATTGAACGGCTCGCCAACAGCAGCAGTGGCACTCGCACGTCGGTTTGCCGCAACAATATCATCGATAAACACGAAATCGCGGGTTTGTGCTCCGTCACCGTGGACCGTAATGTCGTCGCCCGCCAGTGCTTGTTCGACGAAGACACTGA
>SL_4KL_010_BRINEDRAFT_10000471_pt1 | contig 20660 bp, 20 predicted proteins | sample SodLak_010_BRINE_2_FD_10664 | JGI IMG/M metagenome (IMG submission 10664)
CTTAGACAACTATCTTAGACAACTATCTTAGATTGCTACCATGGGAATCTAAGATAGTTGTATATGAAGTCTGTCTCAGGTAGATAACTATGGTGTCGAAGTGTCTGACATACGTTTATGTGATCGCTCTCTAATCTCACTCTATATGCTCTCGTACACAATATACAGCGAGGCCGGTGGTGTTGGCAAGACGTCGTTGACGGCAAACGTCGCTTGCGCGCACGCACGAGCGGGTCTCGACGTGCTTGTCATCCCGTTGGATCCCCAAGATGGGAATTTGAGCCGCCTGTTCAACGTTGATGATGCTCGAAGCGACCCGTCCGAAGATAGCCTTGTTCGGCATCTCGTTGAGAATCCGGGAGGCGAGTTCGACGATCTAATTCGGACCGCGGAGGATATCGATATCATCCCAGAACACAACACACTCTCAGACCTCCCAGACCACCTCGCAAGAGAAAAGAGCCGAGCAGAAGACTTCGGGGATGCATATAACATATACGCCCAGCTCCGTCGCGTTCTAGTGGAAAACGACATCCCGGAGCGGTACGATGTCCTTGTTTGTGACCCACCGGCGACGGAGTCAGATCACCTCTATAACGCGATTTATGCGACACAGAACCTGCTAATCCCATTTGAGCCGTCCGCAAAGGGTGAAGCATCCGTCGAAGGACTGGAAGAACTAGCGACGAACTTCGCGAACGAACTAAACATCGACGTTGGTGTCCTTGGGGCCGTACCAATCGAATTCAAAGGCACGAAAGATCAAAATGAGATCCTTGACGAGGTTCCGTTTGAGGTGCCTGAAGTGATCGGCGATCGGACATCGATGATGGAAGGGTGTTGGCGACACCAGTGTAGTGCGTTCGAATTCGTGCGACAGTACCGAAACCGGCGGCGAGACTACGAAATAGAAACACTAGCAAAATTCGACCGAATCGCTCGCTTCCTCGAGACTCAAGGCGGCATCACGGCCCCTTCACCACCGGACCCCGGCGCCTTGGAAGATCCTGAGGAGGTGACTGTCTAATGGGGGGTTTCAAAGAAGGAACCGTCAACGGGTGGGACGACGAGGACGAAGCGAAACGGGAGCCCGAGCCGGAGCCACCTGCTGATGGGATCGGTACTGGGCCAACGGAGTCAGACTCGGACTCTGTAGGCGCTGAGAGCGACATCGACGGAGGTGGCGAGGGGAACGGCAGGACGTCAAGCAGTATCCCGTGGATACTGCGCCGAAACAGCATCACAGATGGACGCGATAAGACTGTTCAGCTCCATTTACAGGCGGAAACAATGAATGTACAGCGGACACAGAAATCGATTATCGAAGGTCGCCTCGGTGAAAGTGTTCGAAAAGCAGATCTCCGAGAAGCAGCACTGATAGTCGGTCTCCAGCAGACGGACGATGTCGTTAACCTACTCGAAGAGTGGGGGTATGCGCTTGATTAGGTGGATTAAGTCGCTAAGCCCCATTCCTCAAGGAACGAACGTTGTCAGCCATGATCGAGTAGGGAAGGTAGTTCACATGGTGCCAACACACTCCCGACAGCTCTGACGAGCTGGCTCTGTTGAAATCCCCTACAGTTGATCTTATATCAATAATCGATTAGTTCAGATGATCTAAGCATCAGATCACTAATCACCTATCAGCAGATAGCGTACTTCTTTTTAACTAATTACTTTATATACTGAAAATTAGTCCTATAATAGTCATGTTTATTATTATAAACTACCTAACGATGAATATGGACTCCTTACCCCCATTGAATGAAAACGAGATGGACCTCTTGTTGGCTTACTCGCTCAGTAGTGAGGAGGAAATGGTCGAGGGAGTTGTCAAATCCTTCAATGCCGCCAATATCGACGTGTCCGAGAAACCAACGAAACTCTACGATTGGGTCAACCCCGACGTCTTCACTCTACTTCAGTGGTCCTCGAACTGTCCGATCTATCTTAGTACTCGAATTTGGGATCATCAAGTCGTTATCACTAGCGAAGAAATTCGTATCTATCGCCAATCGTTTCCAATTTGAGATGACAAAAATGGGTGCTCACACCTTTCTCGACAAAAAATACAGATCCCATCTTGATATTCCGCCTGAGCCCATACTCGCTGGTAAACGACCACGGGTCGGGTGACCCGTGGCTTTTGTAATTCCCTCAGCCTATGCCGAGAGCACTCCACGCGACACGATGTCGCGAGATGAGGATGGGCGGTTTACAGAGCGCCCCGACCCAGACAGGCTCACCTTCCGAACAAACGGTTGGGTTTTGCGAGTCCGGTAATTAACCGATTCAACATCTACACCAGCGTGTTTTGCCCACGCTCGCCACGCCACATTCACACTCGCATTCCGGTCAGCATGGTCTTGCTGAACCTCACACGAATCATTGGTACACCGGAACCGCCGACCTTGACGGTAGCCACGGTGTCCACAACACGAACACGACTTTGAGTTGTACGGCGACTCAACCGTCTCACACGGAACCTGATTCCACGTCGCCTTGTAACGAACCTGCTTCTCGAACTTATTGAACGAGAGTTTGTGCAGACGCCGGTTCATGTACGTACCGTACTTGATGGCGTCTCGAATCCCACTCAAGTCCTCGAACACGATAACTGGGTTCGAGAACTGTTGGGCGAACTCCACCACAACCCGAGACAACCGGTGAAGAACCCACTCAGTGTAGCGTTCTTCTTTCTCCCCGAGTTGGCGATGGATGGAGTGTTGGCCGTGTTCTTGACAGCGTTTCGTGATGGTGTGGTAGCGTTGGCGTTCGGCTTTCACCGTACCGTAGTCAAGCACGAGTGTTCCGAGCGTGTCCATCGTCTCACGAGTAAGAGCGGTGAGAGCGATGTTGCGCTCGTTAATATCGACGCCGACGAGAGTGTCAGCGTCTTCGGGTTCAGGCACCTCAACCTCTGTTTTAACCGTGACGTGTAGGTAGTACACGCCATCTCGGTACAGAAGCTCAGCCTGTCCCAACGACCACTCCTCCTCAGTCAAGGATTCCTCAATCAACGCAAGGTCTTCCGGTCGCCCTCGAAGGTGCCCTTCCACCTTCTTATACGGCTTCGGACTCACACGGAACTGAACCCGGTCATCCTCGTCGTTGTAGGTGAGGCGGTAGCCTTCGGTGTGCGCCATGACGACTGGGTAGGCTCCTCTCTTGTCCGTGGCGGGTGGCGACGGTTTTCCGATGGGAGTGTCGTCTTGGTCGTGCCACCAGTTGAGGAGATCTTTGTAGGAATCCCACGCTTGCAGGGCTTTCCCGACGACCGCGCACTTGTTGTTCCGAAGGAAGTCATCGCGGTCAACTCCCTTCTGAATCTCAGTACGGTTGTATCCGTCTTGTTTGAGTCGGAGTGTGTCGTTGGCGATGTCTCGTGCGGTGAAACGGGCATCTTTGAGCCACGACCGCTCACCAGACTCTATGCAGAGTCGAGTGCGTGCGGTCTTCGTGACCTCTTCAATACCCATATCTTGACTATCGAATTAAATGATAATAAAAGTAGGTATTAGGATGAGAGAATACAGGAGTCCTGCACATTCGATTAGTTCGTGCAAGTATCATTTCGTGTGGTGCCCGAAGTCAAGCAAAGCGAAGCTTTGCGTACCTCGCGGAGCTTCGCTCCGCTTAGTACCGACACGGGGTGTTGGAGTTAGTTCGAGACGAACTTGCGGAATTGTTCCAAGGAACTGCCGAGCGATTCGGTCACGAGATTGTGTCGATGGAGATTGCCACCGACCACGTTCACTTGTTCGTGGAGACCGACCCGAAATGGAGTCCTGCCGAGATAGCGAAACAATTCAAGGGCTACTCGGGACGAACGGTTCTCAAGCGTCACCCTGAACTCAAACAGCGGTATTTCTGGGGAAGTGGCCTGTGGAAGGATGGCTACTACGTCGGAACAACGGGTGCAGTTTCCGAGGACGTGGTTCGTCGGTACATCGAGGATACTGAACATTAGGCGAGCGTACGCGATTCACCCACGGGTCAGGTGACCCGTGGAACTCTCACTGTTTTCTTTAGAGACACTCGGGTCTCATCGACCGGTTGTTTCAGGCGAGAATATTTGAAGAATAGGATTTCAACAGACCCGACGAGCCGAGTCTCGTGATAGAAGCGTTCGTGTATCACGATTCAAGGCGACGACCTTGAGGATTGATCCCGCAGTGAATTCATCCCAATCTCTTGTCATTTAGGGGTCGTATTCTCGTGAGGTGATTCACATGCTCTGTGAACGACGTCGTACCTCGTAGATAACTGAGAAAACTGCGAAAAATACGAAAACGCCTGAAAATGGGCCGAAAATACGTATCGGTGATCGCTGTAGACGCTGTGCTGCAATACTCAAATCGGCATAGATTGCTATAATTACTGTAGATATAGCTGCAAGCGTCCACAACAAGACACCGAGTTCTCGCGCGTGACTCCGGTGGATGCTCCCGGGCAGATCTGCTCGCTCACGGCTATTGTGCGTCTGCGACCGCCGCATATGTGCCTGTTCTTCTTATCCAACATATACTGTTCTATTCGTTTCACTAACATATTTGTTGAGATTTTCTGAGATTATCTTTTTGCTCGGCAACTACTGTTCCCCGCGAAGAGGGTGTTATTTGCTGGGTTGGTGGTACTTTTCCGCAGCAGTTGCAGCACCCGTGTACAGACGGATGTCTGGGAACAACAACAAGACTCCAAGAACGACCCACGTACCACCGATGAACATTGCCCATCCCCAGCTTGTGAACACGTCAAAAACGAACTGCGACATCCATACTGCAGCCCCAATCAAAAGAATGATTGTACCGAATGCGGTACTTGCTTCGGCAGCTCCAGCGTATTGTGACATATCCACAACGACCGTAGAAATACAAATAAATCCTCCCCTGCAAATATCTTAATTGATAATCCTTCTTCCGTGAAGAGGCGAACGTTGACATCCTTTGCGCCCTGAAGGCCAATGATTCCCGCGGGACCGTACCGCCAGGTGAATGGTTACTCAATTAACACATCTGTCGGAACGTCAAACGTGGTTGGTGTGAGGTTTGTTGGATTCATCCTAACCCTCCAGGGCGGAGCTTTCTCCGCAAGCTTCCCTACAGCATAAGATCACGACGCGGGGCTGCCTAGGCTCAGGGCGGACAGGACGTCAGTTCACAGGTCTTTTTCCAGTTTCTCAGTGGGGTCGACGGCGGTCGCGACATCATCATCGTGGGTAAGTAGGAGACCACCACCGACGATCACACCGTAGAACGCAATTGCGAGCCACCCGTAACCGACGATTTCCAGTCCGGCCGCACCCATTCCACCGAGTACCCACCCGAATGATACGGCGGCCCACATCGCAAGTGCGCCCATGTAGAGTTCAAGTGGACGGCCCGTGATGGTAGCATCTTCAAATGTGTTGATTCTCTCATCTGTTGCATCCGCCTCAATAGTTTCCTTTGGCTTCGTGAGCATTCCGACGGTGATGATTGTGCCTATTCCTGCGACCGCTAACCAGGCGTATCCGATGACTGGAACCGCTACGGAAATCACACCAAGTGCCCATAGAGCAGTGAATCCGGCAACTATCACAGCGATTGCAGCGTAGGCACGGAAGGACTGGGTAATCAGCTGTCTCATGTCTACCAGATGACTTAATTAATACATATTAAATCTTTGGAGGACACCCCCTCGTGAGACCAATCGACAAACCCTTGATCGGTCAATACGAGAGCCCGGATGATACAAAAATGCCGCGAGGATCCACCTACAGAGTGGCATATCTTCACGAGAAAATACCTCCTACAAGTGAAACGTCTCAGCGATGGGGTTGAATATCGTTCAACACCGCTGTACCCTTGCTCGACCGCTTCTTTCAGCGACGCTCCAAGTTGACATCTTCCCTTCTCTGGGCAGAAAAATAAGATACAGAATAAACTAGCCGGAATAATTGGCGGAAGTATTAACATTGCCCTCAGTCAATAACTTCCGTAGATGTCTGATTCCCGGAACAACGAGAACCCACCCATTGATAATCTCGATACCTTCCAGGAATGGGTTTCTCACACCGCAAACACCCGGGACGTTGACGAACAAATCCTCCTCAACCAGTTGGTATCCGCTTTTTGGGTTCTCGACGAGATGGCTGACGTTGCGAGTGATACACCGGTTTCTGAGCTAACGGCAAAGAGACACGAGGTTGATGACCGCACGCCCGTTAATGATTCCGTCGAACGCAAAGCCGAGACGGACGAACCTGAGGAAGGCAACCGATCGGAGCTCGGAAAACAGCCGAACAACACGGGAGATGAATTCGACGGACCCCATGGAGCGACAGAAGAATCAGCAGAGGGTGAGCAGGATGAGTCACCCGTAGACGAAGACCCATCACGGGACGCGAATGGTGTTGACCCCGCCGTACAAGAAATTCAGGCTCTCCGAGAATCCATCCAAACGCAGCTCGAGATGGTTCAGACGGTGAACACGCTTCACCGTCAAGTGGACGACCTGTCACTGGACGTTGAAAAACAGCGATCTAAACAGGACCAGTTCACTGAGCAAATCGGCGACGACCTCACGCGAATCCACAACCGATTAGAGCAATTAGAATCAGACGAAAGCGACGACATCGATCCCGACGCGATTCACGCGCTAGAATCCAAGCTCTCCGCTGAGATCGACCGAGTCGAAGCGGAACTCACGGCAGATATTGAACAAACTGGTGAGGAACAGGACGCGTTGGAATCGTATATCGACGAGGAGTTCGACCAGATCGAGGGGTTGTTCGAACGCCTACTCGACACGACGCAGTCGGTCGAAAGTCGGATCGACGAGCTCGAAAACGAGATCGACAGGATCGAAACGACAGAAACCGATCGCAAGCAACTCCAGTGGTTGCGACAGGAGGCGGCCACCGCTGGTATCAGTACTGGACAGTGTGAGGCGTGCGAATCGACCGTTGACCTCTCAATGCTGGACGACCCAGAGTGTCCATATTGTGCGAGCGGATTCGAGTCAGTTGATGCCGACACCAGCAGTTGGAACCCTTTCTCGAAGCCCACAATTCGAACTGCTGACTCACCGATGCCGCCGGACAAATTCACAAATTAAGCCTTCCAGACCGGTAGTCTGGGATTCTCGCGCTTCGGTGGGGCGGATGTCACAGGATCACGGTGAGATCAAAGCCGGCAAGCAGGATACGGACATTATAAATGGAGACGAGCGCGAAAACGGTTGCGGGGATACCGTAGCCGACAAGCCGGACGACCGGTGCGAGATGGCCGTCGGGACGACGGGTTGCGACGGCAGTAGCCGAAATCTCAGTGAACACCGTAATCGCCACGACGACGACGAACGAGCTCCACAGCAGCCCCTCGACGATGCCGAGTTGCTCGAATGCAGCGTTGGCGATCGGATTCATCTCATAGATGTCAGGGATGTATCGCAGTCCGATCCCAGTCGTGAGCGCGTCCGTGAACTTCGTAAAGGTGAGCAGAAAGACGCCGGAGATGGACAGGGCGCTCCGATTGAAACAGGTAAGCGACGACCGTTTCGATTGAGGAGTTATAGCGGCTCTGTTTGGTCGCGCATCGCTTTGTGTCTTCGATGAGTGACTGCTGTCATTCGGGCGTCCAGATCGAGAATTTGGACGATTACGCGCCATTTGATAGCATGCCAATATGTATATTCAATGTAATTATAACTATGGATCGGCAGATCAGTTGGTGCACGTTTTTTGCGAGGAGAGAACCCCGCCGTGAACGGCGGGCGTGAACCTGAAACCGCCTCTACAACCCTCGTTGAGCAGGAATCTGGATACTCAACTGATGGCGGATCGTAGCGTGATGCATACCGAGGCGGCATGACCGTCCCCCCCAATTGGACAATATCGTGACTTTGAAATCCAAGATGTTTGAAACAACTTTCGAACCGCTGTGGTGTCTCGGCTAACAAGATAACTCCGAGTCCCCCTATCAGGGATAGGAGTAACGGGGGTGTGGCCCTGTCATCGACCCGTCATGCCGACGGGTCGGAAACCAGCAAACATCTCAACTCACCGGTGCAGTACCGTGGGAAGCTTCGCCGTTTACCGCGAGGAGGAGGTCACCTGAAATCGGTGGTTGCGAATCACATTTAAGTAATCCGCGCTTACTATGCATGAATTGTGTTCTCTCTCGGCGCAGTGGCCTCCGGATGGGGCCAAAACGCGTTGAAACAAAGGGAGCAGTGAACGATCAGTATGAATCTGCGGTCGATAGCCGGCTCCGGTTTCACGATACTTGTGGTGGCGCTAGTTGTTGCCATGCTGCTTGGCCAACAGCTTGGTCAACCGATCGTTCTCGGATTTGTCATCACAGGTAGTATGTCACCGACTCTTGAGCCCGGCGACGGATTCATTGCAGTTCCACCGGCGGTCGCCGGTGACACTGAGCAGGGTGATGTGGTGACTTTTGACGCTCGCGAACTACAGGGCGGTGGGCTAACAACTCACCGTGTGGTCGGGGAGACCGACGAAGGGTATATCACCCAAGGTGATGCGAACCCCTTCACTGATCAAGACGGTCCTGAGCCACCGGTCCAAGCGTCACAAATTTCTGCTGTTGCACTCCAATTCAATGGAGAGGTTGTCGTAATTCCACAGATCGGAACCGTGGCGATGGCGTTACAGAGTGTGGTTGGAGCTGCCGCCGGACTGCTCGGAGCAATCCCCGGGCTTGCAGGGCTTGCAGACGGTGACATTGGCTCGATGATAACTATCGCCGGGCTGCTGCTGCTCGGATACAGTATCATCGGCGAACGAGTTGGAAGCGATCGAAAACGTGATGGTCGGGATCGGTCTGCACGCCGGACAACAAGTGCTCTTGTGGTGCTCGTCGTTATTCTGTTGCTAATCACGGTGCCGGCAACAGCGAGTATGGTAATTCCTTCTGGAACGAACGACATTACAATCGTTAGCTCACAGTCACCGAGTCAGAATCCGACTGTGATCGAGCGGGGTGAAAGCGTTGAGTTCGAATACTCGTTTACGAACGATGGGATTCTCCCGCGGATCGCCGTGATCGAACCAGCAAGCTCCGGCGTCGATGTTTCGAATCGTGTCCTGGCAGTGTCTCGAGGAGAAACCCAGACAGCGACAGCAACAATTCACGCGCCGGATGAAACCGGCGCGTACGTCCGATCGGTCTCTGAACGGCAGTACGTACAGTTGCTCCCGGGGAGTCTGATCGTCTCGTTACACGACATTCATCCATACATGGCGATAGCCGGCATCAACGCTGTCATTGTGCTTATTGTCACACCAATTTTCATCATCGCAGTCGGGCTGCAGCCGTTCCGGTTCCGGTCGACAGATCGGGATGTGTCGATGGTTGATAAGCTCCGGCGGCGAATTCGAAAATGGTTGTAAGGGTACGTGCTGGGAACTCAATTGTTAGAATGAGCCGAATATTCCACGTTGTAAGACCGAATCCGAGGAGTGTCGTCACCACTGGTGGCCAGTAATAACTGAATCGATCGTGTGTACGAGCGCCTTGGACGCTCACTGAGATCAACGAGAAACACCAGTAATTTGAGCACGAGAAACCCTGGCAGGCCGACTGTCTCGAACAGCGTGTCGACCACCGGATTTGCTTCGTTAATCCCGTCGGCTCCGAATACTGCAACCGTCGTTGAGACGATGTCTCCGAGCCCGTAGGTAAGCGCTGCGAGTGCCCAGAGTCCATAAAACTCTCGCGATCGGGTTCGGTATAGCGGCTGCTCAGTCGGGAGATTCCCAGTGACAGACTCTTGATCAGCGGCACTGGCCGCGTCGTTATTTTCGTCTGCAAGCTGTGCGAGCAGTGAATCTATCTGACGGCGGCGACCGACAAGTTCTCCGGACAGTTCTCGATAGTGACTCTGTTCGGCTAGCTTATTGGCATCGAATCGACGTTCGAAGTTGCGTTTCCGTTCGACAAGCGTGAGATACGTCTCGATGGTCTTTATTAATATGACGCGGTCTGCGAGACGGTCAATGGTGGCCCGAAGCTCTTCGCGCGTGACTGGCCGTGGAACGTACTCATCGACATCGAGGCTGTGGACTGACTCTGCAATCGAGACGTGTGAGAGCAGCGCTATTTGACAGCCAACGCGTCGTGCACGGATGCGTCCAATAAGTTCGGCGCTGTCTGGTTCGGTAAGCCCACCGTCCAGTACCACGACGTCGACGTCGTCATCCAGTTTGTCGAGGGTGTCTGTGGAGGCGTCATTACCGGGTGCAACTCGGGTGTCATGATCGTCAAGCCACCCAGTGTAGGTTTCACGTTCGTCTCGATCCGCAACGATGATGAGGACTGTCGTGTCCGTCGAACGCTCGGCGAGGATATCGGCGTCAGTCATCGACCAGTTATGCGAAAGATGAGCGACTTTGTACTTAAAAGCGGTCCAATACGCCCAGGTCCGGTCGTGTCATCGAAACTTGGACGAAACCCTCGCGTTGGGCGTCTCGATATCAGTTGGTCGGGTCGGTCTCCGCACGGATCGTGAGGTTGAATTCGCTGTCTTCTGGGAGGTCACCGTCATCGGTCCCGCCGTCGACGAGATCAACGGTAATTCCGAAGACGACCGCTTCTCCGGGCTGCAGCGACTCCGGAGTCGCGTCGACAGCAGGTCCGAGCACGTTTTCGCCATTACCGACGGTCGCGGTCTCTTCGCTGTCCGGCTCGTTGACAGGGAAACTGAACGTCTCGTCGATATTGATCTCGGTTGAGTCGGCGAACGAGAGGCTGAGTGATTCGATTGATTGTGAGCCTTGATTGGTCACCGTGACGAGGTTCCGGAATGTGGTGATGGCCTGTCGAGTGAGTCCCGCTGCACCTTGATCGTTGCCGATGAGGTTGATGCCGATGACTCCGTCCTCCTCGGTGACGTACTCACCATCTTCACGGGCGCTTTCCAGCGCGAGGAATGCGTCTGCGTCGCCGGCGGTCTCGACCGAGACTGTCCGTTGTGCCTCGACCGTGGAGAACGCTCCCGTGCCGAGCACGAGACCACCGCCAGCGGCGAGGCCGCCGAGGCCGACAATGAGTGATCGTCTGTTAGGCATGTGTGGGGGTTGTGGGCGGTGTGCCCGGGTCGTGGTATGATGTTTGGAATTCGAATGGCAATCTAGGTCGGTTCAGAACCGGTAGTGGCTCCAGTTAGTTGCCCGCTTCGACGGTGATCGTTACGGTGACATCGAATTCCTCATCGTCACCCAGGTCACTTCCTCGGGTGTCAACGCGGAGGTTGTATGCGGCCGCTTCACCGGGTTCAAGCGGGTCCGAACTCGGGTCACTGTCGTTTGTTTCGAGCTCGTCGTCAAATCCATCGCTATTTTCGCCATCGAACTCACCATGGAAGTCGAACTCCATTCCGAATTCATTTCCGTCGACGTCGCCGACATCGACGATATCGGGGCCACTCTCAGAGTCGAACTCAAACTCGATGGAGTCGACGTTCTGCGAGCCGTTATTCTGCACGACGAGCATTGGCTCGTACGTCGTGAGGGCGTCAAGGAGGAGCCCGTCACCTTCGGCCGCATTGTCACCACCAAGGTCGAGCGCGACAATACCATCTTCACCAACGTCATAATCGTCGTCGACGAGCAGGCCGAGGAACGCGTCGGCGTCTCCCGCCGTCTCAATGGACACTGTTCGCTCGGCTTCCACCGTGGTGAACGCCCCCGTCCCGAGGAGCGCGCCGCCGCCAGCAACCAATCCGCCCAGTCCGATCAGGACGCTGCGTCTGTTAGCCATATCTGTACCTTATCCCCTACCCACTTTGTATTGATTCGCTTGTACGGGCTGAAAGGGTCTCTTGAGTATCGCCGCCCCGGTTCACGGTGTGCTTGACCGAGAAATGACGAAAGGTTAGGCTGTTGTCTATGGGGTTGGTGTCGGTTTCGAGATGCTGCTTGACCATGCATAAACGGTCGATGCTGGATCGGTGGGTCACACTACCGAGTCGGCTCTCGGCAAGTCGGTTTCGTGCCCCCGGTGAACCGGGTTAGTTTCCGCCACCTTGGCCACCACCCTGCTGTCCGCTCTCGATCACGAGCATCACGTCGAATCGCTCTGGATCCGGGAGGTCGGTCACGCCGTGTCCGAGGAGATCAACGCCGAGCCCGAACGGAATCGAGCTGTTCGGGGTGAGCTGGCCGCTCGGGGGCCCTTCGTCGGTGGTTTCGAGGTAGTTCTGATCGCCCGTGCCCGCAACGTCCCCGCTCGCGGAGACGATAGAGAGCGTGTCGGCGATCACGGCCGGGGAGGGGTCGTCGGGTTCGAGCCCGTCGTCGGTCACTTCGAAGGTGAAGTACAGCTCGTCGATCGGAGGGCCGCCGGGCTCGTTGTGAATCTCGACGAGTCGCTCGAAGCGGGTTTCGGCGCTTCGGCTGACTCCGCGGTCGTCCGCCGCGCCGACGACGAGTTCGGTGACGCGGCGGCCACCTTCGCCGTCGTCTTCGGCGATCACGTACGCCTCGTCGTCCCGATCGGGGCGGAGCACGACGTTCTGCGGGCGGGCGTCCGCGAGAATCCGAAGGTCGGCATCGGGAGCCGTTGTCGTGTTGGTGAGTGCCGTCGACGCCACCGCTCCGGAGCCGAACAGAAGCGCGAACGTGGAGAGGAGTCGTCGACGGGAGGTCATGGCTGTCTAGATTAGCGGTGGGTCCGTGATCACTTTGTATTGGCGCTCTTGCGGCCGTGAAAGCGGTGCTTGAACGGGTTCAACCGGAGCCAGAGTCCCAACGACGGTAGTCACAAGGTGCGCTTTCGCGGCTTCAAGTTCGGTAATACAAAGGGGGTGTCATGTATAGAGGGATGTAGGTGGAAGCTTTATGGCAAAACGACGCAGTGTGATGTTAGGACTGGGTGCATTGGCAACAGGGAGCGGTGCGGTGTTCACTTCGGGCGCGTTCGAGGGCAACGTCGTTGATCCGGAGGCCGACTTCCGCATCCTCTCGGATGCGCTTCGTATTGAGGCGGGATCGGACTCTGATGGAAATATTGATTATGTCGATCTCGAGGGAGACGATGATTTCACTGACTTTGGCAACCATCCGTTCGATCGCGATGGGTTACCGCATGCAGAAGTTGCCGAAAACCGTATTAATGACGAGCTCGCGCTGCAGGTTGGACAAGAAACTCGATCGTCGTATACCTTTGACGAGATTCTGCACGTTACAAACGATACATCAACGACGTACGATGTCGGATTCAATTACGCGGCAGATGTCTCTGAGGAGGGGGACGATTATGGATACGGTGCCGATGCAGGTGGTGACGGATCATCAGATAATATTCTCTTCGAGAACGTGAACGATATCTTCCAATTTGAAGATAATGACGGTGGTGATACTGGCGGGGACACGCTGATATCCGCTGATCCGGATGCTTCAAGTGATGATCGCGGACTTGCAGCAAACACCGTTTCGCTCGACCCTGGCGAAACGATGTTGGTTGATCTCACCGTTGACACAACCGATTATACCGGCGATATCAACAGTGTTGCTGCGTCTGGAGACAACACCGGGCCGTGGGGTGAAGCGGCAAACTTCGTCGATCTACTGGATACGGTCTTCGTGAAAGCAGAAGAGAGTACGTAGTCGTCCAGTGGTCGGGAGCGTACCTCCCCCTGGACCATCTGATAATCGATACAACTCGATCCGGGCCTCTATCTTTAACAACGTATAGCACATTTGCTCTGTCGTGACGACGCGTCGAACCGCACTTACTAGCCTCTGTATCAGCATCGCTTCGATCGCCGGCTGCCTCGGCGGCGACACCAACCCCTTTGGCGATGCCGCCGAGGGCGACCTCGACGACCGCAGCGAGGCCGTGAGCAGCTACGACGACGCGGTCGACGACTGGAACGAGGCGACCGAGACACGAAACCGCGGCATCGAGACGTTCAACGACGAGGCGTACGCCGAGGCTGCCGACGCCTTCGAAGCGGCGATCGACGGGTACACCGACGCCGACGAAACGTTCACCGACGTCCGTGAACAGGTTCGAGAAACCGGCCGCGACGCGGCGATCGCGATCTGTTCGGACGCCGTCGAAAACACCCGCCTCCAACTCGAAGCCACAGAGGCCGCGTACGAGGGAGCGATTGCCGGCCGCGACGGCGAGCCCGCCGACACGATCAACGAGTCTATTCGCACGTTTCAGGATCTCGTCGAAGAGGCCGAGACGTATCCGCTCCAAGACGCGAACGCGCTTGTGAACGCGCTTGACTTGGACCAATAGCGAAGCTGGAAGTTGAGAGCGGAGGGTGCATGAAGACAAGCGAACCGTACGGGATACAGTGGCACATGAAGGCACACATATATAAGTAACTCCACGTTAATGCTTGCTTCATGCAGCCGATGTGTTGTTCCGCCGAAACCTGTTCGCTACCGTCGCATCCCCAATATGGATCTCGACGTGCCGGTCAATTTGGCGGTATTGATCTCGTTATCGGCTAATACGTAGTATGTCGCTTACAAATCAAGAAAAATATACGGCCCCTGAACGCGACGAGTTGTATGATCTCTTAAGCAACCACCGGCGGCGATACACGATCCAACTGTGTAAACAGCGTGACGAGCCAGTCACCCTCTCAGAACTGGCCGAGCAGGTCGCCGCGTGGGAACAAGATAAGTCGGTCGCAGAGCTCACCTCCGCAGAACGCAAGCGCGTGTACACCTCACTCCAACAGACACACCTCGACCGGCTCGCGGAAGCCGGCATGATCGAGTTTGACGGCAACGAGGTTGAGCTCACCGACGAAGTCGAACAGTTACAGCTGTACCTTGACGTGGTCCCGGAAAACTCCATCTCGTGGGGCGTGTACTATCTCGGGCTCTCGCTTTTGTCCGGTGTCGTCCTGTTTGGCGTCTGGATCGGATTCGTCCCAACGGAAACCGTCCCTGCAATTGGATGGGCGACCATCGTGCTACTCGGATTCTTCTTCTCGTCGATCGCCCAAGTCGCCCAAAACCGCCGATACCGACTCGATCGCATGGAACGGCCACCGTGACTGCTCGGTCTGATCTCCGCCTGCAGCAATACGACAAGACGGGTGCGGAGTTCAAGCGCACCAATACTAAACCATTACAAGCTGTAATTCGAACATACCAGGGAGCGATGTCACTCGGCCCGAGTCCCGTCCCGTAGCTCTATGACACACCGACACACCGACACACCGCACACGTGTACGGTGCACCAACCGGAGACCGGGCCGACTGAGAACACGACGGTCCATCCATCGCAACGATCCGAACAACCGATAACCCACTAACACACCACATGAGCCGTGACCGAAACCGCAACCGATCTAGAGGGTCAAGCGGATCCCTGAGCCGCCGCTCTGTCCTAGCGGCGCTCGGACTCGCGGGTGTTGGTGCCGCAGCCGCACAAGGCACGGGTGCGTTCTCTGAGGTCGCTGGCGATCGAAGCTTCACGATCGGGACCGCCGGCGACGCCGGCGACGCTCTGTTCGGCATCGACGCCGCTGACCCTGACGGCACCGATGGTGAGACCGTCACGCTGTTTACGCTGACGAACCGCCTGACAGAGTCGATCACGCTTCGAGACGTCCGCGTTTCGAAGACGGGCGGACTGCCGATATCGAGCACCGATCTCGAGGTTTCACAATGGACGATTCCACCGGGGGAAACGGCCGATATCGAGGCAGCAATGACCTGTGAATCAGACACCAGTGGGACCGTCGAGTTGCGAATTGACGCCGAAACGACCGACGAATCGATCATCGCGTTCCCGCGAACGGATATCACCTGTGAGACAGCTGACGCCGCATGCCTCGCAGGCCCGGAGATTGAGCTCGAAGACGAGACAGTTCCATGTATTGCCGTTGATCTTCCCGGCGGTGGCGACGTCGAAATCGAGATGGAAACTAGCGAGGTCACCGACGACGTGACGGTGTCGTCGGCTGGCGGTAGCGATGTTGAGATCGAGATGGAGGACAGCCGGGTCGGCGGTGATCTCTCACTCGAGCTCGCAGGTGGTGGGAGCATCGAGCTCACATTGGAGGACAGCCAGATCGACGGCGACGTGTACATCGACACACCTGGCGGCGCAACGATCGAGATCACGATGGAGGACAGTCAGATCGACGGGGATGTCACCGCCTCGCTTGGCGGGGGCGGAGAATTTGAACTTGAGATGGATGCGAGCGAGATCGGCGGTGACGCTGTGGTCACCACTGGCGGTGGTAGCATCGTCGATATTGCGATGGATGCGAGCCACATTCGCGGAGAACTCGACGTTGATTCAGGTGGCGGCAGCACCGTGGACGTCGACGCAGAAGACAGCACGGTAAACGGCGAGCCGGCGTGATCAGCGGGTTCTCAGCAACCGTGAGCCGACTCAGAATCTGTCCGAATCGAACTCGTCCATCGTCATATCCGCGTAGTTGACGAGCCAGTCGCTTGCCGGTGAGTCTGGACGGATATACACGTAGACGTAGTCTCCGTCCAGAACGGTACTGACGCCAAGCTGTTCGTCTTTGATCACGCGTTTGTTCGTGTCGATTGCGACATCGACGAGTCCCTCCAAGTCGTCAACGAGGACTGTCGCCTCGTAGTCCCGCTCGGAGGGGAACGTTCCACGCGTGATCCACTCGGAGAACTCCTGCTCCTGTTGGTGTAACTCGAGCAGTTCTTGTTCGTCGTTGCTCAGTTCAATGTAGCCGATGGAACGCCCGATCGTCAGCCCGGTGATTGCGGTAAGCGCAGCGATGAGCACTGCGAGCGGCGCAACGAGCGCAGCGGTGTCGGGTTCGATCTCTCGCTCGACGGTGTCCGTTTGAGTGTGCGTTTCGTCGATAGTCTCGATGTCGAGCACACGGAACGTCTGTGGGTTAACCGTGATCGGCATCGTGCTCTCGTAGGTGTTGCTCACGGACTCACCTTCGACAGTACCTTCGATGTTCGACGTGGACACGATTCGGATCTGAATGGTGCCGGCCGACCCGAGTTGTTGTTCAACCGTGTCGATCGTCGCAAACACCTCCTCGATCACGACCGTTGCGTTGACGAGGTGGGGAGTTTCAGGGTTGAGCTGCTCATCGGTCCCTGTGGCGAGTGGCTCGGTGTACTCCCAGAGCACTTCATCTCCCTCAACACCACGGAACAGCAGCTGTGATTCTGTGTTCACCCGTACGTCTCCCTCACCGGCGGTGTATTCGTACGTGTAAGTGATGTCGAGCTCGTCCGAGAGGCTCGTGTAATACACGGGGCGGTTCCTGACGCGCTCGCCCTCGCTGAATGGGATCGAGTCGTTCACAATGAGTGCGCTGTGCTCGTAGGTGGTCGACTCTGACCACTCGCCGATTGTCACTTGTTCGCGTTCGACCTCGGGTGTCGTCTGTGCGTCGTACGCCAGCCAGCCGCTGCCAACCGCAACCAGAATCGCCAGAACCAACAGTGGGAAGAACCACTGGTCGAGCAGGGCACGAATCCGAATCGAGCGATTCAATTCACTCATTACTCAAGATGGGTTCCCATCGAGTCGATCGATAGGATCGAGTCAAAGAGGGGTTTGAGTGTGTTGACTTGCTGTACGTCTGCTGCCATTGGATCAACATGAAAGTGTGAAATCGTCTTCCGCTTACGGAGCGTGCCGAGAAGGATGTGGAGGAAGCGGAAGGTACGCTGTGTATTCGTGTACTCTAACAATACGTTCAGCGAGCCGTAACAAACGACTGTCTTGTACTCTGTCGACTGCCAATTGTCGACCGTTCCTGAGATGACGATACCCAAGCGCGTGATCGCGTTGGGATTGTTGATTTTAATCACCTCAACTGTGTCATCCAGTGCGCCCGGAATCGGCTGTGAGTATCCGATCGCAATCACCTTCACTTGAGATGCCCACCCGGAGATCTGGATAAGGTCTTCCTGATCGATTTCCCGGTACTGAACAAGGAGGACATTTCGCGGAGTTACGTCGGTTGTGACACCGATAAGGTCGAGACAGGCTGCGTGCTTCTCCTCGTCTTGGGCTCCACATTGGATCATGGTGCTCGTTCCGAGATCTGGTGAGAAGCCGTCCGGGCGGTGATATTTCGTTGTCTCATCGGGGTCGAATCCAGGGTCGACAGCCGATGGGGTCTCCGACTCCGAGATCGAGGAAGTCTCACTCAGGTGTTCGGATGTGTGGCTACCGGCGCCTGTTCGGTTGGTTGATGGGGTGGATTCACCGTCCGCTGACGCAGTTGTGGTTGCACTGCTATCGCCATCATCGCTCCAGATGCGGCGCTTTTTGGGCTGTTCTTCAGCAGACGGTGGCTCCTCTGGGGAGGGTACGCTGGCGTCGGTGACTGTGGAGGTGGGATTATTTGTGGCTGTGGTGTCTGTGGTGTCCGAAGTCACTTCCTCGCTGCTACTTAGTGACTCGGGACTGCCAGTTGACGTCGGGTCGAGCGGTGATTCAGTCTGTTCTGCGACATCGTCGAACCCCGTGTCGGTCGCCGAACCACCTCGCATGAAGTCGGTGACACCATCTGGCGTGTCGTCCGCGGTTGACTTGGGTGTGTAGCTCTCCGATGGGCTGCCGCCCGGACCACCGGTCGACCCACTTGGTGGGTCATCGGGCGAGTTATTAGCAGGTTGATCTGACGATTCGTGAGAGTCTGCTGTTTCCCGCTCGGGGTGTGCATCCTGTTCGTGCTCGTCTGTCTTGGCGTGATCGGTGTCGGTTGAGCTCCAAATTCGCGTTCGAGCACCGTCGGAATCGTCAGTTGAACCCGTCTCGGACTCAGTGTCGTCGTCGCGGCTGGGGCCTTCTGTCTCCTCGTGCTTGGTCTCATCTCCTTCGTTGCGGGTGGACTCTTCTGTTCCTTCTAGCCACTCCCACGAGTTGACATCCTCCGCTGATTGGTGACGTTCTAACTCAGCAGCAGGGGTGTCAGAATCAACAGGCGTCTGAGTGCTACTGGGCTCTGGCGGGTCGCCGGTGTCACTGCGATTGTCGAGTTGGTTCGCAAATTCCCGGAATCGAGATGAACGAGACGGCGGCTGTCTCGTGTGATCACTTGCGGCGTCAGCTACCTCATCGCTATCGCTAGCAGTGTTGTCGGGTCCAGCAACATCGTCGTCGCTAGCGACGGCATCATCAGTGTTAGTGTCGCCATTGCTTGGATCGTCGCTCATTAGTCACACCGCGAGGCTGTCTGCGGGTGTCACCGACGCAGTTGTGACACGCGACTGAACTTGAACCAGTCGTTGCAGACAACCGATGGGTGTTCGTTTTCGCGTTTCAGATGATCGGGTCATTGCGAGCGAAGGCAAGCGATCTGACGGATACTAACCTGACCCCTATTCATTGTACTACTCCGATATGTATCGAGGTCTCTCGTATAATAAAACCACCGAGAGAGTGGGTGTTCATCGGCGGGACACACGGTTGTTTTTGTGAGATTCGGATCCCTCTCCCGGTCGCCAATAACGGGACGTCTCCGTGAGAAATAGTACTTAAAAACAGAACATAATTTTTGATTTCCTGACAGACACTGAACTACTTGATGGATCAGATCGTTACTACGGACTCTGTGTTAATATCTGGGCCGGCGTTATAGGTCCTCGACCACGATGAGCACGTTGCGCTCTTCGGCTTCCTCCACGATAGCGTGAGAAATCTTGTGGAGACGGTCATTCACTCGACGATATTCCACCGCCTTGACCGACTGGAGCGTGTCGTAGGTTCCTTCTCTTGCAGGCGAGTGTGAAGGTCGTGAATTGTTGAAGTCGTGGCTAGCTCAACGATCTAGTACGCTGGTACCAAGTCGAACTGGGGAGTGTGAGCTGAACGCTCCACGTACCATCCCATATATAGAGCCAAAGACGATGCCGTAGTTGACCAACGCGATCAGACTGCCAAGATGTAAGAGCGGTACTTCACTCTCAGTGACGACACCGAATGGGACGGGGACAGCGATCAACCACATGACAACTCCAAGCAGACAACCGACGCCCGCAGTCGATAGTGGGTCATTTCGCGTTGGTTTGGATAGTGTAAGCTCTAGTGTTATCACGCTAATTATGCCCAGCGTCCCTCCCGCGAGAATCGTCAACAACCCACCCACAAGCACGCTGGAACTCCCGACAAGTCCAGCTGCAAGCTGGAAGCCGCTCTGTATACTAACGGTGATCCAGAGTGCAATTGTCCCGAGTATACTAGCAAGCCCTGCTGCAAGTAATATGACAAACCCGTGTTCAAGCGGTCGTCGTGCAACGAGTGTTGTCCGCCGAGCTTGACCTGCCGTCCAGAATCCGGTAATTGCGATCAGAAATATTGTAATGGAGCCGAACACGCTTCCCTCATACTGCGCTCTGATAGCTGTCCGGTCAAGTGTGTAGTGGAACGCGAACACGTCCGCCCACGGTGTATTATGGAACGCGTACAACGACTCGACGAAGATCGGTGCGATGTTGTGTACGTCAGGGGTGAGCCCCCATATTCCTCCGAGTGGGATCAACCAAATTGCGTGCTCACGGTTAACATCATATCGGAGGACAATTGGTACCGCTGCGGTGAGCAGCAGTGCGGCGCCAATTAAGAAGTGTACGATAGCGGGAGCCATACGTGGCTGTTCACGAGAAAAAATAAAAACCCCCGACAGATCGCCGCTTGCTTTGACTTCCTCCCCGCTCTGAA
>SL_4KL_010_BRINEDRAFT_10000474_pt1 | contig 20617 bp, 12 predicted proteins | sample SodLak_010_BRINE_2_FD_10664 | JGI IMG/M metagenome (IMG submission 10664)
CGATCTACCACTCCAACCGATCCCGATATATTCTACCAGTATAACATTTACGCGCCGGCTGTTACCATTTACGATGGCGAATTAAACTTAGACGAATCCATTAAACTACCCGATTGGCTGGGAATCTCCACACCGTCTCGAGTAAAAGATATTCAAACCGGATTTATTGTAGAGAGCTCCGACCGACAGTTTTTTGTAGATATTCTAAATTTCGAAGCTGACGTTCCCCGCCAAGCCGTTGGTACAATGCAGTTCAGCGGTCAGTTATTTAATGATGGACACTTTTTTGAGCTAAACGGAGTTCGCCTTAGAACAAACACGGCCGATATCGACTTTACCGCCGAAGCTTCATCCGTGGACCTGTTCTCTCCCAATGTAGTTGATGAACTTTTGGCCGCAGAATACCGGGTAGAATTTCAGCAGTCCACCTTGCAACCGGAAATTTTTGAAATGCTGGTTCCTGATTTCCCTGCTCTCGAAAGCAATATCGTTCTGGAATTATTGGTTGAAGGGACGTTTGAATCACTCTTTGTTGATCGGTTTAATCTCTCACTGGGCGAATCTTCCATCATGGCCTCCGGTGAGCTGCAAAATATTTTGGAGAACAATTTTTCATACGATTTCACCCTCGATAACATGGTTCTCTATCCCGGTGAAATTGGCTGGATTACCGAAACTCAATTACAGCTCCCGCAGTACGATTTCGAACAGTATCAAACCAAAATTGTTCGCGGAACCGTACGTGGAGATTTACAGAATACTGATGCAGACTTGTCTTTCGAAACTTCTGCCGGCAACATGCAGTTTAACGGAGAATTCGCACACGCCGACACCCTTTTTTATAACGTTTCAGCAGATTTAGACTCCCTCGATATCTCCCCATTCATTCCAAATGATACTCTGCAAACCTCCGTGTTAAACGGATCGTTTTTTGCCGAAGGTTACGGTCTGGACGACCGAGCAAATCTGCAAGGAAGTATCAATTTAACCGAAAGCAACTACAGCCGGTATTACTTTAAAACCGGCGATTTAGATTTCACTTACAACAATCGGAATATAGATTTTTCACTCTTCGCCGAAGATGAACAATTAGAGTTGGAAACCGGTGGCTCCATTAGTTTTATTGATGAACTGCTAACCCTGAATATTGATGGGGGAGTCCAAAATCTGGATGTCACCAATTATCTGCACGATCTGCCATACAGTTCATCAAATTTTAACGGACGTTTTTCCACCAACCTGAATGGAAAAACTATTGATGACCTGCAGGGACGCATCAGTTTTGAAATTTCCGAATCTACCATCAATGAAGATACACTTCGCCCCCACCAACTCTATCTTGATATCGACTCGCCCGAGCTCGACCGGCGAACACTCCGATTTACAAGCTCCTTTTTTGATGGAGAGTTAACCGGTACCATTATCCCCACAAAAATCGGAGAGATTGCCGAGCACTGGGCCGGTTATTTTCAACGTCGGGTTTCTGAAGAACTTCTTTTTATAGAGCCCGACGAAGAGCAACTTTTTTCTGTTCTGGCTGAAGACGAAGAGTACACTCCCATTGAACTTGATGGAAATTTAACGCTGAAAGATCTCCCTCTGCTTAGGCTGTACCTGCCCGATTTACCTACGTTAGAAAGTGCCGCGCGAATCAACTTTCACGCAACGGCCACCAAAGAGCAGCTTGCCATCCGCTCCGATCTTTCCGAGGAGCATTTTAGCTACGCAGATCATCAAACCACAGATTTTGACGCTGCATTTACAGGGTCATTTAACTACAACGAAACCCTAAAAAGTGGCAGTATTTTCAGTGCGGAGGTAACATCGGCGAACTCTACAATTTTCGGCAACACAGATATCGAGGACGCATCCCTCTCGTTCAGCATGGAAAATGATACGATCTCCATCAACCAGAAAGCTTCCCAAATTGCCGGAGAATTAGCCTACCAAAGCTCTATAAACGCCTACCTTTTTGATGATCGCTTTGTTATGGAAGTTGATCAGCTATCACTCGGCAGCCCCAATTATGAGTGGCTTATTTCGGGTGGCCAAAAAATTATTTACAGGGATGATAANACTCTCACGTTCGATGATTTTGCCATCGGNAGTGAATCAGACCTTTTGAAAATTAACGGTACATTCAGCGATAATGAAGATGATTCGGTGGAATATATTGTCGAAAATTTTGACCTGAGCAGAATTTCCGACCTTATTGGAGGACGTGTTCAATTTTCGGGTACTATCGATGGCGCTTTTACCAGCCGTACACTCGCCAACAATCCATCTCTCGAAGGGGAATTAACTGTAGATAATGGGCGCATCAATAACCGGGTAATTGGTGATGTTTCCCTCACTTCAACCTTCAACCGGGAAGAGAATCAGTTTGATACCGATATTCACGTCTACACAGATCCCGAAAAATACAGCTCCTACCTGGAGGATAACAATGGAGTTGGCCAGGACTTACAGTTAAGCGGGTTTTTCAAATCTCCAATGGCGGCAGATGAAGACGAAGATCTGTTCTATTTCGATGCTGATCTTCGTGAAGTAGATTTATGGATTGTTACATTTATTGTCCCCACTATTATTACCGAGGCTAACGGGCGTGCATCGGGCACGGGTTTTATTCGCGGAAATGCATCCGATTACGATTTTAGTTCAACGTTTGATATCGATGACGTCCACGCCAAACCATTTTTCACAAATGTAGACTACACTATTAACGGAGAACTGGTATTCAACCGAGAAGATGGACTTCTGTTTAACGACATGACTTTAGCTGATAGACGAGGTGGCACGGGCACGCTTTCCGGGCAGGTGGATTTGGATGACTTTAGCCCTATTACCATTCTCGATTTAACACTCGATCTGGATGATCTCCATTTCATGAATAATCAGCCCGATCCGGATGTGCCGTTCTACTCGAGTCTTTACGGTACCGGCCAGGCCACTATTACCGGCACCAATTTAGATCCATTTCTGCGCACTACTCAAACCGTTATTCTCTCATCCGATTCACGGATATCCATCCCCTTGCGAGAGCAGACAGAATTTGAGCAAGATCGGAGATTCATACAGTTTGTTGAATCTTTCGACCTCCCGGATCTCACCGGCCTTGAAGTTGATGAAAATGATATAAATGGAAATAATAACGATGATGAACAGGAAGATTTAACCTTCGTTGAGCTGTTCACCATGGATTTGCAGTTTATTGCCAATGACCCAATTGATGTTCAACTGATTTTTGACCCTGTTACCAACGAAGAGATGAACGCCTCAGGTACCGGCCAGGTTCGGTTGCTTCTTGAAGATCAGGATTTAAGCATGTTCGGCCGTTTTAACATTCAGGATGGAGATTACCAGTTTGTTGGCGGCGACATAATTACCCGACGATTTTCGCTTAGGGAGGGTGGCAGCATTAGCTGGCAGGGCGACTTAGTAGACGCGAATTTAAATATTGATGCCTCATACAGGGCACGGCCTAATATTTCGAGCCTCCTCCCCACCGAATCTTTTCAACGGATTCCCCTCGACCTCGTTCTCGAAATTGGCGGCACAATTTCATCCGTAGAGAATAACTTTTTCTTCCAGGTTCCCGGCGGAATTGATGGTACAGTTGATCCTACAATTTCTGCGCAGATCAACCGGATCAACCAAAATGAAGATGAAAAACTGCTACAGGCATTCGCTATTTTGTTAACCGGGAACTTTGTACCATCGGCACAATCTCAAACGGCAGGTCTCGGTGAAGGAATTACAGGAACCGGAGCTATCGTAAACCCGTTGCTCTCCAGCCAGATAATCAGCCCACTGCTATCAAATCAAATAAACGCTCTGTTAACAGATGACGTTGTGTTTGATGTGGATGTTAATATCACCCAAAACAGAATTGGTGGACAAGATAGCGATTACGAATTCGGGGTTGATTTAGACGTTGCTCTTCGTTTGTTTGATGACCGGTTTATCCTGCGCCGTGAAGGGCAAGTTGCGGGCCAGCAATCAAATATTGGCGACTTAGGTGCGACCTACAGAATTAATCGTATATTCTCAGTAACAGCTTTCCACCGGCAAGATATAACATTGGCTGAAAGAGATATCTCAACAAGCCAAACTCAGGAGATGAATGGAATGGGATTGGAGGCTGAATTTCAATTTAATACCTGGCAAAATTTACGACAGCGAATTTCATATTCATTCCGGCGACTATTTGGAATGGACGCTGAGGAGCCAGAAGACGAAGAATCGTTGGTAGATAATTAAAAATTTATATAACAATAGATAATGAGCAAGAACAATTTAAGTTCTATAGAAAAACAGATCATAGAGATTTTAAAGTCCTACCCGGATGCATCCATACCGGTTCCCATACTCGGAGATTCCCTTGGATTAACATCAAAAAAAGCAGCAAAAAAGCTTAAACAGGCGGTAAATCGCTTAAAACAGCTCGAAATTGTACGGGTTAGCAAAGGAAATTTAGTTCGGCTGAATGAAGTTGCCGTTAAAGATAAAGATACACTTACCGGAAAGCTTGATGTAACAAGCCGGGGTGATGGTTATGTAATCGTTGAAGGGCGTGATGAAGATATTAAAATACCGAGCCGCCAGATGGCAACCGCCCTCGATGGGGATACCGTTGAGGTAAAATTAACGGGCTACCACAAAAAAAGCGGAAAAGCTATCGGTAAAATTGAAAGCGTGGTAAAACGTGCAAAATCCATTTTTGTAGGTGTGCTTCATCAAGAAGCGAAAAACACCTATATCATCAAACCGGATCAACAATCGAGCCGGGTCGATTTTTTCGTTGAAAAGAACGACCTGAATGGAGCAAAACCGGGCGAAAAAGTAACCTTTTCCCTGGTTAATTGGGACAATAAAGGCGCGTATCCACAAGGGAAAATTCAGAGCCGACTAGGTGAGGCGGGATCAAACGAAGCAAATATCCTCTCCATACTGGCAGAAAAACAATTCGAAGCCGACTTCCCGAAAGAGGTTTTTGACTATGCTGAACAGATTCCAGACGAAATCCCACAAAAAGAGATCGATCGTCGGCTCGATATGCGAGACGATGCGGTGGTTACAATCGATCCCGCAGATGCCAAAGATTTTGATGACGGATTGAGCATAAAAATTCTCGACAATGGGAACTACTATCTCGGAGTACACATTGCGGATGTAACCTATTACATGCCGCGCGAATCAGTTTTAGATGAAGAGGCGTATCACCGTGGAACAAGCGTATATCTGGTAGACCGTACCATTTCCATGCTGCCGGAACGACTCAGTAACGGCCTCTGCAGTTTACGGCCTAATGAAGATAAATTGGCCTACAGCTGCTTTATGGAAATTGCACCAAACGGAAAGTTAGTTAATCACTCCATCAAAGAGACGGTTATTCACTCCAAGGAGCGCTTTGTTTACGATGAAGTTCAAGAAATTCTGGATGGGAAAAAACAGCACGAGTTTGAGCCGGAGTTAAAAATGCTCGAAAAGCTGGCACATACTCTGCTCGATAAACGATTTAGAGAAGGATCGATTAAGTTTGAAACTCCGGAGCCAAAATTCGTGCTGGACGATAATGGCAAGCCGGTGGATGTAATAATTAAAGAGCGAATATTTGCACACAAACTCATTGAAGAGTGCATGTTGATGGCCAACAAAACCGTGGCCCTTCACGTAAAAAATCTACGGACAAAGAAATCGAAAGATGATCACCCATTCTTCTACCGGGTACACGGCGAGCCTGATCTTGAAAAACTGCAAAACATTAAAGAGACAGCGAAGCCGATAGGTGTAAATTTTGATATCAAAGGGAAAGTCACCTCTAAACAAATCAATTCACTTTTGGAAGAGGTGGAAGACACATCGCTTGAGAATATTATTAACGGCCTGATGCTCCGTGCAATGTCGAAAGCTGAATACAGCCCTAAAAATATTGGGCACTTTGGATTAGGATTTTCTGACTACGCACATTTTACCAGCCCAATTCGGCGTTACCCTGATGTAATTGTTCACCGACTTCTAAAAAGATACAGCTCGGGTGGAACGGAATACACCTATGATGAGCTTTTAGACAGTGGTGAATATTGCAGCGAACGTGAGCGTTATGCTGTAGAAGCAGAACGAGATTCCGTAAAACTAAAACAGGTTGAATATCTGTCGGAACGACTCGGACAGGATTTTACCGGAGTAATAAGCGGCGTTACCGAAAACGGAATTTATGTTTTAATCAATGATATATACTGTGAAGGTATGGTTCGCGTTAGTGACCTGAAAGATGATTATTACGTGTACAACCCTGAAATGCACTGTTTAACGGGCCGCTCGAAAGGTAAAAAATACCGGCTGGGTGACTCAATCAAGATTAAAGTTACAAATACCGATTTGGGCCGACGCCAGATCGATCTTACTATCGCCGATTTCTAAACATCGACTTATATGCCATCATTGAAAAAGCTACTTTTACTATCTACACTCGCAATTTTTCTCGGAACTGTAGCAGTAGAAAATCTCTATGCCCAATATTTTTATTTTGGAAAGAATCGTGTTCAGTATGACACATTCGACTGGAGATTTATCGAAACCGAACATTTCGATATCTACTATTACGATTCCAAAAACTACCACCTCGCGCAATTTACGGCCGAAACGGTAGAATCGTCACTCAAACAGCTCCAGGAAGATCTGGGATCGCAGCTTACCGACCGAATTCCGGTCATTATTTATGATTCGCACAGCGACTTTTCGCAAACCAACGTTGTGCGACTTCCCGTTGACGCCCAGGGAATTGGCGGTGTTACCGATAAGTTCAAAAATCGGATGACCCAACCCTTTATGGGGGATTACATCGATTTCAGGCGAACGTTACAGCATGAGCTGGTTCACGCCTATATAAACGATGTTTACTACGGTGGTAATGTTCAGTCGATCATTCAAAACAATATTCAACTCCGTTTCCCCCTTTGGTTTGAAGAGGGATTAGCTGAGTACATGGCCCAGGGGTGGGATACCCAAACCGACATGTTTATGCGTGATGCGGTATTAAATCAGTATTTACCGCCGCTCAACAGATTGGGTGGATTTTTTGCCTATCGTGGCGGACAGTCGTTTTGGTACTATATAGAAGCTGAATACGGGAGGCCAAAAATTACCGAAATCATGCAGCGGATTAATACAAATCGGAATATCCAACAATCCCTGCAGCAATCGCTTGGTATTGAAATTGACGAACTTTCCCGACGCTGGAGAGAATTTTATCGGAATAGATATTTCCCGGAAGTAGCAGAGCGGCAATCCCTTCAAAATATTGCATCACAGGTTACAACCCGAGCACGGTCAGGGTCTTACAATACCAGCCCTGCAATCTCCCCAAATGGAGACCGCATTGCAATGATTACCAATCGCAGAAATGTGTTTGATGTTGTTATTGTAGATGCAAATAGCGGAGAGCGGATCAAAACGTTAATTAGCGGATCAGATAATCCGATGTTTGAGGAACTCAACATCCTTAACCCAAACCTTTCGTGGTCACCCGACGGGCAAAAAATTGCGCTTTCAAGTAAATCGCAGGGTAGGTACAACCTTGCTATTGTAAATGTTGAAACCGGGAATTCCACCACTACCCGGTTTCCCACGCTCGACGCCATCAACTCTGTAGCGTGGTCGCCAGATGGTGAAAAAATTGCCTTTGATGGCAATATTGGCCCCTATCAGGATATTTTTGTTTACAATCTCGAGGATGGAGACTTCCAAAATCTAACCGGCGATGTATTTAGTGACAAAGAACCCGCCTGGGGTCCCGATTCTGAAACCATCTATTTTGTATCCAACAGAGGTGGAAACCTTCGTCCGCATGAGAAGCTTGCCGGATTTTCCGGGATGATAAGCGACGACTTTTTCGAGACAGATCTCTACTCTATTCGGGTTGATGCAAATAGAATTGAACGTTTAACCAATACTCCCAACTGGTCAGAATCCCAGCCTGCATTAACCGCAGATGGACGCTTGGTTTTCGTTTCGGATCAAAATGGAATCCCAAATATTTACGAGTACGACCTGTCGAGCCGAACCGCTTCGCCACTCACCGATCTACAGTCGGGCGTAATGCAAATATCCATTTCAAGTGACGGCTCACGACTAGCCTTCAACGCTTTAAACAGTGGTTTTCCTGATATATTCTTACTCCGTTCTCCCTTTTCCATGAAAATGGATCGGGAGCTAACACCAAATACATGGGCTCAAAAACGGATGGAGCAGAGTATTCGGGATCGTGTGCCGGCCATTCGGTATGCCGGGGAAATGATTGCCGGACGTGAACAAGGCAACCAAATTCGCAGCCGTGTTACAGCTCCAAGGCCCGGTGATCTTGCTCGATTAGAAACTGCCGAGCCTGATACTACAGAAGCAGAAGAGCAGGAAGAGCGTGATGATGGTAGAATTGATTTTCGTAACTATCAATTTGGAGAAGCTGTTGTAAGAGATACAACCCTACAGCTCCGAGATGACCCTCGTAATTTTGAACCGGATGACAATGTAACCGAGGACGGCTACTATCGCCCTAAAGAATATAAACTTCAATTCTCCCCGGATATTCAATACGCAGCGGGGCAGGTTAGCACCCAAAGAGGAACTTCGGCTCTACTCTTTTTCACGTTAACTGATCTGTTTGGAGATCATGAAATATCTATTGGATCGGATCTGGAATTTGACCTTCGAAATAGTGACTACTCATTTCAATACGGCTACCTTCGAAACCGGACAAATTTTTATGCCTCCTTTTTCCATCAATCCAGAAACTTTCAAACCTTTTTTGGTGAGCTTTTACGGTTTAGAACGTACGGCTTTTCAGCTGACTTCAGATATCCGTTCAACCGATTCCAACGAATTGATTACGGAGCATCCGCAATCACCATTTCAAGAGATTTCAGCTCGGTGCGATCCGTTGGAGATGCTACATTACAAAATGATGACTCCTTTTTCATCTATCCCCAGGTAACTTTTACGAGTGACTATACCCGTCCTCAACCCGGAAGCATCACACCCGGCGGTGGTTCTCGTTACTCCATACAGCTTGCGGGAAGTCCACCACTTATGGATGACACCCCACGATTTGCCACCCTATTAGGTGATTATCGGCAATATTTCGATCTTGGAAATCGAACGTCATTCGCATTCCGTGGATCAGGGGCCTATTCACTAGGCAGAGATTCACAAACATTTTTCATGGGTGGTATGTTAGGATGGATTAATCAGCGCTGGAGTGATGCAGAAATTCCATTTGAGCGACTTGCAGATACCTTCTTCACGCTTCCCGCCACACCATTAAGAGGTCATGAATTTAACACCACTTATGGCGATAAATTTTCGCTTATCAATGCCGAGTTTCGATTTCCGCTTTTTGCGGCCGTACTTCCGGGCCCCATTCCATTTCTGCCACTTTATAATATTACCGGTCACGCTTTTGTTGATGCCGGGGCAGCTTGGGGTTTTGATGTACCCTACTCAAGGTTTAACGACGGCCAAACCGGAGAGCCAATTGTATTTTATGAACGGCCTGCCAGCCTCGACTTTAGAGTTGCTGAAAAACGAGAAGTGGTCATCAACGGGCAGACCGGTTTAATCCGTGAAGGACCTCCACAAGAAGGTGATGTTACCTCAACAGTTATTGATGGTGATATTTTAATCGGTGCCGGATTTGGGCTTAGAACCATACTTCTGGGACTCCCATTTCGATATGATGTAGGCTGGCCTTATACACGGTCAGGTTTCGGAAGCTCAGCAATCCACTACTTCTCTATTGGAATAGATTTTTAAACTCAATTTATGCCTAGACTGTTTAAAAGTGAGCCATCCCGCACTTGATGCGGGATCTCCTATCGTTGATATTGGCAGGAGATGCCGGATCGAGGTCCGGCATGACAAATTTGATGATAAACGTCTTTTTACACTCTTTTCAAACAGCCTTAATTTTTTATATCAATAAATCTCGATATCCGCTTTTTCGTGGCGGTTTAAATTGGGGAGATGAAGATTGATCAACCGCTTCTCTTCATCATATTTCCACCCTTTCACTTCAGATGAACGGCTTTCCGGAAGCTCTTGATCATTTAAAAATACTTCATCCGGTTTTTCATCGACGTTCAAAAATTCAAGTCTATAGCTTCGGCTGTTTTCCATTCCTGCATAAGAGTTCTGTACAGCGCCAATCGTAAATATTTTTCGCTCCTGAACTTCATTGTACCGAAACATCGTTCGGGCGGCAATTCCCCGCAGATAATTTTCACTTACCTGGTCATCTTCCGTCAGCCGAAATGTACCGGCCCCACCCGTGTAAATTTCAACCCTGAGTGTATCATTAGTGCCTGCTTTGAGTGATTGTGCCGCCTGCCGATATGGAATCACCGACCCCGCCTTTACAAAAAGAGGAATCCGATCATCCGTGCCTTCATAAAACCACGATCTCCCCCCTTGATACGCTCTACCACTGTAATAATCATACCAGGTTCCCTCAGGAAAATATATAGACCTCTCGTCCATACCGAGTTCATACATTGGGGCTACAAGAATTGATTCGCCAAACGTAAACTGATTAAAACGCCGCCCATCCCCTTCAACTATTTTCACTCCGGTCTGCCGATTATAGTGGGCAAATGTATATATAAAAGGAAACAGTTCATTTCTCAGCTCGGCATACCGTTTAAAATTCTCTAAAAGTTTATCGGAGGGATTATCCAGCAAAGGCGTATTAGAAAGCTGTATGGCCGGCATTACCGGGTTAAAGACTGCAAATTGGAACCATCTCATGAATGCCTCTTCACGTTCAGACTCATCCATACCTCGAAAATCGGGCATCTCTTGCGACAGATAAGGGAGTTCGTAAACGGACAATCGCGAATCTGCCATCCGCCTGATTTGGTTTTCCAATACCTCCATAGAAGAGAGTGATCCATCCCCCTCATCAGAAATCAGTGGAACATGGTTTGGTGAAAGGTGATTGGACGGGAATCGTTGAAAATCGGTATCGTTGGTGTGATGAACACCCGAAATAAATGATCCCCTACCATTCTCTACAGAGTTATGATTTTGAGTTAAAGCGTAGAACTCCTCAATTTTATTAATATCCGTTTCTTCAAAAAACGTCAGATAATCACCTCCGGACTCTAGAAACTCTTCAGCAGTTTCACGCGGGAGGTTCTGTCCCGAAATATCCAATCCAAAACTCACTTTAGGATTGATCTCTCTCAATTCTGTAACAGGTACAGATTTCTTCAATAAAAATGCATCAGGAGATAGCGAATGATTTTGTAGCCACTCATTCATTGCTAAAAACTCCACATCATCCTCTCCACCAAACATCAACCCAAACGACCTTGACGGTGGTATTCTGCGTGGCAGTTCTCGCTTAATATCTACGGGATCCATATTGGGATTCACCGATTCGGGATATCCAAACCCCTCCGGTTGACGACTGTTTTCGTGGGTAAGATGTATTTTATCAAACCGAAGTCCTTCTTTCCCGGCGGAGTTAATTCGGAGTGTATATATACCCGGCTCGGAAAAGTGTAGCGTTGCCTCACCACCGTGTTCATGGATACTATTTTCCCATCTCGGCAGATGAATATTTGGAAGCTGTAGATTTATCTGCTCTATTGAAGAGTAATCGCCATCAAACAGCTCCACCGGCAAGAAATTATCTCTATCGTCGTCACTATATTTCCATGCCAGTACCCAGAGGCTGTAGTTTCCGGGTTTAGAAATATAGAATTCAAAATCAGCTGTGGTTTGATCATCTACCCCAGCTGAAATAAGTCCTGTACTATTAAAAGAGTGCTTTACACTCCATTCATCATTTTCTCCAGCAGTTTCTGCCTCAATGGAAACCAAACCCTCTATTTCATAGTGGGTAGTATCCGGCAGCGGAGAACAAAACGTAAGTAAGAACAGAATTAAAAGTGGAAGTATGTATTCAATTTTCATCGTAAAATACTTGTAAGATGGTTGCATCAGACAAGCAAAATACGGCCTCAACCCAAACAATTAAATTTTAAAAGTAAAATTGTTACACCCCTATTTTATAACGTGTAACAACTATTCAGGAATATTTGAGCCTGTTTTCCCTCTTATTGCATAGACTCATTAACCTGCTCTTTAAAATCTTTCGAGACCTTTAGCATGGGTACATACTGCTCAGGCACAATAACTTCCTCATTTGTTTTAGGATTTCGTGCCACTCTTTGTGCTCTTTTTACCACTTTAAAACTGCCGAATCCGCGTAGTTCAATATTTTCTCCACGTTTCATGGCGTCTATTACGGTATCCATAAAGCCCTTCACAACGGCCTCAGTCTCTACTTTTGTTAAACCCGTTGAAGAGGAAATGATGTCAACAATGTCTGCCTTAGTCATAATAGTTATGCTTTTTATAGTTTTTGTGATCATTACTAATAGGCGCAAAATTCTGTAATGAACTGTTGCACTAAGAGTTCTAAAAAATATTTTACAGAAATCGTTCATTTCAAAATCATTTTTTTACTAAAAATAAACACGAATTATTTATACCTTCGTGCTTACGAAAATCTCAACAAGCTTACTCCCTCTCCATGGATATATTTGCAGATGTTATTGATTGGCTTTTAGATATTGTTTGGAATACTCCGGAAGCGATGCCATTAATGGTGCTTCTTCTTCTCTCTTTTGGAATATTTATAACGGTTCGGCTCAGTTTTATTCAAATCACCCAATTTAGCCACGGATTAAAAGTAGTATCGGGTAAATATGACGATCCTGACGATGAAGGGGATATCAACCATTTTCAGGCATTAAGTACAGCACTTTCTGCAACTGTTGGTATTGGTAACATTGCCGGTGTTGCCCTCGCCATTCATATTGGGGGTCCCGGAGCGATTTTCTGGATGTGGGTAACAGCTGTTCTGGGTATGGCTATTAAATTTACAGAGGTAACCCTTGCGCAAGAGTATAGAATAACGAACAAAGATGGCTCTGTTTCCGGTGGGCCGATGTATTACATCGAAAAAGGCCTCGGGAAAAACTGGAAGTGGCTTGCCGTAGCATTTTCAGTTGCAGCTGCTATTTGTGCATTCTTAACCGGAAATGCTGTCCAGGCGAACACTGTTGCCGACGTAATGGCAAGTGACTTTGAAATGCCACGTGCACTTACCGGGTTTATCACTGCCGGACTTGTTGGAGCTGTTATTCTTGGAGGGATTAAACGAATTGGATACGTGACGGCAAGACTGGTTCCATTTATGGCCACCATTTATGTATTAGCCGGTCTGCTGATTTTGTTAATGAATTACCAAATGGTAATTCCGGCATTCTGGACTATCCTAACTAATGCGTTCAACCCACAAGCGGGTGTATTGGGTGTTGGTTCAGGTACGCTAATTCTAACACTTAGCTATGGAGTTCAGCGGGGAATTTTCTCTAACGAGGCGGGACAAGGTTCTGCCCCCATCGCCCACTCAGCGGCAAAAACGGATCAACCCGTTCGAGAAGGTGTAGTTGCACTACTCGAACCATTTATTGATACGCTAATTGTCTGCTCCATTACCGGGTTGGTTATTGTATCAACCGGTGCCTGGGATATGCACCACTCCGCGTCTGTTAATCCATCTGATGGAGCCATAGAATATGTAATCCACGAAACCGAGGACCCTGAACAGCAAAACGTACTGTTTTTTGAAAACGGTGTGCCGGTAAATGGCGAAATGCAGCGATACTCTGCTGTTGTTGATACAATGTACGTTGATCGGGCCGAAACTGAATATTTCACCGGACGCATTGAAGGTGCCGGAACTGCTCCTGTGGCATTCTCGGAAGACGGCCAAATATTAGATAGAATTTATGGAGGCGTTGTTGAAACCGGAGCTCCATTAACAGCGCGAGCATTCGAAATTGGCCTTTCACCACTTGGCGCAGGAGGTGGATTGCTGGTTACCATCAGTGTAATCCTGTTCGGAATTTCCACATCTATTAGTTGGAGTTACTACGGTGACAGAGCCGCACAATATCTCTTCGGATTTAAGTCGATATTCTGGTACCGGCTCGCATTTGTAGGTATGCATTTTGTGGGGGCAATTACCGCACTCACTACCATATGGGCATTTGGTGACGTAATGCTCGGCTTGATGGCGTTTTTCAACATCATTGCCTTGTTTGCTCTATCAGGAGTTATCGTACGTATAACCAAAAATTATTTCGAAGACACTGAAGTTTAATTCGGAAAGATCATGAGTACTTTTAAAAACGTTTCCGTACTTGAACATCCCGTTGTGGCCAGAGATCTCTCTATCTTGAGAGATCAATCCACCGATATTGTTGGATTTCGCAAGGCGATGGCCCGGATTGCAAATATCCTGGCCTATTCCGCTCTGAAGGAGCTGCCGTTGCGCGAACACTCCATCAATACGCCCATCACCGAAACAAAAGGGTACGCGATAGATACGGAAGTCATTGTGGTACCCATTTTACGAGCGGGTTTAAGTTTGGTTGATGCTATCATCGAATTTATTCCCGATGCAAAAGTAGGCCACCTGGGGATGTACAGAGACGAAACTACGCACGAACCCGTTGACTACTATTCCAACCTCCCCGATGGTGTGGCCGAGGGACAAGTACTTTTGGTTGATCCCATGCTTGCCACCGGTGGAAGTGCGGATGATGCAATCGGCTTTTTGAAAAAACAGGGTGCACAAAACATCCGCTTTATTTCGCTGATATGCGCACCTGAAGGCCTAAAACGAATAACAGAAAAATATCCCGATGTTTCGATTATTACTGCGGCCATTGATGAAAAACTCAACGATCAGGCGTTCATCGTACCGGGACTCGGCGACGCAGGCGACCGGTATTTTGGCACTCTTTAAATCGCCCATTCCCGCACTGATTCTGCTATTCACAGTTGCAGCATGTTCAGAACTTTCTGACCACGATACCCGCCAAATCCAAGCTGAACTTAACGACTCTCTCATATCAACAACAGAGAGTTGGGATGTGGAGATGTCGCTCATGAAAGATGGCCGAAAAAAAATATTAATTGATGGCAGCTACGCCATCAGCTACCAATCCGAAGATCGTAAGCAGACCAATATTGACGGGCCCGTTTACGTGCAGCTATTCGATACAACCGGAGCAGTTGAGACAGAAGCCTGGAGTAAACGAGCCATCTATTTCGACGAAAAACGGGAGTTTGAACTTTACGATTCCGTACGCGTTCAAACCGTAACAGAACGCCAACTCTACTCTGAATATCTAAAATGGTCGCAAGATTCAGACCGCATCAGCTCCCCCGACTTTGTGACGATCATCACCCCGTCCGACAGTATTTCCGGCCGCGGGTTTGATGGGCTTACAGACCTCTCTTCGTACACCATAACCGATCCAAGTGGCAGAGTGCAGGTAGATTGATGAAAACTTTTCACATATTTCTCCCATCACTGCTATTCATAATCGTCGGTCTGATGGTTATTCCACAAAGTTCTAACGCTCAAACCAGCGTATTCATCGATCAGGCCGGTAGTGCTGAGGGGGATGTAATTAATGGAGAGCCCGTTCGAAAACTACTCAATAATGTGATCATACGAACCGACGATATGGTGATGGAGGCGGACAGCGCCTACCAGTTTATTAATCAGAACATGATTCACGCTTTCAATATCCAGATCGAAACGGACGACGATATGATCTGGGCCGACACTCTTTACCACGATACTTTAACCGATTACAGTCAGTTTCGGGGACGAGTCGTTGTTCAATCCGAAACAAACACTCTCTTTTCCCAGCTCGTAGATGTTTTTAATGCGCTGGATTTGGTTTTTTTCGACTCCCCTGTCCGGTTTGAAGATGAACGTGGCACCCTGCTTGCAGAGTCAGGCATCTACTACCAAGCTATCGACAGCGCCATTTTTCGGGGTGATGTGCAGCTCGCCGACAGCACACAGTACCTCGAATCTGACTCCCTGTTTATGAACCGGTCGGATGATCTCTACGAACTATACAGCCGGGTTTATGCCGATGATTTTGAAGAAAAAGTGACATTCACCGGAGACTATCTCTATGCCGATTCCCTCGGCTACCGACTTTTAACGGGCGATGCATGGCTGATGGAGATCAGCGAATCGGAAGCGGATACCACCCACCTGCTCGGCGAAAAAATTGAAATCCAGGAGACCGACACCGTCTCCTATATGGATGCCTATGAGAATGTTCGAATTTGGTCGACCAACTTTGCTGCCGTTGCCGATACTTCAAACTACAGGGATGATGAAGATCGATTTTACCTGCGTTCGTCCGCTATCCTCTGGCGTGATAACATCCAGCTTTCGGGCCCATTAATCGAGGCAACNTTCGANGANGATGACATAGAATTTCTNCGCTCCTTTACCCGNCCAATTGCCGTACAGGAAGACAGCGCTACATCTCGTTTAAATCAGATGACCGGCGATACGCTTCACGCCTATTTTGATGATGGGGAATTGCAAAGGATTGTCGTGTTCGACAACTCAGAAATTATTTTTCATCTAAAAGACGATGATGATCAACCCGACGGCTTGATGGAGCTCGTTGCAGCCGGTGCATCTACGCTTATTTTTGTAGACGGTGAGTTCGATAATTTTAAAGCTGAACGAAATGTTGATGGAAGCCATCTACCCGAAGATCCGGCAAATATTGATCGTCAGCTCGACAACTTTCGGTGGGACCCCGACTTAAAACCGGAACGCCCACCAATTCACACTCCCCGGCTGCCGGCAATTCCCGACGAACCACTTTTTGAATATCCTCCGAGATATCAACGGTACCTCGACTCCCTGGAGAATAATGATTAGGCACTAATTCATCTGAATGGCAAATTTCAGAAATCGATCTGATTTTTTCTACCTTCAGTTAAACAACTTTCAATTTTACATCTTTAGAGAACCATTCTATGTCTACCATTAAAGACGCTTTTATTTATGATTCCATCCGTACGCCAATCGGTAAATTTCGTGGCACTCTCTCCCCTGTTCGTACCGATGATTTGGGAGCGATTGTCATCAAAGAATTGATGAAACGAAACAAAGATGTGGATCCCGAAGCGATTGATGATGTAATCTTTGGCTGCGCCAATCAAGCGGGTGAAGATAATCGGAATGTTGCGCGGATGTCGCTGCTGCTGGCCGGACTTCCTTTTACCGTTCCGGGTGAAACTGTAAACCGGCTTTGTGCCTCAAGTATGTCAGCCGCCATTCATGCGCGCCGGGCGATTGCTGCGGGTGAAGGAGAACTGTTTATCACCGGCGGAGTGGAACATATGACCCGCGGGCCGTGGGTGATTTCCAAATCATCAAAACCGTTCGGAAATGATTCCGAAATGTATGATTCCAGTTTTGGCTGGAGGTTCATCAACCCGAAAATGGAAGAGCTGTACGGAACGGATGGCATGGGAAATACGGCAGAGAACCTGGTGGAAAAGTATGGAATTGAACGGGAAGCACAGGATAAATTTGCCGCTCAAAGTCAGCAGAAAGCTGCCAAAGCGAGAGAAAGCGGCCGACTGGCTGATGAGATTGTGCCGGTAGAGATTCCCCAACGTAAGCAGGATCCCATCCTTTTTAAGGATGATGAGTTCATCAGGCCGGGAAGCACAAAGGAGATTCTTGCCAAACTTCGTCCCGCATTCAAAAAAGATGGTAGCGTAACGGCAGGAAATGCATCCGGATTGAACGACGGTGCCGCTGCTATGATGATCGGGAGTGAGGAAGCCGGTAAAAAGCATGGGTTGAAACCGATGGCGCGAATTGTATCCTCAGGTGTGGCCGGTGTGGAACCTCGCATTATGGGAATCGGACCTGTTTACGCCTCAGAGATTGCCCTTAAACGCGCCGGGCTTACGCTTGATGATATGGATATCATCGAGCTGAACGAGGCGTTTGCAGCCCAGGTACTGGCCTGTACACGAAAGATGGGACTCGACGATGATGATGAGCGGATCAATCCGAACGGCGGATCTATTGCCCTCGGCCACCCCCTCGGCGTAAGCGGCGCAAGAATCCTTCAAACCGCAGCTATCGAACTGCAGAAACAGAAGAAGCAGTATGCGCTGGTTACGATGTGTATCGGTGTTGGGCAGGGTTATGCGGTTGTTTTGGAGAGGAGTTGATTGGATTTTGGTTATTTGTTATCGGTTATTAGGGCTCCTTCAAGTCGCAGATACCGAGCCATCGGTGCGTATCCCGGGCTTTTGCGGAATTCCTTGAAACGTGCCCGGTTTTGGAGTATTCGTTATCGGTTATTCGGTGTTGGTGCCTGGGTTATAAATACCAAATTTTGATTGAATAAATTATATTGAGGTTTTGATTGGCTTTGAAATTTTCAAAAAACAGTAACTCAATCAAGGGATATGGGAAAAGAAAATCGAAAAATTAGATCGTTTGAAGACCTGAAAGTTTGGCAGCAAGCACGGAAAATCCAACGCCACATAAGAGAGATTGTAAAAACTTTTCCAAAGATTGAACAGTATAAACTTACTGATCAGATGATCCGATCCTCAAGATCAGTAGGCCGCAATATTGCTGAAGGGTATGGGCGATATCACTACCAGGAAAACATCCATTTTTGCAGAATTTCGCGAGGGTCTTTAAGTGAATTGCAGAATGACTTGATTACAGCACTGGAAGAAGGCTATATCGACAAAAACAAATTGGATGAACTGCGAAAAGAGATTCAGATTAATAACCGACTTCTTAATGGCTATATTTTATATTTAAAGAAAGCCAAACATGGTGAACAAATGAATGAAGAAACCGTGATTTATAGCCAACACCCCGATAACCAATAACCGCTAACAAACAACCAATCGTGATTTACGAATTTAACTCCTACAAACCCGTCATCCACGAAAGCGCCTTTATTCACCCACAGGCAGCGGTTACCGGCAATGTAATTATTGGGAAAGATGTCTATATCGGCCCGGGTGCGGCGATCCGGGGGGATTGGGGCAAGATCGAAATTGAAGACGGCTGTAATGTTCAGGAGAACTGTACGATCCACATGTTTCCGGGCGTGACGGTGACGCTGAAAAAATCAGCCCATATCGGACACGGCGCAATTATTCACGGAGCAACGATTGGGGAAAACAGCCTGGTGGGGATGAATGCCGTAGTGATGGATCGCGTGAATGTTGGTGATGAGTGCATCATCGGGGCGCTGGCGTTTGTGAAAGAGGGAATGGAAATTCCGGACCGGAAAGTGGTAGTTGGAAACCCCGCAAAAATCGTGAAGGATGTTTCGGATGAGATGATCGAGTGGAAAACAGAGGGAACCGGCTGGTACCAGCGTCTGCCGAAAGAGCTTCATGAAACCCTGAAGGAATGCGAACCCCTAAGAGAAGTTCCGGCTGACCGAGTGGATCAGGATGGAAATTATGAAACCTGGGGAAAGAGAGGGAGTTGAGGTCTGAGATCTCCCCTTGAGGGGAGTTAACGTTGAGCGTTCAGCGAAACGTTGGAGGGGTGTCCTTTATGGACAATAAAAACATTTCATTGTTGGAACGGTATTTAGTTTAAAATAAAATCTACAACCGTTACATCGTATGGTTCAGCTTCTTTTAGCTCTAATTCTACTCTAAGAGTGTCAGAAACCAATTCTTGACCCGAATTAGAATAGCTCGCGTATGTTTCCAAGCATATAGGGCCTTCTAAATTTCCACTAATGACAGATAGTTGATACATTCCGGAAGCAGATGTATTTGTACTATCTGCTTTAATAGACATGTCGATATTAGATTCATCAGAGCACACCCTTAAGTCCCAGTTGCTAATATATACACTGGCATCCTCCACTAGTGTTTCTCCGTCCTGTCCATAAACGACTCCCTCCATTATAGCCTCAGTGGCGAAAAGACCACCTGTTCTATCATCCGAATTAATAGAACAGCTTGCAAGAACTGATATCAATAGGGTTAATATAAAAAAAGACTTAATTAAAAATGCTGAGTTAATTGATTGAGACATACTCTACTCTTTTGTTGTTGATGAATATTTATTGAGAAAACATATTATTCTAGATGGTAACGGTATCAAAATGTTACATAATAAATGAAATAACTGGTAGACGACACAAAATTGGACACTCTGTAAAGTATCCCCTCCAGGGGAGTAAACGTTGAGCGTTCAGTCCAGCCGAATGGCGGGAAGGGGTGTCCCTTTGAATCAATTAATGATTTGTGATTTTTCACTTCCCATAACTACACCCCTCACAAAATCATCTTAACGATGATTTTGATCTCCCCTCAAGGGGAGATCTACTTGCGCTATTTCATTAAGAAATTATTACACCGGAATTCTGACTCATGATGTCTGAATTCTTATATTCAAGAAAATAAATTCCAATCTACCATAAAAAACAATGCAAGTAACCTCCTACTCTCAGGGAAACTGGATCACCAAAGGAACTGAAAAAGAGCTGAAAAGCGCCGTGACCGGCAACACCGTTGCCAAAATGGTTGAGGCGGATCTCGACTATAAGGCTATATGCAAATACGCGCGGGAAAAAGCCGGACCGGTTTTGCGGGAAATGTCGATTCATGAGCGGGCGTTCAAGATCAAGTTTATGGCCCAATACCT
>SL_4KL_010_BRINEDRAFT_10000475_pt1 | contig 20610 bp, 23 predicted proteins | sample SodLak_010_BRINE_2_FD_10664 | JGI IMG/M metagenome (IMG submission 10664)
TAAGAAGATCTGAAGATGTTGATAACATCGTTTTATGCGGTCCTGGTTTTCAGAAAAACAAGGTTTATAATTTACTGGAGGATAATTTAAAAAACAAGGCTTTCATCCAGAATACTTCTGTTACTGGTAAAACCGGTCTTCATGAAGCATTCAAAAGAGGTGCGCTAGATAAAGTGGTTGAAAGTTCCCGTATAGGAGAAGAAGCAAGTGCTGTAGAAGAATTTTTAGGTGTTTTACGTGAAGATGGTGATTCAAGTTATGGTGAGCCCGTGAGAGATTGTGTAGAGATCGGTGCTGTTGAAAAATTGTTGATAACCGCTGAAAAGCATAGAGAAAGTCCTGAACTGTCTAAAAAAGTGGAGCGTAAAGGAGGTAATGTTCAAATAGTCCATACCGATCATGAGGCTGGCATGAAGCTGGATAAGCTTGGTGGTTTGGCTGCTATTCTTCGTTATCCTGTTCAATGACTTCAGGTCTTGAGTCAAGCGTTATATCAATTGTTTCTCTGTCACCATCTCGTATAATTTCTAGTTCCACTTGATGTCCTGGCTCAGTATGTCTAGCGAGGTATACAAGTACGTCTTCTATTCCACGGACTTTCTGATCATCTATCTGTTTTATTACATCCCCTCCAATTAATGTTTCCTCTCCACGTATTTCTGCGGACCTATCACCTTGTATTATCTTGTCGTCTGATGGTCCTTCCTCTACAACTTCAGCCACTAGGAATCCTGTATTTTCTTCTAGATCCATTGCATCTGCTATTTCTGGTCCTACATCGACTCCTGAAATACCTAGCCATGCGTGTTCGTATTCTCCATTATCTATTAGTTCCGGTACTACTCTTTCAACAGTCTCAACTGGTATTGCAAATCCTACTCCCGAAGATGTTCCTGTGCGTGTTTCAATTGCAGTGTTAACACCTATAACTTCTCCTTTCATGTTGAGTAGTGGTCCGCCGCTGTTACCAGGGTTTATTGCAGCGTCAGTTTGTAGCACATTTGGTATTGAGAATCCTCCTTGGAGCGGTAGCAGCCTGTCTTTTTGGGACACTATACCTGAACTGACAGAGCTTTCAAATCCAAAAGGGTTTCCTACAGCTATTACAGGCTCTGTTATCTCAACTTCGTTTAGGTCTCCTAGTTCTAAAGGTCTTAGATCATTCGATTCTATTTTTAGGACTGCCAAGTCTGTGTAAGGGTCTTCGCCTACTATATCTGCTGTTTCAGTGGATCCATCACTTATTGTGACTTCTATATTTTCTCTTTCCTGTATTACATGGTAATTAGTTATTATATAACCGTCTTCGCTGTATACAAATCCTGAACCTTGTCTTCCTTCTCCTTCAAAGCTGTTTACTGTTACTACAGATTTTTCTACCTGTTCAAAAAGATCTGGATACGTTTGCGGTTGATCTGTGTTTATATTAACAGTGTTAGCATCTTGTAACTCTTCCTGTATTTCTGCTATTTGATGGTTGTTGTAACCTACTGCTATTGAACCCCCTATCACAGCCCCTATGAAAAGCAGCATTGTTATCGAAGGTAATTCTTTTTTATTGAAATTCACAATAACTTGAAGATCGTTGTCTGAACTTTAATAATCTAAAACAAACTATCATCCGTTCCCCTCCCCCGATCTTCCACAGAAAAATCTCTCCCATATTTCTAAGAGGTGGTAGGAAAGTCCGATATCAACGCTTCCTTTTTTATTTGATAATGCGAACTTTCTTTACCTTGAAGAGTTCTGTAAGAAGATGGATCTGAAAAAATACTTATTCGAATTAACCCCTACAGGGAAAGCGGACAAAGAACTTAGAAAACACCTAGAAGGTGAAAGAAAGCTAGAAAACCTTGGGGAATATGAGAAGTCGCTGAAAAGATACAGAAATATTAAAACAGTGCAGACAACAGTAAGAATCCTTCTATACGCAAGTATAATAACATCTGTCGTAACGACACTAGGTTTAGAACAAGTCAGACTTCTTCAACAGATTGCCTCATACATAGGAGCGACAATACTGCTTGCTGCATACGCCATAACAAGCTACTTCACCCTAATGGCTAGAGAGCTCTACCATGTAGAAAGAGAAATACTTCTATCACAAACATAGACAAACCAGTACCGCTTTTCGATATTTTCACTGAGAGATGTTGCGTCCGGAATTATAGGTGCAAAAAAGTGGTACGTCAGGGGCGGGATTTGAACCCGCGTGGGCGGTTGCCCAGTAGCTTAGCAAGCTACCGCAATGACCAGACTATGCGACCCCGACTTTTTGNAGAGTTTTTTCTNGTGTCTTNGNGTTCCTGTGTCTTAGTTATGTTTTTGGGGGTTAACTGTTTAAAACTGGATGTCGGGTAGTTGGTCTTCATCGTGGCTGGGTTGGTATTCTTGGGTTAGTTTTTGGTATATTTGTTCTATTTCTTGTCGTCTTATTGGTGTTGTTAGGATGTCTTCTTCATCTCTTATGTATTTGTTGATTTCTATGGCTCCTGCNCCTTTGGCTACTTTTCTTTTGACTGTGCAGCCTGTGCATGCGTATAGTTCGTTGTTTTTTCCGTTTACTCTGATATAGTCTTGTGATAATTGGTTTTCGCATCTTTGGCATTGGTTTGTTGTGCTTTTTTGTTGTGGTTTCCATTTTTGCATAGTTTTGTATGTGTTTTTGAGAGTGTTTTTGTTTAAAAAGAAGGTTGTGGCGTTTGAGTACATTAGTGTTTTAGGATATGAGTGGGGAGAGGATGTTGGTACAAGTTATTTAAATTTCTGACTGTTTATTTTGTTTTATAGAGTGGTAAATTAATTATGTCTAATAACATCCTGGATTTTTCGGATATTAAAAGTAAAGATGTATTCACTAGTAAAGGTTCTTACTGTGGAAAACTTAAAGATGTAGAGCTGCAGCTCGGTAAGTTTGCTGTTAGAGCTGTGGTTGTAGGAGCTGAGAAAGGTTCTTACTTGGCTCAGAAAGTAGGGGGTACACGTAATGTGGTAATACCTTATAGAATGGTTGAGTCTGTNGANGATATTGTAATAATTAAGGACTTCAAGACCGAGAATGTTGCGGAAGACTCTCAACAGGCTGAAGCCTAAAAATTTTTTATGAAGACAGTTTTTTGTCTTCTCCTCTAATTTATCCTAGTTTTTTGGTATAGAGTATCAGAGGTTTTTTGGATTGTTTTAAGTTTGGTTGTTGTTAATTATTTTCTTGTAGAGTTATGTTGCAGATACTGGTTACTTTTGTCCATGAGGTTGTTCAACAGTCTTGGATCGTGGCTTCAATATTTGTGAAGTATTTCTTGTTTTTTGTAGCTTTGGAGATGTTCTTGGATAACGTAGTAGATTTGGATAATTATTTGGAGAAGGTTTTGGATTATTCTCCTCTTTTTGTGCTAGGCGTTGTTTTTACAGGTCTTGTGAACATGTTTTTAGGTATTTTTAGTGAGCCTGTGTTCCAGTTGTTTGGCGAGGTTGTGGCTTTTATTTATTTCTTGTATCTGTTTTGGGAGTATTAGGTTAGTTGTTTTTTGACTTTTTTGTGCCACATGTCTAGTGCGTTGATTGTTATTTCTTGTATTTGTTCCATGGGGAGTGTTGTGTAGACGTAGTAGACCGTTTTATCTGTTTTGCCTTCTCTCATTACTAGGTTTTTGTCTAGCATATCTTGTAGTGCTCTTTGTACTGTTGAACGGTTTCTGTCTGCTTTGTCTGCTAGTTGTTTTACTGTGAGTTTTGAGTCTTCCATTTCTTCGAAGAGTGTTTTTTGTAGTTTGTTTAGATTGAATACTTCGAAGACTATGTCTTTCTCCCTTTTCCCCTCTAGGTCTAGAAACTCCATTATGTAATTTGTAGAACCTTAGACAATAAAAACTTCATCCTCCAGCGATTACATCCATTACTTTGATTTCATCTCCTGATTCTAGTTGGTGTTTGCCAGATATTATTGTACCGTTTCTTGATACTAGGACTTCTTCACGTTCTATTCCTCTTGTTTCGAGGAACCTGTCCACAGTCATTCCTCTATCTATTTCTACCGTTTCTTCTGTTTCTGTCTCAATTTGATCTCTGATGAATTTTATTTTGATGAAGACCACCTTATAACATTCTAGTAGGTGTTCATATTTTTGTATATCTATTCCGATCGTGTTATGAACTGGTTTTTATACTGCTGCAGAAAGACGATGACGGTGGTGAGGGTTATACACATATTTTTTCTCTCACATCGTGTTCGATTTGATTTAGTCGCATCGACCACAGTTTCTTGAATTTCAACTACCAGATTAATCGATCTGGATTTTTCAGATTGTTTGAAATTGACAACTGTTATCCAACCATGGTTTCTTTTGGAGATTCCATACTCGTTCTGATTTGTCCACAAATTTGTCCACAATTGTCCAGACTAAAACCCTTTTAGAGAGCTTATAAGACTGTTTTTCAGATAGGTGTCCACAAATTTGTCCAGAATTTGTCTGATTTGGTCCAAAATTGTACATTTTTGTGGACATTTTGTCCAATTTTGGTTTTCAGGCTTTCTACTGCGTATTTTTTGACTGGTTTTTTGTTTATTTTTGGCAGAGTGTGGAATTTTTTGGACTGGTTTTTTGGGTTTTTAGAGGCTGTTAGCTCGTTTTGGATTTTTGTCCACACTTTTTTGGACATTTTTTGGAGATACCGTTCCACTTGAAATCAAGGGGTGTTTAGGTACGTCCATATGAGAACAAGGTCGTCTCTACATGAAATCAAGGTGGTTGGCAACAAGTTTTCTTAGAATTCTATGCTGCCGTCTTGGATTTGTTCTACCGCCTGATTCTTATTTACGGTTAGCTTGCCATCATCTATATACTGCATTTCTTTGAGTTTATTCCAAACATTGTAGAAATAGCTTCGGCTCCCTAAGTTTTCTTTATCGAGAATTTCGTCTTTAATTTCTGTTTTCTTTTTACCCTCATCGACTCTTTTTATTATGATAGCCATCATTTTTTCTTTAACCGTTAGATCATCTCTTTGAGTTATGTCTGAGACTTGGTGTTCGTGATCTTGCGAGGTTTCAAGTGTTTCGGACTCTTTTTCAGGTATAGGTCTCTTGGTTTTACTAGGTTGTGTCTTGTTTTGGGTTGTTTTTGCACTGTTTAGTCTGTCTATTTCTCTTGTAAAGTGCCGATAGTTTTCTTTTTGAATCTTTCTGAGATCTCTGACTTCTTCTTTAATATTTTTAATCTGGCTTATTTTTTGTTGGATTTCTTGCTTCTCCGTCTTTATTTTTTCTATCTCTGATCTGAGTTTTTGGAGTTCTTGGTCGGATTGTTGTTCTTGTTCAAGTTGTTGGAATTTTTTCTCTATTTTTTCCAGGTTTTCTTGACCTTCCTGTTCGAGTAATAGAATTTTTTCAGTAAGTTGTTGTGTATGTGACGTGATCTTTTGTTTGAACTGTTTGTCTTTATTTCTGTTTTTCCTTCTTTCTTCAAGTTCGAGGATTCTCTTTTCTAGTTGTTCGATACCATTTTTTGTGTTACTGGTCGGGCTTTTCTCTTTTTTTTGCCAGAATTTTATTTTGTTGATTAAAGCCATCTCTGATATTATATTGTTGTGGACCGCAATAAATTAAACTTCATGGTTTGATTTTGCTGTGTGACCGTGTGAAAGATAATTCTTAGAGGTCTATTATTCCTTGTCTCCCTGCGTGGAATAGGTATTCTAGTGCATAGCCAGAATATTCTCCGTACTGGTTTCTGATATTTTTCGAGCATTCTTGGTATTTATCGGAGTGTAGTTTAGGGTAATGTTTTTGGATTACTTGTTGAGCCCATGTGTCGAGGGGTGTGGCTTCATAGAATCCTGCTGAGAATAGTAGTACGCAGTCTCCTACCTTGTTTCCTACACCGTAGAGTTCTTTCATTTCTTCAAGTGCTTCTTCATAGTTCATTTTGGAGAGTTCCTGGGGTCCGAAGTTTTCTAGTATTATTTTTGTTGACTTATGAATGTATTTGGCTCTGTAACCTACTCCGAGTTCTCTTAAGTCTTCTTCTGATGCTTTAGAAAGCTGTTTTGGTGTAGGGAACTTGTATGCTGTCGAACCATTAATTTCCGTTTTTTCTCCATATTTTTCCGCTATTTTATTGTGCATCTTTTTTATCCGAGGTATTCTCATTTGCGGGCTGCAAAGGTAACTGATCAGACAGGGGAAGAAGTCGTCTTGTACTATTCTTAGACCCCATAGTTTTTGTTCAGCCTTTTCCAGTATCTTATCTTCTGGAAAGCTGGAGAATATCTTGTTAAGATCTTTGTCCATCCCTAATGCTTTTTTCACTTCTTTTTTGGTATGACTGGTCTGAACCTCTATTATGTCTCCTTTATCTTCGACTATTATTGGTTTGCCGTTTCTGAAAGTGTAGAACTCTGGTTTACCTTCCCCGTAAAGTTCTCCGTTTATTCGGTTCCAGCAGAATGTTTGACCACAAGTTAAGGTTAATTCAAGATCGAAATTTTCTGGATTTATTGAGAATTTTTCCATATCTGTAAGTGTTTTTGTGGAGAAAGACATAAAACCTAGAGCAGGTTTCTGGCGAACTAGAATTCAGGAATATAGAGAGTTGTGTGTTCTAGTCTTCTTTAGTGTATTTGAAGAATCCTGTTCCTTTATTTTCGTCTCTTTCTTTGGTCTTGGATTTTTTAGCTTTTCTTTTGAGGTAGCTGCGTCCGCATCTGTGGCATTTAACGCGTTTTTCTGCTTTGCTTCTTTGTTGGTATCCGCAGTCAGGGCATTGGTAGTAGACTGTCACAGTAATTCTTTATTTGGTTTTAGTAAGTTTTATTTTGGACGGTGTTACCCCAGTTGTCGTAGAGTACTACTGTATCGCCTCGTGTTGATTCTTCGTTGTAGATGTGGAGTTCTTCAGATTCTATGTAGTTGTCTTCCTCGATCTGGTTTTCTTGTTCTGTGTATATCTTCAGGTTTTCTCCCCCGGATATTTTGTTTTCTTGGAATCTGTGTTCAGCGTCTCTTGCACCGGTTTCTGATTCTTTTCCTTCTATGCGCCAGTTCTGTATGTTTATGGTCTGGTCTTCGTTGTTCTGTATTTTGAAGTATGTGTTGTTTTCTTCTCTGCTTATTTCTAGTTCTATATTCTTCAAGTGTTCTTGTATGGCTTGTTCTTTAAGTTGTTGTGCTGAACGCAGTTCTCTTGATAATTTTTCTTCAGCTTTTTGTTTGAAGTCTTTTATTTCTTCTTTTTGTTGTCCTTGGAAGTTCTCTACAGTTCTTCCATCTTTTAAACCTTTTTCAAGTTTTCCGTAGGGTGTTTGAACTGTTTTCAGTGTTTTTTCAGAGTCTTCATATATTTCCAGTTCTTTATTATCTGTTTTCAGTGTTTCAGTCCTGTTTTCAGGTGTTTCTACAACTTTGAGTCTTGTATCTGGACTGGTTTTCTCATATTTTTCCATTCCTTGTTTTAGTTCGACTTTAAACTTGTTTTCCGTGTCTGTTTCTATTGTTTCTATTATGTTAAATTCTTCTGATGCTAAGCCCATGGTTGACGCATTGTAGGCTACAACAATCATGACTAATACAGTTATTGAAACACTTGTTATCTTTTTTCTACCCTTCATTAGGATTTCAACACCTGTTAAACTACTTTGTAATCGTAAGGATATCTTATAGTTTGGGTGTTAATAGTTAAGTTTTATAATTCCTTGTAATGGTTTCTGAAAACTGTTAGTGTTGATTTGAAAACACCGATGACTATTGGTCCTATGAAAAGTCCTGTGGCACCAAAAATGTATACACCGCCTAAAACACCTATGAGGATCACGGCAGGGTGTAAGTCTGCTCCTCTCTCAACAACTATCGGTCTGAAAATGTTATCCGTAAAGCTTACCACCAACAGACCATACAGGAATAGGAATGTGCCCCAGAAAGGTTCGCCTACAAGGAACAGGTAAGCTGAAGCCGGTAGCCAAACTATTATTGTCCCTATAATAGGTATAAATGCTAGTAAAATCATTATAAATGTCCAGAAAAAGTAGTTGGGAACTCCTGCAACCGCTAAACCGATGCCTGCCACAACACCTTGTAATATAGCCACGAAGACGTGTCCTTTAATCACCGCCCACGTATTCTTATTGACACGCCGGTACAAATCATCTTGTATCTCTCTAGGCATTGGGGTAGTAGCCTTCAACCATTGAACAAATTCTTCCCCGTCTTTAAGCAAATAATATAGTACGAAAAGCATTAATGTTATACCAAGAGCAGCCTCAACAGCCACTGTCACAATCAAAGATATATTACCTAGTAGAAGCCCTGCAAAACCTCTTACAGCTTGATCCACTGTTTCAAGGATGTCTACATCAACCCCTGTATGCTGCTCTATAAAGTCTTCAAAGGAGGTTACATCGATAAATCCTATATCATCTATATCTTCAGACAGTCTTACAGCATCATCTATCACAGCTGTACCTACAAAAAATAGAGGTAAAACTATCAACAGCATTGTTAAAACTATTAGTATACCTGCAGAGATCCTTGGACTTGTTTTAACTCTTAAACGCTTCTGTAAAGGATAAAGAACAAAACCCAAAATAAGCGAACCTAAAAGATAACCTATGAACGGCGAGAATATTAGAAACGTTAGAACTCCCAAAGCCAAAATCAAAGACAGCAGGAAACCCTTTCGCTCATTCATTACAATGTAAAAATAGGTTTCATATCTTAAATAAGAATACCAATGTCAGCAAAAAACAATATAGTAGGAACCAACAGAACCGACATGCAAACACGTCTATTGCTCGATAGAACAGCAGCCAAACCGATGGAAGAAGAAACCAGTAAAACCAGTAGACCTAGAAACCCTGTTAAATAAAAAGTAATTACTATCAATACAACTAAAACAAAATAAAGAATATTAGAATATTTAAAACGTTCCAAAAACCGTAAATAATACTTAGAAATATTTAAAGCCACAACAATAGAGATACCTGTTGCAAAAAGCGCAACACCCATCAAAAAATAGATATCAATAGGATTAACCTGGGAAACGGACTGCACAGCTACAGAAGCACCTGAACGAGCCCTACCAATCAACAAAATAGCAAGAAAAGAAACAATAATGTCAGTAGTATTAACACCTCCCATACTAGATAAGAAAATTCTTTTAGAACCCGAAACCAGTGGAGCCAAAAAAGAAGTGGCAGCCGCAGCACCCAAACCCGGGAAAACCCCTGCAACCAAACCAGCTAAAAAACCTGTAAAACCGCCTTTAAACGACTCAAAACGATTCACAACAGGAGAATCCTGGACAGGGATCGAAGCATTCTCACGCAACGACATAAAAACAGTAGGAAACGCAAACAAACCAGCAAAAACAGGAACCAGAATATACTGACGATTCACAGCAACAGAAAAAGATAAAACACCCAAGCCGCCTGCCAAACAAGCAACCAAAAATGAAGAAAACCAATTATCAGAGTCAAAAATCAAAGCCAACAAGAAGAACAACAAAAAATACTCCATATTCGGCTCAAGAAAACTGTAAGCCGTCTCAACACCAAAATAAAGAACCGGTAACAAAATAACAACCAGTAAAACAGACCACATACCACCGAGCACCGTGTAATGGAATGCCTCCAAACCCTTACCCTCCTTAGTCATTTGGAGACCGGGACTAACCGCTAAAGCTGATTCGCCCTCAGGCACACCTAAAAACAAGGCAGGAAGAAAATCATGAAACGTATGCGCCACCGATAAACCTACAACGAAAGAAACATAGTTAATAAAAGTAAAATCAAAAATAAAGTAGAAAGGCATAGTACCAAAAATAACAGTATTCGGATGTATGCCCGGAGTTAATCCTGTTAAAACACCTGTAAAAACACCTAAAGAGACTACAAACAGTATTTCCAGCATAAACTCTGAGGGTATGCACAGTGATTTAAAACCCACGACACAAAAACCCAAGATATTATGTTCGGCAGCAAAGACATGAGCAAAATGATGAAACAGATGGGGATGGATATGGATGAAATCGATGCAGAAAAGGTAGAAGTCCATCTGTCAAACGACAAAAAACTAGTATTCAATAAACCAAATCTTTCCAAGATAGAAGCTCAGGGACAAGAAATCTTCCAGCTTCAAGGGAAGTACACTGAGAAGGAAGAAGTTAATGAGGACGATATAGAGTTAGTGATGGATCAAGTAGATTGCTCAAGAGATGAAGCTGAAAATGCTTTGAAAGAATCTGGGGACGTTGCGGAAGCAATAATGAGTCTTCAGTAAATATTCTCAAATTCTTTTTCTTAATTCCAGAAAATTTTTCTATAGATTAAAGAGAGAGTAAGAAATTTACGGGTTTTCAGCTTTGGTCGCCCTCGTAATCCATGTGTTCTAGGAATTTGGCGTATGCTGGACGTGTGATTGTGATTCCTACTAAGACTCCGATTATTGTGGTTATTGCGAATCCTCTTACGCTTTGCAGCGCGAATGCTGAAGGATTGAATTGGAATGCTATGACTGAGAATATTATTGCAAAGCTTCCTAGTACTATATACATTGGTTTCGGTCGTCTGCTGTAGAGGCTGTATCCTATTAGTCCTAGTCCTGCTGCTCCGATAGCTAGATTAGATGTTGAAGGATTGATTAGCGGCGCCATAGCACCTATCGTTGTAGCTGCTGCAGTGAATATTACGAAGAATGCTCTTTTTAGACGTTGTTTCCAGCTTCTAAGCTTGTCTTTTCCTCTTTCATCAGTTATTATGATCTGGTCATCTACTCCTGTACCTACTGCTGCTATTATACCTGCTATTGCAGCTAGATCCAAGGTTATAAGTGTTGAGAAGAATGCTCCTAGTAGTATGAATACTTCGCTTGATCCTGTTACAACTATAGGTATTACTAGTCTTGGATCTCCGTATCTTAGGTATATTATACCCGATACTGCTAACAGTGATGAGAATATTGAAAGTAGTGCTGCCTGCATAAAACGGTCTCCTAAAGCTGCTGAGACTGTTGATATGCTTTCAACTTGTATTGTGGCAGGAAGGCTTCCTGATTGAAGTATTGCTTGAAGTTCTTCCATGTTGCTTCTTGCTTCTCCTTCTGATTCGGCTGAACCCGTGATAAACGGTTGCTGTATTACTTGTGAGCCGAATACTGCCGCCATTGTTAGTTCATTTCTTAGTTCGTCGTCAACATAGAGAGCTAGTTGTGCAAATTCCCCATCATCTCTTATTAGGCGGGCGTCATCCCCGATACCGTCTGATTCATAGTTTTGTGCTACTCTTTGAACGTTTTCAGCAGATTCTCTTGTTATTATTACAGGGAACTGGTATTCGTATCCTTCTGTCTGTGCCGGTCCTACGCTGCCTTCGGATGTTAGGACTTGTTCTATGTCGGATCCAGAGTATGCTACAACTTCTAGTTCTGCTCTTTCTCCTGTATCATTTTGGTAGTAGAACTGTGAGCCGTCTAGTTCGAATTCGTCTCCTGGATTGTATGTTGTGTCGTTTACTGTTACTTCCCCATTTTCACGCGTGAAAGTGTGTGTGTCGAAGAGAGTGTATTCTTTTTCATCTACCACATGGACAGGCATTCGTGCTTCGAATGTTCCTTCTTGTTCTATTAGCTCTCTTATCTGCGCTTGATCAGTATCTGCCACTTCTACTTGTACCATGTACTCTCCCGCCAAGTTAACTGTTCTTATTGAGGCTTGTGTTAGTCCAAAAGCGTTTATTCTTTGTTCTAAAACATTTCCTACTTGGTCAGCTATTTCTTGTGTGTTTTCCTCTGATTCTATTGAAACTAGTACGTTTGTACCTCCTTGAAGGTCTAATCCTTGGTTTATACCTGTTGCTATTGTTAGGTCTCCTTGTTCGTCTTCAACGTAATGCGGGTTAAGCATTACTAGTGATACTATTAGTGTGGCTAAGAGCAGCCAGATTCTCCATTCTTTAAGTAGTGGTTTTAACTCCATGGTAGTTTGTCCTCTATTTTTGAGAGTGCTTGTATATCTCCTTCTTCGTATTTTTTAAGTATCACTGCGTTTCCTAGCCATGTTATTGGCATGTCGGCTACTAATCCTATAACCATTACTGCTGCGATGTTGGATAGTTCGCTTGGACCGACTATCATCCATGATACTGCGTAGAGTAATGTGAATCCTGCTATCCCTCCTGAGCTCATTGTGATACCTGTCTTTGTTGAGCTCCAGACACGGCTTTTCAGGCTTCCTCTTCTTTGTTTCAACACTCTTGTTGATAAGACGATGTCTGTGTCTACACTGTATCCTATAAGCATCAGTAGTGCAGCTAAAGATCCAAGTGTCAGCGGTATTCCTAGTATTGCCATTCCCGACATCGCGAAAAGTATATCACCCGCTATTGCAAATATTACCGCAAATGAGGGCACCAAGTCTTTGAATGCTATGAAAACCACTATACTCATTATCGTGAATGCTATTGCGAATGCAAGCATTGCTTGTGTGAAGAACTCTGATGAGACTGTTGCATCGAGTGTTGAAAGACTTTGAAGTTCTATATTGTATCCATTATCGTTTAGGACTGATTCAGCTTCTTCTTCTCTTAGATCACCTGGAAATCTTATTACCAGGTATGTTTCATCAGCAGTTACTTGTTCAAGCGCCTCTATATCGTCAAAACCTGCTGCAGAAAACGCTGACTCTATTTCTGTAGTTGAGAAGTCTTCCTCTACAGAAAACTGCATTTCTGTTCCTCCTGTGAAGTCCAAACCTAGATTCAATACTTGACCATTAACCAAGTAATTCCCTGTTAGAACAAGTAATGCGAACGCTATCATTGCTAAAGGAACGAAAAAATACTTTTCTAGATTAGGGTATAACTGGTTAAAGTACTGTTCAAAATTCACAAGAATCCTAATAGTATTAGACATGGCAGAAACTTTTAAACACTGCGGAGGAAAAGGATTCTTCTTCCGGAAGAGAAATCATGGTACCACAATAAAAAACCTTGTCGAACAAAATATACAATTATAGGAATGAAGGAAGAGCTGCAGAATGTGGACGGCAAGAAAATAAAGGAAACTGTGAAAGATTACAAAGGTTTTTTCGGTCTTTCAGCCATACTTGCATTAGCCGTATACATTAGATGGATACCTTCACGAGGAATGGAATACCTTCAAGCACTTGACTCATACGTCATATACCGTTACAGCCACCAGATTGCAATGGAATGGAGTCTACCAGCAATCGACTTCATGAGATACTTCCCCTACGCATTCCCAACATACAGAGAAAATATAGGTGCTTTCTACATACCCGCAATAACATACTGGTTCGGACCCTTCCTATTCATGGATTACATCACCTGGGCACAGTTCTACCCCGCCCTCATAGGAGGAGGTCTAGCAGTAATAGCAACATACTACATAGGTAAAGAAGCCTTCAACCGGGAAACAGGGCTTTTCTCAGCATTCTTCTTAGCCACTATAGCAGGAGTACTCCACCGAAGCAGCGCAGGATTCTTCCAAAAAGACCCAACCTCAGCCGCATTCATGCTAATATCAATGTACTTCTTCATAAGAGCATGGAAAAGAAGCACCTGGAAATCCGGGATACTATCAGGTCTAACTCTTGGACTGGCAACAATATCTTGGGGAGGATCAAGCATGCTATGGCTACTATACGCCCTAACTATAGGAATCATGCTTTGGATAAACGAAGATATACAACCATTAATCAAAGCATACACTCCCGCAGTAATAATAGGAGGATTCCTAGCCTTCTCAATAAACCACAACAGATTCTGGATTACAGACGTCGAATTCCTAGGAAACATGGCTATGCTGGTATTCTTGTGGAGCAGACATCTCGTAGAAGAACTAAAAATAATTAAAGAAGAAAACCTTGGATACTACACACCTGTAATAGCTTTAATAGGAGGTGTGGCTGCAGCACTATCACCAATATACTCACAGTTTATAGCGAACAACTTCGTAAGACTAATAGGATATGTAACGGGAAGCGGAATAGGTTCAGGTGTTATAGGAGGGACTGTAGCAGAAAACACTCCTGTAACTCTTGGAGAGCTCTCATCACAACTCGGAGCACTAGGAGTAGCCGAATCACATATACATCTAGGAGACCCTCTTTCCACAATCTTAGAACCATTCATGATGGCTGCGAGCCTTATAGCAAATATTAATGGTGCATGGCCGTTAGCATTCTTAGGAGTAGTTTTCCTATCTACAAGCATCGTTTTCATGATACTGAACAAACTGGAATTCGTAGAAGACACTGTAGAAGACCTAATGTTCTACAAAGTAGGTGCTGCAGTACTAGTTGTTTGGGTGGCGGCATTCTCAATAGTATTTGAAGGTGCAACAGTAATAGCAATCGGTCCGGCAATCCTGGCTCTAATTGGAGGTATAGGAATACTTTACAGTCTTGAAGAGCTAGGTGAAAGAAAGATAGAGATAGAATGGTATCACACCATAATTGTTTTGTGGGCTGTCAGCAACATACTTTCAGCAGCAAATCAGTCACGACTAATATTCCTAGCGTCATTCCCTACAGCATTTATGGCTGGATACATGTTCACAAAAGTAGTTGAAAGATTAAGAAGTCTTGGAGATGAATCTATAAAGTATCTAAGTCTTGGAACAGGACTACTAGCCAGTATAATAGTTGTTTTACTAATATTATTGAGTAATGGTATAGGACTCATCAACTCTATAGTCATAGTTGCTGTGCTTACAGGTGTTGCAGTATTCCTATTAGATGGAAGAGAGTTTGATAACCGTTCACCATTAACTTCCAACCAGTTCAGAACATTTTTATTAACCATTTTAATAACGGTGACAGTCCTTGTTAATGCTGGCTCAGCTTATACACATGCTAACAGTCTCGGAGGATCTCCAAATGATTTATGGATGGAGAACTTAGACTACCTCAGTGAAGAGTCTGAACCCGACTCTGTAGTACTATCTTGGTGGGATTACGGATACCATTTCCAAAGTATAGGTAATAGAGCCACAGTAGCGGACGGAGGAAACCTTGGATACTACACAGATGAAGAACGGATGCCTTTCCGGATAGCAGACTTTTTCACTTCAGAGGATCCTGAGGAACACGCAGAATTATTTGAGAAACATTCGGCAGACTATATCGTGCTAGATGAGACAATGATTGGTAAGTATTCAGCCGTGAGCCAGATAGCTAACCGCGATAATGAAAACTTTGATATGATGGTGCAAATGGAGACAAGCCAGGATATTCAGCAAAGCTTCACAGAAGACTCTGAAGACACTCTAATCAATTTCCAAGGGCAAGGTCTTCAAGCATACGTACCTGTCAGAGCCCAGGAAGACGGTTCAATCACGTTTTCAGATTCAGCACCAACGATAGAGGTGCCAACTCCTGACGGACGCAGTATAAGAGGTGAAGCAGGCTGTAAAATCACAAGCTCTGGGCTGGAAGAGTATGAAGATGTTGATCAGGCTATGGAGCTTGAGCAAATTGGCGAGGTGTGTATAGCTGAAAACCCTTATTTCAGTATGGATAGGTCCTTTGGTTTATCTCAGCAAGGATTCAGTATGCCTTCCCGTCTTGTTCTTGTGCCTAGAGATATTGCAGAACATACAATGATAAGACTCTACTTTATGGATGGAGAAGGAGTAGATTTCGTTGAACCTGTTCCAGAAGGTTCGAACGACTTCATTAAAACCTGGAGAGTTGACCACGATGAGCTCTAGAAAATGAGGTTTCTTACTTACAAATGATTTTTATTATTGTTTCATGTCTTTTAGGGTTCTTAACAGTGCTGGTTACAACTCCTTTTGCCGAAAAATACTTGGCTGCCTCAGGCATTTATGGTAAAGATCAGCAGAAACCTGGCAAGCCTTCTTTACCTACTTCTGGAGGTCTAATAGTTTTACTAGGTTTTTTAATAACACTGACTTTTTATTCTGGGCTTAATTCTCTTTTTTCAGATCAATTTATTGACAGAGAGCTCTTGTTTGCATCTATATCTTCTGCAGCCCTTATAGCTTTAGTAGGATTGATTGACGATATAAATATTGATTACAACGGTTTGTTTAAGCCTTCTGAAGTTGATTTAGAAGTTGATATTGTAACCAGTAACACTATTATACATGAAAAGGCGGATATCATATTCGGTTCCGAAAATAGTGAGGAAGCCAGAACCGGTTTGTCTCAAAGTGTTAAGATGTTGATGGTTTTACCTGCTGCTTTACCCTTAATTGCGGCGGGAGCTGGTTCTTGGACTATGATTATTCCTTTAATTGGACGGATAGAATGGGGTTTGTTATATCCTCTGGTTTTACTTCCTATAGGCTTGTTGTTTGTTTCTAATGTTGTTAATATGCTTGCAGGTACTAATGGTTTGGCTGCAGGTATGAGTTTTGTTACTTCTCTTGGTCTGGGTATTTTCGGTTTGTTGAACAACCAGTTTGAGGCTGCTATAATTGCTTTTAGTTTGGCTGCACCTCTANCAGGTTTCTTGATCTACAANATGTATCCNTCCTCTATTTTACCNGGAGATTCTTTAACTTATCTTTGTGGCGCAGTAATGTTTTCTGCAATGGTTGTAGGTGATATGGAGAAATTCGGTGTTTTCATATTCATGCTTTATTTTGTCGAATTCTTTTTAAAGGCTAGAAGTGGTTTTAAGGCGGATTCTTGGGGTGTTTTACAGAGTGATGGTGGTTTAGTGCCTAGGCATGCTAAGAATTATTCTTTGACTCATCCTTTGATGAGGAAAGGTTTTAATGAGAAGCAGATAACCCTCTTGCTTGTGGGCTTACAGACCCTTATAGTTGTTTTTGGTTTGTTTGTTTTCCAGATGTTTTCAGTCTGAACCTTCTCTTTCTCTCTTGTATGGATCTTCTAGGCGTTTGATGTCTTCTGGTTTGTAGGGGAAGCTTATTTCCAGTATTTTGGCCACGTTGCTGCCTATGTTCTGTATCTGGTGTTTTTCTCCCGATCTTATGACCATCGACTTTCCTTTTTCGAGGTCTTGGTGTTTTCCTTCTTTTCTTATTGAAATGTCTCCTTGTTCTAGATATATTATGTCTGCTTGTTCGTTGTGGTAGCTGTAGGATGTCATTTCATCCGCGTTTATTACTAGCCGTCTTATTCCTAGCATACCTGTTTCTCCCCCTATGTCTACTTGTGTCATAAGCACTTGTTCTTCGTAGCCCCAGGGTTTTTCGACTTCTCCCATAAGAATTACCAGTTAGTAATCTAGAGAGATAACGTTATACTTCTTCCGGTCAAAGAATGTTGGGAAAATGTGGTTTTTTAATAAATCTAGGTTTTTGTATATTGTTTTTATTGATGACTGGAAAGAAAAATTTTCTTCAATCAACTCTGGCTAAAGAGTCAAGAGCTTACGGGTTTACCATAGCCTTCTGGGGCTCAGGTATCATGTTGATCAATTTTAACGGTATACCTTCTGCCTTGGAGGCGGTCACCTTCGGTTTCGGAGCAGTATTTGGGTTCGGACTACTAACCATTTATCTATACAGAAATGCTTTTGAAGAAATAAAAGAAAAACAGGATTCAAAAATCGCCGTATTGAGCATGGTTCACTACATAGCATCACTAGTACCTATGATAGCAGCATATTTCATAGCTCTATACCTTCCTGGTCTGTACGCATTCTTCCTCACAGGAGCAGCAACATCAATCCTCTACAACCTAGGAATGGTAGTAGAAGAAAACCTGTCAGAAAAAATGATCAAACACTACAACAACTGAAGTACAACCTATTTTCAACTATGAACAATGAAATAACTGGACAAAAAATAGCCGACAAAATACTGGGAAGATTGGGAGATAAGAATCAGAAACCCTGCCTAGAAATAATTCTTATAGGTCAAAACAAAGCCTCAGAAACATTTGTCAAAGAAAAACAAGTTGCATCCCAAAAAATAGGGTTTCAAACCAATGTAAAACGGTTTCCTAAAGACATATCTGAAGCAGAAATAATCAAACATATAGAAAAACTCAACGAATCAGATAAAGTTCATGGCATCCTCGTACAGCTGCCTATACCCAACCATATTGATAACAATAAAGTCTTTAACTCTATAGAACCTTTGAAAGATGTAGACTGTTTAACACCATTAAATCTCGGTAAACTGATGAGAAACAATAGTTTTGTGAAGCCTTGCAGCGTATCAGCTATAGAAAAGATTATAGAAGACGAAAAAATTATTTTAAAAGGTAAAAATATTGTAATAATTAACAACAGTAATTTAATAGGTAAACCATTGTCAATGACTCTCTCAAACAAAGATGCAACAGTAACAATCTGTAATAAAGAGACACAAGACTTAAATAAACACACAAAGAATGCTGACATACTAATTACTGCTACAGGTAGTCCAAAAGTTTTAAAATCAAGCATGGTTGGTGAAAATACTGTTTTAATTGATGCAGGTTACAGTTATGTTAATGGAGACCTAATACATGAATCTGAAGAAGCATGGTCTAAAGCAGAGAAAGTTGTACCTGTACCCGGAGGAGTAGGACCTGTAACCGTTGCAATGACAATGAAGAATCTTTACAAATGTTTCAAACAGCAAAGGCAGTCAACCGAAGAAGAATAACGTTACTTTTCTTTCGTTATATCTATCTCCACATAATATTTTTCACCATAAAGTTCAAAATATCCTGTCTTATGCGGAGGAAATGTTAAGGCTCTTAACCTGTCTATAAAATCTCCGAGAGCAGCTTCCTCATTCAAGTCCAGTTTACAAAGCTTATCTACTTCTCTTTCATAATGTTTGCTCCCATCTCTCCTATCCTGGACTTCAACCTCTGGATTTCCTGTCTTTATTACATCCCAGTTCTGTTTAAATAGTTCGAACTGCTCGTTCTGCAGACGCTCGTACAAAGTCTTGGCTGTGTCGTCTGGAGAAACCCTTACCTCCTTCTTTGCAATAATATCTCCTTCATCTATACGTTCAGACATATAATGGATCGAAACACCTGCCGGCGAACCATCTAAAATCGGCCACACATAAGGATTAGAACCACGATTGTGAGGAAGGAAAGACGGATGCAGATTAACAACACCCTTCTCCGGAACATTAATAATCTCTTCAGGAACCTTATACTCAAATCCGCAAGAAACAACAATATCTGGCTCCAAAACCTTGATCAAATCAAGCTGATCCTTCTCAGTGAGTAAAGCCCTAACCTCAACACCCTCCCTATCATTCAACCAATCATATACTTTTTGACCCGCACTATTCAAACCCAGGAAAACTATCTGCATAAAAAGAATATATGATCCTATCTATTCAAATTATTTAGTACTTCAGCCAGGAAAACTATCTTAAGCAGTCTATAGAGGACCGTAAAAATGAAAAAAATAAGGCATAGCTGGAACCGAGTGAAATACGAATACAGGAATAGAAGACCCCTCAACTTCTTGTATTGGTTCTACCATAGTCTGAAAATGTTCATATCCTACAGAATACAAAGAAGGATTTACAAGACAATAGGCAAAGAAAGATATGTATACTACCTCAAAAAATGGAGATGTAGGAAAATAGATGAAAAAAAATTCATAGAAGTCATAGAAATAGATCCTAAAGACATAAAATATATATCCAGCACCTCTGAAGGACACAAATGGTTATCAACAGGTAAAATCAGTTCAGGAAACTGGGACAAAAATCTGGAGAGATATGAAGACCTTCCATTCCACAAAGCAATGAAGAAACATTTCAAACAAAACAAAGATTGGGAAAATATTGAAGAAGTCCAGAAAGCCCTAGAAGGAGGGATAAAATGGCCTGATTACGTGGAAAAAAAAGGTAGAGAAACACTGCTAGAAAACCTTGAAGAAACCGATAAACTCTTTGAGAAGATAAGAAACAATGGTTACAAAAGACAATCAGAACTATCAACTAGAACTAAGACTCGGAAAAAAATAGGTTTAGATGAATTTGACGAAGTATGTGTTGACATTGACAGAAACGGTAACCCTTTATTCGTTGATGGCAGACACCGACTAAGCATAGCTAAAATCCTTGAATTAAATAGAATCCCTGTCAGAATTGTAAAAAGACACAGAGAATACTACAGAAAATAACCAATCTTCGATCCAATGAGCCAGAATAACCAAAAGGTTGTAAAATCCCTCTTCACCGGAGGAGCAATAGTATTCATAGGCTTGGCCATATCTAAACTTTTCGGGCTTCTTTACAGAGTTATTGTAGGGAGAACACTAGGACCCGAAGAATACGGTATTATCTCTGTAATGCTTGCAGTATCCTCTGTAATAGGGGCAATGGCATACATCGGGATACCTCAAGGAGTTCAAAAATATGTATCCGAATACAGAGGAGAAAACGATAAAACCCGTCAAGTAGGAGTACTGCGGACAGGATTAATACTCGTAACCATCCCTTCATTCTTAACAGGTCTAACACTCTTCCTGCTAGCCCCTTGGATTTCCACAGAAATATTCAACGAACCCCGAGCAATCTGGCCTCTAAGATTCCTTGCAATCATACTACCATTAAGAGCATGGAGAAAAACCATGATCAAAACAACAGAAGCCTACGAAAAAATGCAATACCGAGTCTACACCAACTACATCTACGGAAAC
>SL_4KL_010_BRINEDRAFT_10000476_pt1 | contig 20589 bp, 20 predicted proteins | sample SodLak_010_BRINE_2_FD_10664 | JGI IMG/M metagenome (IMG submission 10664)
GAACCACCTCGAGACCCGGTCGACCGTCGTGCCACCAGAGCGCGAGCCCGGAGACGAAAATGATGGCCTCGAGCCACAGCGTCGTCACGGTTATCTCGAGGCCGGGAACCGTTCCGAGGGACTTGACACCCGAGTAGGGTGGCATGGGCGTCAGTGGCCACAACAAGAATCCGAGTTCGTCGACATCACCGGCGAGGATGTGCCAGGGCATGTCGGCGGCGAGATGTGAGCCGTAGCCGATGGCGAAGGCGACGCCCAGTTCGTCCCGCTCTCGGCGACGTGCAACCAGCCAGACGACTGCGACCAGCGGGACGGCAAACAAAAGCGAGTGGCCGACGGTTCTCGTCACCGGGGTGAGGCCGGCGGCCGCAAGCGGCTGATCGATCAGATCCGGTAACGTGGCAGCGACGACAGCCACGAGCGTCGCCAGTGCCGTCGGTTCGCTACCGTGACGAACGCGGGTGGAACCGGCATAACAGAGGTAGCCGACGACGGGGTGGACGATCGGCTGCATCCTCTCGGGAGACTAGCGCGTATCGGCCTAAAATCCCCTGTACGGAACGCATTGAACCCGGTTGCATTGGTTGGGGTGAGCCCTTTGTATGGTCGACCCTGCCCTCTAGCTGATGACACGAAACCCACCCACGGACGAGACGCGTCCAGTGGCCAGCGCGGATGGCGGCGTCGACGAACGCCTCGAGGTATCGGGTGGTGAACAAAAAATAGCCGACGAGCAGGCAGTCGATACGGACCTCGAGTACGGCCTCGAGGTCGTCGAGACGCCCGTGCTCGTTATCGGTGCGGGGGCGGCCGGCGCGCGGGTCGCCATCGCGCTCGCGGAGGCGGGCATCGACCCGCTGGTGATCGGCAAGCGCGATCACGGCGACGCGCACACGACGTGGGCTGCCGGCGGAATTAACGCTTCGCTCGGCTCGCTCGATCCCGAAGACGACTGGACAATCCACGCGGCAGATACGCTGAACGAGGGCCACCATCTGAACGATCCCGAGGCTGTCGAGTTGACAGCCAAACACATGCCCGACCGAATTCGCGAACTCGACGAGTGGGGGATGGGCTTCGACCGAACCACAGACGGCGCGATCAACCAGCGGTATTTCGGTGCCCAATCCTACCGGCGGACCTGTTTCGTCGGCGACCGAACCGGCGAGGCTATGCTCGAGACGCTCATCTCGAAAGCTCGCGACCTCGAGATTCCCTATCGGGAGAACGTGATGATCACGCGCCTGCTATCGGATGGCGAGCGCGTAAACGGCGCGGTTGGCTTCGATATGGAAACCGGCGAGAGCCTGTTGCTCCGGTCGAATCACGTCGTCCTCGCCGCCGGGGGCTTTTCGGCCATCTTCGATCGCCACTCCTCACGGGACGACGAAAACAACGGCGACGCCCAGACGCTCGCCCTCGAGGCTGGCGCACGACTACTGGACCTCGAGTTCGTCCAGTTTCACCCAACGGGGATGGTCGGCGAGCGCTACGGCGAGCAGTGGGACGGCCGTCTGGTCACCGAAGCGGTCCGTGGTGAGGGCGGTCGCCTCTACAACGCGGAGGGTGAGCGCTTTATGCACCAATATGCGCCGACGCAGATGGAACTCGCCGCCCGCGACGTCGTTGCTCGAGCGATCGCCCAGGAGATCCGCGAGGGAAGAGGAACCGACAACGGCGGCGTCTACCTCGATATCTCCCATCGCGATCCAGACTACGTCCGCGAACGATTGCCGACGATGGTCGAGCGATTCGAGGGCCTGGGCGTCGACATCACCGACGAACCGATGGAGGTCGCGCCGACGGCCCACTACACGATGGGCGGAGCCGACATCGATTTCAAGACTGGAGAGACGGGTGTCGAGGGCCTCTACGCCGTCGGCGAGAGTGTTGCCGGCGTCCACGGGGCCAACCGCCTTGGCGGGAACTCGCTGGCCGAAACCGTCGCCATTGGCAAACTCGTCGGCGATCACGTCGCCGGGATACTAACCGCTGAAGACCGCAAGCCTACGGTGACCGACGGCCAACTCGCGTTCGCCAGACAGGAACTCCACACACTCGAGGACCTCGAGGCCGCCGACGGCTCTCAGGACCCGACAGACCTGCTTGCGGAACTCGGGGCGATCGTCCAGGAGGCCTGTGGTATCCTCCGAACCGAAGAGAGTCTGCGGGAAGGCCTCGAACAAGTTGCCAAACTCCGGGCGAAAACTGCTAAACTGAGCGTTGGCGATCGAACGAGCAAATCCTTTGAGTACGCAGTTTCGCTCTCGATGAGCCTCGTCGTCGCCGAAGCGATGCTCAACGCTGCACTCGAGCGGACCGAATCCCGCGGCGCTCACTACCGGACCGACTATCCCGAGACCGACCCGAACTGGCGGACGAATCTGTTGGTCTCAGTCGGTGACGGCGGCTACCGGATCGACCGTCGCGGTGTCGGCGAGCCCTCGCCGGACGTCCAGGACGCACTCGAAGGAGAGTACGAACTCGACTACCACCACCTCGAGTAGGTGGTGACGTCGGTTCGGGACACTCTGGTACGGACCGATTCGAACTGTTTTCTCCGTTCAGTCACGATCGATCATCGTGTCTTTCGAACCGGCAGACATCGATGTCACGTGGTGAATCGACCGTTAGCGAGCGCTCATGTAGTTCTAGTTCGAATCAGGTAACGAGATGCAATCAGCTATCAAAACGATACGAACTGGTTTCGATCACCGCCTCAACTCGGAGGGAGCGTACTGATGTTCGACGCCGCAGGTGCGGATCTCGTCTTCTTGCTGGCTCGGGTGTTTTTTGGTGGGGTGCTTGCGTTCACCGGGGTAAACCACTTCCTCGATACCGACTCGATGGCCGAGTACGCCGCCTACAAGGGCCTCCCGGCCCCTCGAGTGTCAGTGCTTGCAAGCGGTGCACTGTTAATCGGGGGTGGGCTTTCGATCGTCCTCGGTGTCATGCCGGCAGTCGGTGCCGGCCTGTTGGCGATCTTTCTGGTCGTCTCGGCGGTGACGATGCACGACTTCTGGGCCGTCGATGACGAGCAGCGCCAAGACGAGTTCACCCACTTTTTGAAGAACGTCTACGGTGCAGCCGGCGCGCTGGCGTTCGTCGTCGCAGCGAACGTTCCATGGCCGTACGCGCTCAATCTCGGGCTGTAAGAGCGTCTACTTACGCCTCGTACTCCGCCCAGATATACCGCGTCGCAAGGCTTCGATAGGGTCGCCAGGGCTCGGCAATCTCGCGCATCTGTCCTCGAGTCAACGCCTCGCCGTCGTTGTACAACCGTTCGATTCCACGCCTGACTGCCAGATCACCCAGCGGGAGTACGTCGGGACGACCCAACACGAAAATGCAGTACATTCGGGCCGTCCACTCGCCGACACCCGTAATCCGGGTGAGTTCGGCGAGGACTTCGTCGTTGGTGTGGTCGGCCAATCCCGCTCGCGTGAGATCTCGGTTTTGAAATGCTCGAGCGGCGTTTTTGACGTAGTCGACTTTCGTCCGCGAGAGACCGGCCTCGCGTAGGGGCTCGCGTGGCGTCTCGAGGACGGTCTCGGGAGTGACGGTACCGAGGACCTCGAAGGCGCGTTCGCGGACGGCCCGGGCGCTCGCCGTTGAGAGTTGCTGGTTGATGATCGTCACACACAGGCGCTCGAACTCACAGCCTTCGAGGTCGAGTGGATGGGGCTCACGGCGATCGATCACGCCTGCCATCACGGGATCGGCTCGAAGGACGGTTTCAGGGTCAGCCTCGGAACTGGGGCGGGGGTCGGCCATCTGTCGGTGGATGGTAGGGCCGAACAGTTTAAAGCGCGTTGGCGTCGGATGGGATGGAGTCCATCTTACGAACGGGCGAGCCAACGACGAAATATTTGTATCCCCCGCCGTATCGATGACGTATGCAAACCCTCGAGATCACGGACGAGCAGTATGCGTTCATCCAGCGACTCCGCGAAGAGATTTCAGCCGACGTCGTCGGCAAGTACGGCTTCGTCCGCGAGCAAGACGCCGTTCAGTTTCTGATCGACAATCTCGACGACGATGTCGAGGTCGATGTTGCAGTGGAGTTTTCGGCGACAGACGACGTCGCCGACTCCGTCAGTGCCGCAATCGACGGCAGGGCCGACCCTCACAAACTCGAGGCGATTACCTACGACGAGACGGCCGATACCGGATCGGAAGAGACAACATCCGACTCTGCAGAGACATCCCTCGACGAACCCGACGAGGATGAAGACGAAACTGCCGACGACACCGACAGTGGGGCCGCCGACGACGACGATATGCTCGACGAGATGATGAGCCTCCTCGAGACGTACGACGACAAATGGACTGAATCGAGTTCCGCCGACTACCGGTATACCGTCACGTTGCCCGACGGCTCGAGCGAGGACGTCCAGACCAAAGACGACGTCAGGGCGTTGCTGTTCAAAAACTACCGATAATGCAAATCTGTGTATAGCCCACCGACTCGAGCGGCGGAGATACACACGAATCCGAGCATTGATTACGCTCGCCGTGTCCGTCTCGAGTATGACCGAGATCATCGACGGCAACGCCGTGGCGAGTGCGATCAGAGCGGAGTTGAGTGAGGCGATCGAGACGCTCGCCGACGCAGGCCACCGTCCGGGGCTGGCGACGGTGTTGATGGGTGACGATCCCGCAAGCCAGACCTACGTCAACATGAAACAACGTGACTGTGAGGAAGTCGGCATCGAGGGTACCCACGTCGACGTCGCTGGCGACGCTCCTGCCGAGGAATTGTTCGAGACGATCGACGACCTAAATGACGATCCGGACGTTCACGGCTATCTCGTCCAGGCACCGGTGCCAGATCACATCGACTACCAGCAGGTGATCCGCCGGATCGACCCCGCGAAAGACGTCGATGGCTTTCACCCCGAAAATGTCGGCCGACTCGTCGCCGGCGACGCCCGTTTTCGACCCTGTACGCCCCACGGCGTCCAGAAACTGCTCGAGGCCACAGACGTTTCCCTCGAGGGCGCAGATGTGACGATCGTCGGGCGATCGGATATCGTCGGCAAGCCGCTTGCGAACTTACTCATCCAGAAAGCCGATGACGGCAATGCGACGGTGACAGTCTGTCACTCCCGAACGGAGAATCTCGCTGCGAAGACTCGTTCGGCCGACGTCGTCGTCGCCGCCGTTGGCGTCCCCGAACTGATCGATGGCTCGATGATCGGCGAAGACGCTGTCGTCATCGACGTCGGTGTCAACCGCGTGGATGCTGATACCGAGAAAGGCTACGAACTCGTCGGTGACGTCGACTTCGAGAGCACAAAAGAAAACGCACGCGCGATTACGCCCGTCCCCGGCGGTGTCGGCCCGATGACGCGGGCGATGTTGCTTTACAATACGGTGAAGGCTGCGAGCATCCAGACCGGTGTCGACGTCGAGTTGCCATAGCCCGTTTTACGTCTCGAGTGTGAAATTCTCGAGTCGATCCTGCCCACGGGTGAATTCGGATTCGTCACCACGCAGTCCGTTTGCCAGTGCTCGCGTCGCCTCGAGGAGGCGTTCGGCTGTTTCTGCGGTGACGTTGCCATCGAGCATTCGGAGTCGTCTGACGTGGTCGCCGAGCAGTTCGAGTGTGCTTCGTTCCGACTGTGTCAGCTCCCGGTCGTCGGCCCATTTCCGGATGTCGCGGCGGTACTCGTCGACGGCGTTTGCGTAGGCCAGTCCGCGTCCGGCCCGGAGCGATCGGGGCACCTCGGCTACTGGCGGGCGCTCACCGCGGTCGCCACTGCGGAGCAACGAGAGAAAATACAGTTCTTCGGGCTCGGTGAGCGATCGCTTCCGGGTGATGATGTCTGCGACGTGTACCAGCTCAATTGCTGCGAGATACTCCTCATCGAGGTCGCGCAAGCGACCGCCGCTGACGAACCCGCGTTGGCGAACGTAGGTTCGACAGGCCTCGCGAGCGCGGTCGGCGAGTTCGCTGTGAGCGTCGTTGTCGATATCGGCCCGAACGGCCGTGAGATCGAACGTCACCTGCGAGTCGGTGTGTTCGGTTCGCTCATCTGTACCGACGCTGTGAAGGCTGCCACAGGCCGGACAGCCGATGCTTCCCGTCTCATAATACGACCAGCGCGTGCCACACTGCTTGCACTCGCGCTTGCCTCTGATCTTCATGTCGTGTGCGTAGGCACGTGTGGTCAAAATCCTCACGGAGCCAACCGGAGTAAGATCAGGGGCCACGAACGAACCATCCCGCCGCCGAGAGTCCACCGACGGCGATCGTCAGCCAGTACGTACAGAGCCGGTAGATGAGTGCAACCGAGACGGCGACGGCCCACTCGAGACCACCGAGGGTAGCGAGGGTTGCAGCGACCATCGCCTCGACGCCACCAGTGCCACCGGGTGCGGGGACGACCGAGCCGAGTTTGCCGAACGCAACTGCCAGGACGACGACCGGAATCGAGATGGTGTGTCCGAGCGCGAGCCCACCCACGTAGACTGGAATCATCAGAAAGACCATCCCGAGGTGTGCGGAGACGATGGCGGTAAGCAACGCGGGTCTGTCGGTCGAAATCGTCTCGAGTGAGGTATAAAACCCATCGAGTCTGGCGGTGACGGCCTCGCGTGTGAGCGAGTCGTCGAATCGGTTCGTGATCCGACCGAGCAGCCGTCTGAGACCGCCGGTGACCCCGAGGACGACGGTATAGACGACGGCTGGGCGTCGAACGGCGACAAACACGAGCGCGACCAGTGTCACGAAGAGTCCGCCGAAGGCGACGAGCCTCGAGTACATTCCGGTTCCAAGCGCATCGCCGGTGAGGACCAATCCGAGTGCGAGAAACCCGAAGGTGTAGTAGGGAACGTAGTTGAGCAGATCGGCAGAGAGGATGCCGGCGAGTCCGTTTTCGAAGGCCATCTCGCCGTCGCGGGCGATGAGATAGGCGACGAAGGGTTCGGTTGCGAGCTGGCCGTATGGCGTGACGTACTTGACGAACATCGCAGTCAGAAAGATAGTTGCGATTCGGCTCCGGGACATACTCTCGTCGATAAGCGAAATAAACGTTCCCCAGACCAGTCCACGAAAGGCAAGTGCAACCAGTCCCGAACAGAGGGCAACCACAAGCAGTTGTCGATCCGCTTGCGTGAGTTCGCCAACCACATTCTGGCTGCCAACAGTGTAGACGAGAACTGCGAGCAAGAGGAGGGCAAACCCGAATCCGAGGACGATCCGTCGTTTCACAACTAATATATTATACTGAGTGATCAACTGTGTTTTGAAAAAATCAAGCGGGTTGAAAATAATCACGCTAACCAGTCACAACCAGCAGCCGGCAGTCAGACTCTCTCGTTGATACTATCGGACGGAACTGTCTGATCGCCATCCCGGGGCAGCGATTCACGAGTACGTCCGGCAAGATGACTATCGTACTGTCCGAAACGACGTTCGACGGGTCATCAAGATACGGCAGTTGCAGGCGGCAGTGCAACTAACCGGAAGGTTCTATCGGTGGATATGTCCCACCCACGACTCAACCGACGGAAGTTCGTTCTCACAGCAGGTACCGCAAGCGCACTGGCACTGGCTGGGTGTGCTGACGAAGGCCCAGGCGACGAAGAGGAAGATCCAGTAGACGACGAAGAGGATCCGATGGATGAAGAGGAAGATCCAGCAGTCGACGAAGACGATGACGACGAAGAAGACGATGAGGAGACCTATACACTAACCGTCACCGTCGAGGACGAAGCGGGCGAACCCGTCGAAGGAGCCACCGTCGAGCTCCACGAGGAAGACGAGGAGGACGATGACCTTCTGGACGACGAAGACGATGAAGACGAAGACGACGCCATGGACGACGACGAGGATGACGACGCCATGGACGATGATGAGGACGACGACGATGAAGACGACGAACCACTCGAGGAGGACGAAACCGACGAGGACGGGCAGGTCGAATTCGAGGACCTCGAGGACGGCGAGTACACCGTCCGCGCCGAGGATGCCGACGAAGAAGCCGAAGAAGACGTCGAAATCGACGGCGACGACGAGGAAGTGACGCTTACGCTCGGCGAAGAAGCCGAGGACGACGAGGATGAAGATGATGACCTCATGGACGATGACGAAGACGAAAATGACGAGTAACTGACGACCCGGTCAGGCCGCTCAAGCGGGTTCCGTTTTCATCGCCCAAGCGCGCCAACCCAGGCTACAGGGTCACCCCTCAAACGCTGACGCTCTCCTGGGAGTATATCATACTTGAGACATAGTGATCGTCTGGGATACTGTCGGTCATAACTACCTCCCAGTCATGGGAGCCGAACTCGAGGGTCGAAAACAGGAGTTTCTGGCCGAACAACTCGAAAGCAAAGAGATGGACTACGACGGCTGTCGACAGTTACCGAAGTTGAAATATCACGTCTTATGGTTGTGTCGTTACCTTTAAGTACGACCGGCGGAATCTATCACGTGACGCTTCGCTTGGAGGGCCGAAGCGTCAGCGGGGACCAATTCAGGGCGGCAAGCAATCGCGTGGCGTTTTTCCCGCCACGCGATCTGCTTACCTGTTTACTATCACACACCCTCGAGCGATAGTTCTAGACGGATACTCTCTTCGAAGGGCAGGGAGTCGATTGAGTATTAGTACACCACAGAAAATGGTGTATGTTATACATGAAATGGATCTCATATACAGGTAGCGATCCAATAGTCGCCACACTGAATACTTTGGCTACTACTCCGTCAAGCGTCGACTGATGCGTCGAACCGACACCCGACGACTGGTTCGACCCATCAGTTCAGGCTTGCCAAAGCACTACGCTGATCGGGCTTTTTTGCTACCGAAACACCGTTTTACTCTGCTAACCCGGTACTCTTATTAAAATTCGACAAGAAGTACGAGTGGTACATCCCCAATGTACGATCTGACAGGATTTCAGCGTGATCTGCTGTATGTCATCGCTGGCGAGGAGGAACCCCACGGACTGGCAATCAAAGACGAACTCGAGGAGTACTACGAAACGGAGATTCATCACGGACGGCTCTACCCGAACCTCGACACGTTAGTCGAGAAGGGGATGATCGAGAAGGGCAAACGCGATCGACGGACGAACTTTTATACCCTCACCCGTCGCGGTCGACGGGAACTCGAGGCGCGAAGAGACTGGGAGGCCCAGTACGTCGAGTACTGATACTGTTGGACGGAACTGTGTGATCGCCATCCCGGGGTGGCGATTCACGACGTCCGTCCGGCAGTACGATCGTCAGTGTGGCAACGACAGACGCCGGGGGAATAGATCAGACGGATTTGCCGTAGCCGTGTTCGCTGCCGAATAGCCATTCGCTCGTGCGTGTGTACGCACCGACCGGGACGCCCGGTTGGGACTGGATGGCTTCGAAAAATCGATTCGTGATCACCTCTTCGACGACGCTGACGATCGAGTCGATCTCTTCGGCGTCGTCGATTTCGGCGAGGATTCCAACCTCGAGTTGTGCGCCGGCCATATCGGCGTGACCGCCTGCACTGCCGATCCGGTCGAAGGCATCCCGAAGCACTTCACCCAGATCGATGTCGTTGGCTCTCGACCGTGCCGAAAGGTAGGCCATCTCGTCGATAAACCCAAACGCAAGGGTCGTATCGACGCCATCTATAGCGAGCAGTTGGTCGGCCGTCTGTGGCAGTGCGTCTCGGTTCGATAGCTGACCGACGCTTGCGGCAACGACGCTATCGCGCTGGATTCGGCTTTTGATCCCTCGAGCGATCGTCTCGAGCGTCTCACCATCGACCGTTGGCTGTTCGATCTGTTCGAGGACAGTGCTGTCGGCGTGTTTCCACAGGACCGATGCGGCCTGGAAATCCACCGGCGAGACTTCGCGTGTAAAGTCGTTTGTATCGACGTGGATGCCATACAACAACGCGGTAGCCGTCGCGGGATCGAACTCGAGTGGAAGGCGTTCTATGTACTCGGTGAGGATGGTGCTGGTCGCGCCGGCGTGTTCGCGAAGGTCGACGAACGCTCCGGGTACGGGTCCACGTGGTGGATGGTGGTCGATCACGATGTCGACACACAGCGACTCGGGTAACCCGTCGTTGACCCCTGGCCGGGAGTGATCGACCAGTGCAAACGCCGAAAACTCCTCGAGCGATTCGTCGGGCTCGAGGTTACGCAACTCGAGGTCGAGCAGGTTGACCATCGCTTTATTTTCCTGGTGTGAGATCGACCCATAATAACAGGCCTCGGCGTCGACGCCGAAGAATTCAGCAATGTCGGCCAGTGCAACAGCGCTTGCGATCGCATCGGGGTCTGGATTGTCGTGGGCGACGACTGCCAGTTGACCCTCGATAGCGTCGAGTCGATGGCCCAACCCGAGGGTCGCTTCGACAGTCGCTCCGACGGAGTTTGCGACCACGTGGTCGACGATCGCATCGTCTGAGTCGACGACGTGATCGGCGAGTTCCCCAAAGCGGGCCCGATCGGCCGGTTTCGGATCGGCACCCACGTAGGCGACGATCGACGCCGACGAAAAACATTTGCGGGCAATCTCGAGCGTTGCACGGTTGATATCGGTTCGATCGCCGCCGACGAAGACCGTATCCGGCTCCTCGATCGCTTCGAGGGTGGTCGGATCGGTCGGATCTGCGGCTCGTGCCCGAATGTTCTCATCGCGAAGCGTCTCGACGCGTCCGTCCTCGCCAGTAATCACGAGCAAATCGTCGGGACCATCTCGGGAAGTCAGTCGCTCGACGACCTGCCGACCGATCGTCCCATAGCCGAGAACGAGCCGATATCCCATCTACCGGCGGTTGCCACTGGGGCAGGNAAAAGCTACCGGGTCCGTCGNCACTCGAGGGACGCGTGACGTTGCNTCAGGCGACGACGATCGTGGCTGCCTCGAGTGCGGCGTCGACGACGGGGCCGAAGCCGGGCAGCAAGACGACGGTCATCACGGCGGCGACGACGATGGCGGCGTAGAGTCCGGTTGGCTGGGCTAACGCATCACGCTGGGTAAGCGGTTCGTCGATCCAGACGGCTTTCACCAGCCGTGTGTAGTAATACAGCGAGAGCGCGCTGTTGATCACGAGTGCGGCGGCGACGACGAGCAAGCCGGCCTCGAGTGCGCCGAAAAAGAGGAAGTACTTGCTCCAGAAGCCACCGAGTGGTGGGATCCCCGCGAGGCTGAACATGAAGATTGCAAGCGCAAAACAGGCGACTGGTGCCCGTTTGCCGAGGCCGTTGTAGTCCTCGAAGGTGCGCCCGACACCCCAGTGTTCGGCGAGGGCGACGAACAAGAACGCACCGGTGTTCATAAAGCCATAGACCAGCAGGTGCATCATCGCCGCACCCATCACGGGTTCGCCGCCATCGACCGAGAGGCCGGCCAGGCCGATCAACGCATAGCCCGCATGTCCGATCGAAGAGTACGCGAGCATCCGTTTGACGTTGTTTTGGGTTGCCGCAGCGAAGTTACCGACCGTCATCGTGACGACCGCGAGGATAATAAAGGCAATCGTCCAGTCGACGCCGATGAGTTCGTTCGTGACGTCGATGGGGAACGCCGTGGTAAAGACCCGGAACGCGATCACGAAGCCGGCGGCTTTCGAGGCCGAGGAGAGAAAGGCGCTGATCGGTGCCGGTGCGCCTTCGTAGGCTTCGGGGGCCCAGAAGTGGAAGGGCACGCTTGCGGTCTTAAACGCAAAGCCACCGATCAACATCACGAGGCCGAGGCCAAGTAAGCCGCCGAACTCAGCTCCGTCGTCGACAAGCGCCTCGAGTTCGAGTGCGATCGAGTCGAGTTGCATGACTCCCGTTGTGCCGTAGATCAGCGAGATGCCATAGATCATGATCGCCGAGGAAAGCGCGCCGATCAGGAAGTATTTCAGGCCGGCTTCGACGCTGCCTCGATTATCTTTGAGGATGGCAACGAGCGCATACGACGGCAGACTCGCCAACTCGAGGGCAATGAAGATCGTCACCAGGCTGTTGGCGGCGGCCATCAGGGCCATCCCGGTCGCCGCGAGCATCACGAGCGAGTAGTACTCGGCCTGGTAGGCGTGGCCGTCCATGTAGTCGTAGCTGGCGACGCTGATCAGCGCGGTGACGACCGCGACGATGATCATAAAGAACAGCGCCATCTGATCGACGACGAACTGGCCGTCGAACAGTTCGATGACGCCTAATCCCTCGAGACCGGGTTGGCCGACGCCTGCGAGCAAGAACCAGACGGCGACGGTAAGCGAAGCCAGCGAGCCAACGGTTGCGGTGCCCGCGAGTATGCCACGGTCACTCGAATGGGGCTGTATGCTGTCGATTATGAACAGTGCGAGGGCAGTCCCGGCCAGCAACAGGGCTGGTGCAAGCGCTGCCCATCCAGGGAGTTCGAGTATCGCCATCAGAGATCACCTCCGTTCTCTAAGATTGGATCGACGGCATCGGTAATCATTTCGAAGATGAGTTCGGGTGCGACCCCAAGCGCGATGATCAGTCCGAGCAGGACGAACATCGGCGCAACGTCGTGAAGTGGGGCCCGGCTGACCTCGTAGTCGGTCTCGAGTGAGTATGGCCCAAAGACCGCCCGCTGCATCGCAAACAGCAGGTAGCCGGCGACGATGACGATGCCGAACATCGCGATTGCCGTAAAAATCGGCGCGTACGCGAGGAACGTAGAGCCAAAGGCTCCGAAGAAAATGAAGTATTCGGCGGCAAAGCCACTCATCAGCGGCAGGCCCATGTAGCCAAAGGCACCCGCGATTAAGATGCCAACGGCGACGGGCATTCGGTCTGCCATCCCGGACATATCGGTGACCATCCGGGTGTGAGTAGCGTTGTAGATGACGCCGACGGCCATGAACATCAGCCCCGAAATGAGGCCATGAGAGACCATCTGGAACGTTGCGCCACCAACCCCGAACTGGGTGTAGGCGATCAGCCCGAGGATCACATACCCCATCGAGGACACAGAGGAGTAGGCGACGATCCGTTTCAAGTCGGTCTGGGCGAGTGCCAACATCGCGCCGTAGATGACGCTGATAACGGCGATGGCGGCGATCGGCACGGCATAGGCGTCGACCTGTTCGGGAAACATCGTGAAGTTAAATCGGAGCAAAGCGTAGGTCCCCATCTTCAAGAGCACGCCGGCGAGCAACACCGACGCCGGCGTCGGAGCTTCGACGTGGGCGTCGGGCAGCCACGTGTGGAAGGGGACGATTGGCACCTTGACCGCGAATCCGAGAAACATCGCGATAAAGACGACCGACGCAAGCGTCGTCGCCTCGAGGCCGTAGACGCTTCCGAGTTCGCCTGCGAGCATCGCCGTTGCAATCTCTGGCAGCGCAAAGCTGGTCACGCTATCGCCGAGCCCGAAGACGAGTGCGATGAACGCCCCGAACATCACCAGCGAGGCGACGTTCGTGTAGACGAAAAACTTGATCGCCGCGTATTTGCGGCGTGGGCCACCCCAGATACCGATCAGCAGGTACATCGGGATCAAGACTGCCTCCCAGAAGATGAACCAGACGAAAAAGTCCAGTGCGGCAAAGACACCGATCAGATTCGCCTCGATAAAGAGCACGAGGCCGTAAAACTGGGACTCGCGCTCGTCGATCGGCGTCCAGGATGAGACGATCGCAAGCGTGGTCAAAAGCGTCGTCAAGACCACAAGCGGCAGCGAGATCCCATCGAGGCCGACGAACCACGAGATTGCGTACTCGCCAAACTGGATCCACTCGAGGTGGGATTCGAACGCGAGTTCGCCGTCGAGCAAGGCGTTGCCGCTGCCGTCGAAGACGGCGAACATCCACAGGCTGAGTGCGGCCGGAACGAGGCTGATCGCAAACGCCAGCTTTCCGGCGATTCGGTTCGGCGCGACGAAGACGACGGCCGCTCCGAGCAGTACAACACCGATCAGCGCTTCGATCATCATATGAACCACCCTCCGAGCACACCGAGTACAACTAACAGCGCGATGAAGCCGATCACCAGCAACGCTGCGTAATTCGTGACGATACCTGTCTGTAGCCGTTTCATCCGATCACTGCCGAACAGACTCGCCGTCGCGACGCCGTTGACGACGCCGTCGATGGCCGTCTGGTCGAACCGGTCGGCCGCTCGGGCAAGTGGCAATGTAAGCCCTTCGGCGAGCCAGACCTGATACTCGTCTTGGTAGTAGTTGTCCTCGATGACTTTGCCCACAGAGCCAAGTTTCTCTTTGTGGGCAACGGGTTCCGGCGTGCTGTAGAGTTTCCAGGCGAGGCCGGCCCCCGAGAACGCAAGCAACAAGGAGAGTCCGGCCGCAAGCAAGACAGTCGTCTCTTCGGTCCCGATGAAGCCAGTCTCGTAGGCTACGATCTCGGTGTAGGCGCTGTAGGTAAGCTCCTCGATACCGCCGTACTCGCCGTCGAGCCAGAATCGAAGGAACTCGAGGTCCATNNNGGNGAGTTTNGCGACGGGCGCGAGGTTNGCNANNCCNGCGACGANNGCGAGGACGCCTAAGCTAATGAGCGGGAACTTGATCGACCAGCCCACCGGATGTGGGTCTTCTGCGGCCTCGCTTCGGGGCTTGCCGTGGAAGGTCAAAAAGACCATCCGGAACGTGTAAAAGCCGGTGAAAAAGACGGCAAGGAGTCCCATGACGTAGGCCATCATGATCAGTGGCTCTTCGACGCCGACGATCAGCGCATCGTAGAGAATCTCGTCTTTCGACCAGAACCCAGAGAAGGGGATGATGCCTGCGAGTGCGAGTGCGCCGGCGAGGAAGGTGTAGTAGGTGACGGGCGCTTTCTNCTTGAGGCCGCCCATCTTCCACATNTCCTGTTCGTGGTGCATGAGGATGATGACGGCACCGGCCCCGAGAAACAGCAGTGCCTTGAAGAAGGCGTGGTTCATCAGGTGGAAGACTCCGGCAACGTAGCCGCCGACGCCCAGCCCGAGCATCATGTAGCCGTACTGGGAAATCGTCGAGTAGGCGAGCACCTGTTTGATGTCGTCTTTGACGACGCCCATCGTCGCCGCAAAGAGTGCAGTGAAGCCGCCGACGAAGGCGATGATACCGAGTGCGGTCGGCGAGAGGGCGTAGTAGCCGAACATTCGGGCGACGAGATAGACGCCTGCAGCGACCATCGTCGCGGCGTGGATCAACGCGGAGACGGTCGTCGGCCCTTCCATCGCGTCGGGCAACCAGGTGTGTAAGGGAAACTGGGCGGATTTGCCAAGCACGCCGCCGAGGACGAGCAATCCGGTGATGGTCACCCAGGTTTCGGCACCGAAGCCAAAGAGGGTATCACCGTCGGCGATTGCGGTTTCGGCGGCGGCGACGAACGAATCGTCGCCTGCGAAGGCCACGGTGCCGAAGGTCGCGGCGATGGCGACGACCCCGATCAGGAAGAAGTAGTCCCCAAACCGGGTAACGAGGAAGGCCTTCTTCGCGGCCGACGGCGCACTTCGGGTGCGAAACCAGAAGCCGATGAGCAGGAACGAACACAGCCCCACCAGTTCGAAGAAGATGAAGGCCATGAGCAGGTTGTCCGCGAAGACGAAAGCGAGCATNCTGAACGTAAAGAGTCCGAGGCCGGCGTAGTATCGTGGGAGGCCGGTCTCGCCTTCGTCGTTCATGTANCCGAGGCTGAACACGTGGACGAGAAANGCTACGAGCGAGACGATAACCAGCATGAGCGCTGCAAGCGGGTCGATCAGNATGCCGAACGTAAAGGCGATGCCCTCGACGCCGGTGGCACTCGTCGCATCNCCTGCNGCCCACTCGAAGAGCGTTTCGTGATATGTTTCACCGCTCGCGACGGCCACAGCCATCACGAGCGAGAGCAGTAACGATCCGCCGGTCGCGGCGATACCCGCAATCGCCCCCTTCTTCGGCATGTGTTTGCCGAAGGCAAGCGCAACTACGAACGCCACGAGCGGGAACAGTGCAATCGCCGGCGCGAAATCAAATACACCTTCCATCTCACCACCTCATCGTCGTCGGAACCGTGACGTCGACGTCACGGAAGTTACGATACAGTACCAGGATGATGCCGAGGCCAACGGCGACCTCCGCAGCAGCAAGCGCCATCGCAAACAGCGCAAACACCTGCCCCGTGAGGTTGCCGTGATAGAACGCAAAGGCGACAAAATTGATCACCGCCGCGTTCAACATCAGCTCGACCGACATCAGGAAAAACAACGCGTTCCGCCGCGTCAGGATGCCAAAGAGGCCGATACAGAACAGTGCCATCGACAACAGCACGTAGCCTTCGATCGGAACCGTCATCGACGCTCACCTCCGTTCGACTCGAGATCACCGCTCGAGTCAGCATCGACGCTCGAACTCGAGCCGCCGTCGGTGACGGCCCCTGCGGTCGGAGTCACGTCCGACGTTCCGTGTTGGGTCGAAAGCGGCGAGACGGCTTCGCCGCCTTCCTCGCGTTTTGCGAGGACGAGCGAGGCGTCGAGTGCGGCGTCTAAGAGGACTGCAATCAACAGAAAGGCCGCAAGAAACGGCTCGGTGTCGCCGATTGCGCCCTCGCCGGATTGCAGCGGCGTCAGGTTAAACATCGCGTAGCCGATTTCGGAGACGATCGAGATCCCCTCCGGGAAGCCGGCCATCTCGCCGAACTGGGTGTTGAGCGTGATCGCCGCCATCAGGGCGAACAACACCACGGCGAGGACACCCGGCAGGAAACTCCCCTCGGTGGCGAGTCTCGGTCGGTTACTCATGTCCGGGCCACCTCCTCACGGTCTGTGTCGGTGGTCTCCTCGCGCTGGGTGAGCAAGACGGCGAAGGTGATAAGAACGAGCACCCCGCCGACGTAGACTAACACCTGCATCACGGCGACGAACTCAGCGACCAACATCACGTAGTGAACCGCGATGGACAACAGCGCAACGCCGAGCATGAGCGCAGCGTGCCAGGGATCACGAAGGAGGACAACCCCGAGTGCACTCCCGAGGGTGACGCCGGCAAACAGGCCAAAGGCGACGAGCTCGAGTACCATTTAGGACCACCTCCTCGATACCGAACGACCCGTCACTGGTAATCCACCTCGCCTTCACCGTCGCCGATCCAGGCCCCGCGGTCGGGTTCTCTGGACTCGAGGGGATCGATATCTTTGTACCACGGCACTGCTTTCAGTTGTTCTTTGTTGTAGACCAGATCGTGTTTCGTATCGCCGGTAAACTCGAAGTTCTGGGTGAGCAAGATGGCGTCGACGGGACAGACTTCCTCACAGAGCCGGCAGTAGATACACTGGCCGATGTGGAGGTTGTACTGTTCGCCGTTTCGCTTGTCGTCCATCACGATCTGGATCGTATCGTTCGGACAGACTTTCTCACACTGGCGACACCAGATACACCGTTCCTGGCTGAACTTGTGGACGCCCCGAAATCGCGGGGAGACGTCCGGTGCGGTTGTCGGATACTCGACGGTAAACGTCGAGCCATCCAGTGCGTGTTTCATCGTCGTTCCCATCGATTTGAGTAATCCAATCATGCGAATACTACCCCGACAATTGCGGCCGTGAGGCCGAGGTTTGCAAACGAAAGGACCAGCAGGCCCTTCCAGCCGATTTCGATCAAGTGGTCGATACGGACACGCGGAATCGCCGACCGCAGCCACTGAGTCAGCAAGAACACCGCCCAGATCTTCAGTAAGAACCAGACGATGCCGATCTCAGCCGGGCCGGGTCCGGCAGGTCCACCGAGGAAAATCGTCGCGATGATCGCTCCTCCGAGGAAGATATGGAGAAACTCCCCGAGGTAGACCAACACGAAGTAAACCGAAGAGTACTCCGTCTGATAGCCGGCGATCAACTCGGCTGGCGCTTCCGGCATGTCGAAGGGGTTTCGGCCCACCTCGGCGAAGTTTGCGATCAGGAACAACACGAACGCAAAGGGATTGACCAGTGCAAACCACGCCGGCACCGCCCACTCGAGGCCGGGAATCGTAAACAGGACCGTCTCGTTCTGGACGGCGACGATCTCGCTCATCCGCAAGGAGCCAGCGAACAACACCACGGACATCCCCGTCACGACGAGAGGAATCTCGTAGGCGATATTTTGTGCGACTGCTCGCAGCCCGCCGAGCATCGAATACTTGTTCCCGGAGGCGTAGCCGGCCATCACCAGCCCGATCGAGGCGATGCCGGCAACGGCGAAGACGTAGGCCAGCCCGACCTCGGGATCAGCAAGATGGACGCCACTCCCCATCGGGATGACGGCAAATCCAAGTAGTGCCGAGGAGGCGATGATAATCGGCGCAAGATCGTAGGCCGGTCGGTCTGCGTTTTCGGGAATAATGTTTTCTTTCGAGAGCAATCGTACGGAGTCGGCGACGATGACGAAAATTCCTGCCGGTCCGAGATGGTTGACTGCGATCCGGTCGGTAAAGGCGGCCGTGATCTTTCGTTTCGCCCACGGCCCGGCAACGCCGGTCGTCGCAAGCATCAGATTGGCCACGATAAACGCACCGAGAAACGCAGCGGTGAGTTCGCCGGCGACGCCGAGTTCGCCGAGTCCGGTGAGATCGGCGATACGTTCGGGCAGGAGGACAGTGTCGTTCGATTGCAGCAGTGTGGCTGCGCCCCCGGTCATCGATCCACCTCCCCGAGGACGATATCGAGGCTCCCAAGCGAGGCGACCAGATCCGGAATGTACTCGCCTTCGGTCATCTCACCCTANNGCCTGCAGATTCGAGAAACACGGACTGCGAATCTTAAACCGGGCCGGTTTGTCCGTCCCGTCGGATCGCATGTAGATCCCGAGTTCGCCCTTTGCGGCCTCGACGGCACGATAAATCTCGGCGTCCGTGTCGGGTTTTAACGTCCGCGGAACGTTCGCCTGAATCTCTCGGTCGTCTTCGGGCCACTCCTCTAGGAGTTCGAGACACTGCTGGATGATTTTCGCCGACTCTTCGACTTCCTGCATGCGAACGAGCACGCGGCTGTAGTTGTCATAGCCGTCCTCGGTGACGACGTCCCACTCGAGGTTCGGGTAGTAGCCGTATGGGTCATCCCGGCGAAGGTCGTAATCGACGCCGGACCCTCGAGCAACCGGGCCCGTACAGCCGTACTGTTTGGCGACGTCCGGCTCTAAGATGCCCGTATCGACACACCGTAGCTGGAAGATTTCGTTGGTCGTGATGAGGTCGTTGTACTCTTCGACTTTCGCTGGGAGTTCATCGAGGAAATCCCGCGTCTTTGCGAAAAACTCCTCGCGGGGTTCTGGCAGATCCCAGGCGACGCCGCCGACGCGGAAGTAGTTGAACATCATCCGCTGGCCGGTGAGGTCCTCTAAGATATCCTGGACGACCTCGCGGTCGCGGAACGTATACTGGAAGGTNGCGGTGAACTCGCCGTAGACGTCGAGTGCGAACGTCCCGAGTGCGAGCATATGCGAGGCGATCCGACAGAGTTCGGCGCTGAAGGTGCGGATAATCTGGGCGTATTCGGGCACCTCGATGTCGGCCATATCCTCTATTGCTCGCGCGTAGGCCCACTCGTTTAACAGACCAGAGGAGACGTAATCCCACCGGTCGGGGTAGGGCATGATCTGATGACGGTAGGTCCCCTGCTGGCACATCTGTTCTTCACAGCGATGTAAGTAGCCGATGTCGGGGTCGACGTCGACGACCGTCTCGCCGTCGAGGACGGTTTTGACGTGTAACACGCCGTGGGTCGCCGGGTGGTGTGGACCGATGTTGAGAAACATCGTCTCCGACTCGGTGTCGTGGTGGTCTGCTTGCAGCGGATTGGCGTGTTCGGCAAGGGTCACTAGCTGTGGTTTCGTCTGGTCGTAGTCGCCGGCAAGTGGATGGCCCTGCCAGGTCTCGGGCAACAGAATCCGACGCAGGTCGGGGTGGTCCTCGTATTCGATACCGATTAGTCGTAGGCTTCGCGTTCGTGCCAGTCTGCAGTTCGGTAAACGGGTTCGCCACTTTGGCTCACCGGCTCTTCGAGTGTCGTCGGGACGACGATACTCACCTCGTCGGTCCGATTGCCGTATTTCGTGAGGTGATAGATCGTCTCATACCGGTCGGCATACTGCTGGGCGGTGACACACGAACAGTGGTCGTAGCCGGCAACGTCACGCAGGTCAAAGAGCACGTCCTGGACGTCCGCCGGGTTGATCACAAACCCCGGCGCGTTCAGGTGATCGTCGCGGGCGATTGCCCGTTCGCCGATGAGCGCTTCTATCTCGTCGACGCTCGTCTCGGCTTCTTTCTCGAGTCCCGTACTCATGGTGAATCAGCCCAGTTATATCGCATAACAAGGTCGTCTTCGTCGATTTCGCTTGCGAGCTTCTGTACTAACTCGTCTTTCTCTAGATCGCCAAAGCGCTCGAGTTCGTAGGGCTTGACGACGACTGGCGAGGATTCGCCGTGTTTGATTCGTTCTTGTAGTTTGAGCACGCCATACACCAGTGCTTCGGGTCGTGGTGGACAGCCGGGGACGTGGATGTCGACTGGGATGATCTCTTCGGCCCCTTTGACAACGTTGTAGCCTTCCTGGAACGGGCCGCCGGAGATCGTACACGACCCCATCCCGACGACGAATTTGGGCTCGGGCATCTGGTCGTAGACGCGTTTCATCCGCGGGCCGAACTTCGAGACGATCGTTCCGGGGACGATCATTA
>SL_4KL_010_BRINEDRAFT_10000483_pt1 | contig 20446 bp, 17 predicted proteins | sample SodLak_010_BRINE_2_FD_10664 | JGI IMG/M metagenome (IMG submission 10664)
TCACACCGACCAATGCCACTCGCGACCGACAACTTCCTCGACATCGACGATGTGACGCCCGCGGAACTGGACGCCCTGCTTGATCGCGCTGCCGCGATGAAGGCGGGCGAGACGACCCCCCGACTCGAAGACGCGACGCTCGGAATGATCTTCGAGAAACCCTCGACGCGGACCCGCGTCTCCTTCGAGACGGGGATGACGCGGCTCGGCGGTCACGCGATGTTCCTCGGCCCCGACGACATCCAGCTTGGCCACGGGGAGCCGTTGAAAGACACCGCGCGCGTGCTCGGCCGATACGTCGACGGCGTGATGGCGCGGCTGTTCGACCACGCGGACGTCGAAACGCTCGCCGAGTACGCCGACTGTCCCGTAATCAACGGGCTCACCGACGAGGCGCACCCGTGTCAGACGCTCGCCGATCTCCTGACCATCCGCGAAACCGTCGGTGAGGACGCCCACGTCGCGTGGGTCGGCGACGGCAACAACGTCGGGCAGTCGTTCGTCGTCGGCGCGGCGATGGCCGGGATCGACGTCTCAGTGGCGACGCCCGCCGACTACGGAATGGATCCCGCGGTGTTCGACCGGGCCGCGGAGTTCGGCGCAGACGTGGAGCCGACGACGGATCCCCACGCCGCGATCGACGGCGCCGACGTCGTCTACACCGACGTGTGGATCTCGATGGGCCAAGAGAGCCAGCGCCACGAGAAGCTCGCCGCCTTCGACGGGTTCCAGCTGAACCAGGCGCTGCTCGCTGGCACCGACGCGAAGGTGATGCATTGCCTGCCTGCGCACCGCGGTGAGGAGGTCACCGACGACGTCTTAGAATCGAACCGTGCCCTCGTCTGGGATCAGGCCGAAAACCGGATGCACGCGCAGAACGCGCTGCTCGTCGAGCTGCTCGGCGGGGAGTAAAAAACAGCGATCGGTGGAGGCTCGCGGCGACAGTTAGCAGCCGATATGCGGTGGCGCGCCCCGATGAGCGGCCCAGCGGGCCGCGAATACGAGCGCGAGGGACGCCGCGAGCGCCTTCGACGGGCGCGAGCGGCGAGGCTGGGGAGGCGCGAGGTACGCGGGGCAGTGCTGTGCGGCGCGAAACAGCCAGATACGAGTGAGATACGAGTCTGCTGCCGCGCTTTTATGCGGCTCCCCGAGAGTACTACTCCATGTCAATTCCGTTTATCGGCTCGATAGTCGCGTTCGTGGTCGCCCTGCTCGTGGGCGGGCTCGCCATCTACCTCAGCGCCCGCTTCGTCGTCGACGTCGACGACTACGGCCACGCAGTGGTCACCGCGCTGCTCGGCGCGCTCGGTTGGGCGCTCACCGCGTGGATCCCGCTCATCGGCCCGCTCATCGCGCTGATCGTGTGGGTCGGCGTCATCAACTGGCGATACCCCGGCGGCTGGGTGAAGGCGGCCATCATCGGCGGCGGTGCATGGATCGCCGCGCTCGTCGTCCTCTTCGTTCTCAATGCCGTCTTCCGACTCGGCGTCGGGGCGTTCGGGATCCCGGGCGTTTGAATGAGTGAGAAGGCGGCTCAAGCACCTGTTCTCCGTGATTGACTGTCTCAGAACAGCAGTGTTGAACCCACTTTTCACACCGATATCGAATGAGATGTCCAGTCGACGAGGGCCGGGAAGCCTCCCTGCTTCAGGTGATGTTCTGAGCGTCGTGCAAGATGGAGGGCGCGTATCTTGCACACCCTTTTTGTCAAAAGCCAGACTAACCATATCTCACCGCGTGACGTCGTTCAGTTGTACTGATCGCACTGGAGGCAAACGGATCGCGCTTCGAGAACGTCGACGGGATCGCTCAGACCTGACTGCCGGCTGTCTCACGCTGAGTAGCATTGATTCCACTGTCGTCACACTCGCGATACGTGGTGCCGTTCGACAGGGCTCGCAGTTGTTTGCGGGCGGAGGCGGTCCCGACAGCGAGGGGAGCGGAGTCGTACGCGCCGCCGAGCGCTGAGAGCCGTGGTACCGTTCCGGTCTCGATACCCAGCGCGTTCGGATCCGCCAGATACGCCTCAACATCTGGGAACGGCGCCGCGGCTGCGTCCGTCTCCGTCGGTCGTTCGCTCGCAACGGAGGTGTACGCAACGCCGATTCGGGTGAGCTCACGCCGAACTGCACGGTCGCGCCCACGGGCGAGCCGCGAGTGGTCGCTGTTCCACACGACTCGGTCGGCGTCGATGGCCTCCGCAATACAGCCCACGACATCAGTCGGATCGCCGTGTCGTATCACGATGTCGCTGCCGTGGTGTTGATACCAGTCTCGGAGCGCGCGGAGGGAGCCGAGCATGAACGCGACCCCCAACCCGTCGGCGCGTGACAAGATGGCCTCGTCCAGCACGAACAGCGACACCGCGCGGCTCCCGTTCTCTTTCGCACCGGTGAGCGCGGTCGTGAGTGCCGGGTTCGGATATGACCGAAGATTTCGGCGGTGCCAATGTAACTGCATACGTACTCGTAGTGGTCGTCAGATGAGAATGCTCGGGCGGTTCCGCTCGGGTTGATCGCCCGTCATTTAGTTCCCTGTCCAGCGCAGGATAGCGAGCGTTCCCTCGAAGAGGACGATCATCGTGAGCGTGACGATGATCGGCGCCATCCCGGTCGGGTCGGGGCTGAACAGGAACGCGATCCCTAAGAACGCCCCCCAGAAGATCAGCCGCTTCGCCTCCAGCCACTCGCGGGTGACGAGGTTCATCATGATCGCGAGCATGATAAACAGCGGGATCTGGAAAACGATCGCCATGAACGCGAGCATGATGACGATCAGGTTGAACGTCTCCGCGAGGCCGAAGGCGATCGTCGCCGCGTCGGCGGTGTACGTGGTGAAATACGAGAAGATCGCGGGCAACACCAAGAAATGCGCGAACGCCATTCCGATCGCGCCGAGGACGAGACTCGTCGGCACGGCCGCGAGGTAGTAGCGCCGCTCGTTCTCGTACAGCCCCGGTTTCATGAATCGGTACGTCTGGTAGACGAACGCGGGGAGTCCGACGACGACGCCCGCGATGCCGGCGACCTTCAGCCGCGTGAGCGGGAGTTCGAGGGGGCCGTACAGCCGCGGCCGATTCTCTAAGGGTGCGGGGATATGGTAGTTCCAGAAGTAGTTGATAAGCGTCGTCGACTCGGTGACGACGACGAGCGTCGCCAATCCGCCGAAGACGAAGACGATCGCGAGCCGGCGCATCATCTCTTCGATGTGCGCCGCGAGCGGCATCTCCTCGTCCGTGTCGGGACCCTCTATTCCCTCGAACACCTCGTCGTCCGCGGCTGGAGGGATTTCGGTGTCGCCGTCCGCAACTGTTGCCGCGCTGGCCGTGTCGCCCGTAGTCGCGGGAGTGCCACCGTCACCGACGCTCTCGGCACTTCCCGGCTCGTTAGCGCTGGTGGCGTCTCCGTCATCTGCGTCCGTGTCGTCCACGTCTCCGTCGTCTGCGTCCGTGTCGTCCACGTCTCCGTCGTCTGCTGCTGCATCTGAGTCGGTGTCAGCAGACCCGTCGGAGCCGTCAGGGCTGTCGAACTCCTCGGACGCGACTTCGGGAGCGGTGCCCGACGCAACCGAATCCGATCCGCTGTCGGCATCGTCGCTATCGACCGTCCCGTCGTCGGTGTTCGAGTCGCCCTCAGGAGATGAGGGCTCCTCACGCGACCGGTCCGAGTCGTCCATTCAGTTCATCTACGCGACCGGGTGACTATAGGCCTTTTCGGATAGCGACGAGCGCCACCCCCGCACAGAACGCGAGGCGGCACCCGAACGCGGCGGCAGACCCGTCGGACACGGCGGCGGTCGAAAAGGTTGATAACAACGACGGACTCACGTCACCGTATGGCGAGTGCCCTCGACGATGATACCCAGCAGTCGCTCGCGGACGGGCGCGAGTCGGCGAAGGCGTTCCTTCGGTCGGTCCAGAAGGACCTCCAGAAGGTGTTTATCGTCTTCTTGGTGGGTTTTCTCGCGACGTTCTGGGCACTCCGCGTGTACGTCTGGGACTTCCTTAAAAACGTCACGGAGGCGAACATGTCCCCTGCGGTCGCCGCGGAGACGGAAGTCATCGCGACGACCCCGTTCGAAGTGATCCTTTTGCAGGCGAAAATCGGGCTGATACTCGGTGCGATCGTCGCGATTCCGCCGCTGATCTACGTGACCCGCGACGAGCTTCGTGCCCGCGGGATGTGGCCGCAATCGCCGGTTCCGCGCTGGAAGCTGGCAGCGATCGGTCTCCTCGGATTCGGGCTGTTTGCGGTCGGTGTCGCGTACGGCGTCTACGCCTTCTTCCCGATCATGTTCTCGTTTCTGGCCGGATTCGGCCTCGAAGCCGGAATCCAGCCGACCTACTCCATCGTGATGTGGACGGAGTTCATCGTCTTTCTCTCGCTGTCGTTCGGGCTCGCCGGCCAGATGCCGCTTCTCGTCACCGGCCTCTCGTACGCCGGCATCGTCCAGTACGAGACGTTCCGCGACAAGTGGCGCTACGCCGTCGTCGCCATCTTCGTCTTTGGCGCGCTCTTCTCCCCGCCNGACCCGTTCACGCAGCTCATGTGGGCGTTCCCGCTCATCGTGCTGTACGGCTTCAGCCTCTACCTCGCGAAACTCGTCGTCACGGCTCAGCGGAGCTCCGACCGGATCGACGTCTCGGCAGCGGTCCGGAACCACTGGAACGTCGTCGGTGGCGCGGCCGTCCTCGGCGGCGGCCTCGTATACGCCTTCTACGAGTACGGCGGCCGCGGCGCGGTCAACGACCTGCTCCGGTGGGCCGGCAGCGATTGGCGGTTCTTCGTTCCGGGCGAGGGACTCGGCGTCGACCCCGTTGCCGCCGCCGGTATCTACGCCGTCGGTTGGGCGGTCACGTTCGCGTTCGTCGCAACCCTGTGGGCCGTCTACACAGACCTCGACACGACGAGCGCAGGGTACCAGTACGGCGACCCGGCTGCGATCGACGTCGGCGAACTCGACGCCGCCGGCGTGCGCGCCGCACCCGACAACGCCTTCGTCGAGATGGAGGAGGGAGAGTCGCTCGCGCTCGCGCAGGCCGCGATCGACGATAACGACCCGAAGAAGGCGCAGGCGATCCTCGACCGATTCGACGCCGCGAACGAGGGCGAGAACGGTGACAGCTCGAAAGATGGGGCCGATGGCGATGCTGACGGGGCGGACACGGGGGGCGGCGACTCCGGCGGCAGTGGGGCCGACGGCTCCGGTGACGGAGGGGCCGGCGGGGGTGGGCTCATGGGAACGGTACAGGATCGGAGCTCTCGCGCCAGTTCGACGTTCCTCTCAGAGCTCACTGACGGCGACGGCGATGAGGCCGAAGACGATATCGGCGGCTACTACAAAGATATCAAGTTCATCTTCGACTCGCTGCGGTCCCGGTCGTTCCGGCTCGTCGCCGTCTTTGGCGGCGTGATGGCGCTCACGTTCACGTGGCTGTACCTCGGCGGGCTTGCGACCGTGCGCAACGATCTCGAATCGCGCGTTCCGGAAGCGATCGACGGCGGGATCAACATCATCACGCTGCACCCCGTCGAGGCGCTGATCTTCATGGTGAAGTTCTCCGTGCTGCTCGGGATCGTCGCGGTGTTCCCGTTCCTCCTCTACTACGCGTGGCCGGCGCTGCGCGAGCGGGGATTCGTCGCGGGGCGAATCTATCAGGTGTACGTCTGGGCCGGCGCGCTGTTCGCCGGGCTGCTCGGTGGCTTCGTGCTCGGCTACACGTACATCGCGCCCGGGATCATCGGCTGGCTCATCACCGACGCCGAGCTGGCGAACATGATCATCACGTATCAGGTGAGCGACTTCCTCTGGCTCGTCATCTACACGACGATCGGAATCGGCTTTCTCGCCGACATCCCGGTCGCAATGGTGCTACTGAACAAGGCGGGCGTCCCGTACGACGCGTTCCGCGGGCGCTGGCGGGAGGTCACCGTCGGCATTCTGCTGTTCGCGGCCGTGTTCACCCCCGCGGACGTGATCACGATGTTCCTCGCGACGCTTCCGCTGATGGCGGCGTACGGTGTCGGCATCGGCGTGCTGTTCGTCGTCACGTTCGGTGGACGCCGGAACCTCTCGCCCCCGGCTGAGTTCGTCGGGCGCTGACACCGATTAAAGCCGTTTGGCTGCAGTCAGAAGCCGAGACCGGTCCGCTCGAAACCACCGAGACCGACGGGTATTCCCGCGCGCGCCCGCAATGGAGGGACAAGATGAGAAAGGACTATATCGAGGTCCGCGGCGCGGAGGAGCACAACCTCAAGGACCTCGACGTCCGGATTCCACGAGAGGAGTTCACAGTCGTCACCGGGCTCTCCGGGTCGGGGAAGTCGTCGCTCGCGTTTGACACGGTGTACGCCGAGGGGCAGCGCCGATACATCGAGTCGCTGTCGGCGTACGCCCGCAACTTTCTCGGTCAGATGGACAAACCACAGGTGGAGGCCGTCGAGGGGCTCTCGCCGGCGATCTCTATCGATCAGAAGAACGCCGCCAACAACCCCCGTTCGACGGTCGGGACCGTCACCGAACTACACGACTACCTCCGGCTGCTGTACGCCCGGGTCGGTACCCAGTACGACCCGATCACCGGCGAAGCGGTCGGCGAGCAGTCCGCACAGGATATGGTGGCGCAGATCCTCGAACTCCCCGAGGGAACGCGTGCGAAGATCGCCGCACCGGTCGTCCGCGACCAGAAAGGCGCGTTCGAGGAGCTGTTCGAGGAACTGGTGGGCGACGGCTACGCCCGCGTCGAGGTCGACGGCGAACCGCTGGATCTCACGCTCGACGATCCCGAACTCGACCAGAACTACGACCATACGATCGACGTGATCGTCGACCGGGTTCGCGTGTCGCCCGACGCTCGCTCGCGGATCACTGATTCGGTGGAAACCGCGCTTGAGGAGGCTAACGGCGCGCTCAAGCTGATCGTGCCCGACCCACCCGAAGACGTGCCGTTCGCCTCGAACACTCGATCGACCGGGTCGCTCGCGGTGGACGCCGACGGCGACGACCGGCTCACAGTCGAGTTCTCCGAGGCGCTTGGAAACCCCAACTCCGATTTTCAGTTCTCGGCGATCGAGACGCGCTCGTTCTCGTTCAACAGCCCGTACGGCGCCTGTCCCGAATGTGAAGGGATCGGCTCAACGAAGGAGGTCGACGAGGAGCTCGTCATCGAGGACCCGGAGAAACCCCTCAAAAACGTCTTCGAGGCGTGGTCGTACAACCGATCGTACTACCGCACACGAATCGACAACGTCGCCGAGCATTTCGGCGTGAGCGTCGAGACTCCGTGGGGTGAGCTCGACGAGGATGTTCGCCGGCAGTTCCTCTACGGGACGGACCGACAGGTCGTGTTCACGCGACAGACGAAAAACGGCACGCGCCGGAAAGAGAAACGCTTCGAGGGCGTCATCCCCAACCTCGAGCGTCGTCACGTCGAGACGGACTCCCAGTCGACCCGCGAACACATCGAGGAGTATATGGCGGTGACGACGTGTCCCGCCTGCGAGGGGACGCGTCTGAAAGAGCAGTCGCGTCACGTCCTCGTCGACGACACCCCGATCACCGAGGTGAACCGGCTGTCGATCGGCGATGCCCGGCGGCATTTCGAGGGGATGGAGGCGACGCTGAGCGAGCGCGACACGAAGATCGCCGAAGAGATCCTCAAGGAGATCCGGGCGCGACTCGGCTTCATGGAGGAGGTCGGGCTCGAATACCTCACGCTCGACCGCGAGGCGTCGACGCTCTCCGGCGGCGAGAGCCAGCGGATCCGGCTCGCGACGCAGGTCGGATCGGGGCTCGTCGGCGTCCTCTACGTTCTCGATGAGCCCTCGATCGGGCTCCACCAGCGGGACAACGACCGCCTGCTCGACACCCTCACCGGACTCCGCGACCTGGGGAACACCCTCGTCGTCGTCGAGCACGACGAGGAGACGATGCGCCGCGCCGACCACGTGATCGACATGGGGCCGGGACCGGGCAAGCGAGGCGGCGAGGTCGTCGCACAGGGCGACTTCGACGACATCGTCGACGCCGACGAGTCGATCACGGCCGATTACCTCTCGGGCCGCAAAGCGATCCCCGTCCCCGACGAGCGCCGCGAGCCCGACGGTGAGCTGGTCGTACGAGGCGCTCGCCAGCACAACCTAAAAGATCTGGACGTGTCGATCCCGCTCGGGACGCTGACTGCCGTGACGGGCGTCTCCGGCTCCGGGAAATCGACGCTGATCCACGATATTCTGTATAAAGGACTCGTCCGCGAGATGAACGACAACACCTCGGTCGACCCGGGCGAGCACGACGCGATCGACGGCATGGACGGGATCGAAACGGTGCGGCTCATCGATCAGTCGCCGATCGGTCGGACGCCGCGGTCGAACCCGGCGACGTACACGGACGTGTTCGACTACGTCCGCGAGCTGTTCGCGGAGACGAAACTGTCGAAACGTCGCGGCTACGAGAAGGGGCGCTTCTCCTTCAACGTGAAGGGCGGCCGCTGTGAGGAGTGCGGCGGGCAGGGGACCGTCAAGATCGAGATGAACTTCCTCTCGGACGTGTACGTCCCCTGCGAGCAGTGTGGCGGCGCGCGGTACAACGACGAGACGCTCGACGTGACGTATAAGGAGGCGACGATCGCCGACGTCCTCGATATGAGCGTCGACGAGGCGTACGACTTCTTCGAGAGCCACCAGGGGCTCCAGCGCCGCCTCAAGCTGCTCAAAGACGTGGGGCTCGGCTACATGGAGCTCGGCCAGCCCTCCACCACGCTCTCCGGCGGCGAGGCGCAGCGCGTCAAGCTCGCCGAGGAGCTCGGCAAGAAGGCGACCGGAGACACCCTCTATCTCCTCGACGAGCCGACGACGGGGCTCCACAGCGAGGACGAACGCAAGCTGATCGACGTGCTCCACCGCCTCGTCGACGGCGGCAACACGGTGGTCGTCATCGAACACGAGCTCGACCTGGTGAAAAACGCCGACCGCGTCATCGACCTCGGGCCGGAGGGCGGCGAGGGCGGCGGCGAACTCGTCGCGAGCGGGACGCCCGAAGCGATCGCTCACGACGAGGACTCGCACACCGGACGGTACCTCCGAGACCTGCTTCCGAAGATCGATTTGGCGGGTCCCCGTGACGATCGTCGAAAGCCGGCTATTGCCGACGACGACTAACGTCTCACGGCAACCGTCGGATTCGTCTGGGCCGGCACAGTCAGCTGTGTGCGGTCGAGATGAGTCTCTGTTCCGGTAGTTTTAACGGAAATATCCGTCAGTACTAGCCATGGCGTTCCGGCGTAGATTTTTGTCTATCTATCGGGAAACTCTGCCAATTCTCATTATCGCGTTAGGAGGCGGACTGTTCGCCGGGCTCGTTCTCGAGGGGATGCTCGAAAGCGTCGAACGATTCCCCGGCTTACTGGTGATGGTCCCCGTCTTTTTAGCGACCCGCGGGAACGTGTACGGCGCACTCGGTGGGAGAATCTCGAGCGGGCTCCACCAAGGACTCATCAATCCGAAATTCGAACGGAACGAGCGGCTTATCAGCGCCGTCATCGCCTCGTTTATTAATGGGATCGGCATCTCGATCGTGATCGGGCTCATTTCGTGGGGAGCGCTCAACCTGCTCGGCCGGGATTCCGCTATGCTGACAGAACTCGTCGGGATCATGCTCATTGCCGGTGTGCTCACCTCGTTCGTAATGATCGGCGGGTTGTTACTGCTGATTTTCACCGGCTACAAGCTCGGCTACGATCCCGACAACCTCGTCGGCCCGATCGTGACGACGCTCGGTGATATCTTCGGGATGGCGTTTCTGTTCCTCTCGGTGGCCGTCATCGAGGTGATACTCTGATGGTCGCCCCGGGCGGATCGCTCGGAAGCTGGGAGACGAAGACCATCGTGACCAACATGTTTCCGCTGTTGGTCGTTCTCTGTGTCATCGTCCTCTGGGCGGGAATCACGCTCGAGGACGCCGAGGAGCTGCTCGAGCAGTACGGCCTCCTCGCGGTGATGGTACCGACGATGGTGGATATGGGCGGCAACCTCGGAGCGATTTTGAGCTCCCGACTCTCGACCCGATTCCACCTCGGTACCACCAAGATAGATCTGCGAGACCGCGTGCTGTGGGCCGATATCGCGGCGGTACTTGGCCTCGCAGCGACCATCTTCACCGCGCTCGCACTCGGCGCGTGGGCTATCGGGCAGGTCATCGATGCATCGCTGGCGCTAACGACACTGCTTCTCATCTCGCTGAGCAGCGGGATGGCGGTCGCCGTCATCGCCGTCATCTTCAGTCTGTTAGCGACCTACGGCTCGTACAAGCTCGGTGTCGATCCCGACGACACGACGATTCCCATCGTGACTAACGTGGTCGACGTCTGTGGAATGATCATCTTCATCGGCATCTCGTCGCTCGTGCTCGGCTTCTGAAGCGGGGTCTCCTCGGAACCACTCCCCGCGACTGGCAGCCGAATATCGGCACAGCGCTCGGCACCGTGTCGAACGAGGAGAGATGGAAAGGGTCACTCGAGGGGGCACACGGATAATGACACCCACACCGACCACGAGACACCTGCCGAATCCGGCATCGTTTAGTGTGATACGTGCCGCCTGAGCGTATGGATAGCGAACAGGCGGACGTACAGGAGACGATCGCAATGTCTCCGGAGCCGGCGGAGACGTTCACGGCGCTCCCGGAACGAGAGTGGTGAGACGTCTTTTTCGCGCTGCCTGAAAACGTCCGGGAGACCGTCGCCGTCGGCATGGGTCGCTCGCAGCTGGAAGGGTTCATCCGGCGACTGGATCCCGACGAGATCACTGACGTCCTCGGCTACGTCGACGAATCGACCCGCGAGACGCTGCTGGCGACGCTCGACGGGAGCCGACGCGAGAAGGTTAATTTCCTGCTGTCGTTCGACCCCGAGAGCGCGGCGGGCGTGATGAACCTCGACTACGTCACCGTCGACGCCGACCGGTCGTTCGACGAGGTGACGGAGCGCGTGCGTCGGTTCGAGGACCGGACCGACCGCGTGCCGACAATTTTCGTTACTGACGACGAACACCTACTCGGCGAACTGCCGGGCGCGGCGCTCTCCGTGGCCGACACGGCCACGGAGTCGATAACCGACTACGTCCAAGAGACGCCGTCAGTTCGGTACGACCGCGACGACGAGGAGGTGTTGGAGGTGTTCCGCCAGAACAGCGAGCGGACCGTCGCCGTGCTCGACGAGGACAACGATATCCTCGGGGTTATCTACGCCAGCGACCTCCTGCGACTGATCGATGAGGCCTCCGGGAAGACGCTGTACGAGTTCACCGGCGTCTCCGAAGAGGAGAGCGTCCTCGACGGGCCGGTCGAGAAAGTCCGACGGCGGTACAAGTGGCTCATCCTCAACCTCGGGACCGCGTTCATGGCCGCCGCGGTCGTCGGGCTGTTCGAGTCGACGATCACCGCGGTCGCGATCCTCGCCGCGTACATGCCGGTCGTCGCCGGAATGGGGGGCAACGCCGGGACACAGGCGATGGCGGTCACCGTCCGCGGCATCTCGCTCGGACAGGTGTCGCTGTCGACCGGGAAACGCGTCATCGCGAACGAGGTCATCGCCGGGGCGGTGAACGGGATCATCACCGGGGCGCTCGTGGCGGTCATCGCGACCGTCTTCTCGTTCGGTGACTTTGGGCTCGCGCTCGTGGCGGTCATCGGGATATCGATGGTCGCAAACCTCATTATCGCCGGGTTCTTCGGTGCGATCACGCCGCTAATTCTCGACAGACTCGGGTTCGACCCCGCCACGTCGGCGACCATCTTCATCACGACTGCGACGGACGTACTCGGGTTCTTCGTCTTCCTCGGGCTGGCGCGGGCAGTCCTGTTGCCGCTGCTGTAGGGCGCGTCTGCCCGTTTGGACATGTTTCCTCAAAACTTCTTCAGTAGCTCCCCGTAGAACTTGGTGTCGCGGCTGTCAGCGAGCTTCTCGACGATTAGCTCCGGCGTCGACCGCGCGAGGTGTCCCTTGCGGGGCGAGCGGTTCACCCTGAGTTCGCCGTCGACGAGCCCGGCCGCCTCGATTCCGTCGACGGCGATATCGAAGTCGGCGGCGGCGCGGATCTCTCGGGCCAAATGCGAGACGAACACCGCAGTGGCATCCTGTCCGTCGAGCGCCTCCAGAATCCCCGCGATGATCTTCGCGGAGGCACCGGGCTCCGTGATCGATTCCAGCTCGTCGACTAAGACGAGCCGGCCGTCCGCGCCCTCGACGAGATCACCGAAGTCTCTGAGGGTCGCCTCGAAGGCCCCCGCATCGAGAGTCCCCTGCGATTTGGCGTAGTAGTGGATCTCCTCGAAGCGCTCGACCGTCGCCGACTCGGCCGGGACGGGCATCCCCATCTGCGCGAGCACGACGACCAAGGCGACCAGATCGAGCGTGGAGGTCTTTCCACCGGAGTTGACGCCGGAGAGCAGCGTCGCGCCCGAGACGGCGTAATCGATCGGTTCGACCGCGTCGAAGTCGACGTCAAGCAGCGGAGAGCGACCGCCCTCGATGCGGAAGCCACCTTTCTCGGAAGCGACCGGGTCGCCGCCGTCCGGACCGACCACCTCGGGCATCACGCAGTCGAAATCGCGAGCGAACCGAGCGATCGCCAGCTCCACGTCGAGTTCGAGGGCGTCCCGAACCAGCGCTTCGACGGGGTCTCGCAGTTCGCCGAGATCGTTTGCGAGCGCTGATTTAAGCCGTGCTGCTCGCCGATCTCGCCCGACAGCCAACTCGGTGCGGAGCCGCGAGACGGCCGTCTCGTCGTGGTCGACCGGAAACGAGGGGTCGTCGCCGAAGACGCGGTCGGCGAGCTCCGCCTCCTCGGGCTCCAGGCGGAGCGCGTCGGCGAGGTGCTCGCGGGCGCTCGCCATCGCCTCGTCGTACTCGTCGGCCAGCTCGCGGTCTAGAAGCGAGTCGACGCGGGCACCCTGCTCGACCAACGAGAGGAAGTCGGTCCCCTCGATGGTGACGTCGCGCTCGCGGATCGCCTCCCTGAGCCGGTCGTCGGCGACTGATTCGGCGGTCGACACCGCGGCGTCGAGGTCGTCGACGGCGGCGGTGAGGCGGGCCAGTTCGTCGTCGCCGACGATGGTTCCGTCGTCGTCGAGCCGCGAGAGCGCGCCGCGGAGTTTCTCGAGGTCCGCGGGCGCGTCCGCCGCGATGTCCGCGGCCTCGTGGACCGCCGCGGCCGCCTCCAACCGCTCACGGTTCGCGGCGAAGAAGGCGAGCAAGCGCTCTGGCACCGTCTCCGCGGGCGTCTTCAACGCGTCGGGCCGGACGTGGACGTCGCCCTCGACGTCGAGGCCGGCGAACGTCTCGTCGAGAACGATCACGGTCGCGTACGACCGCGCGAGCTCCGAGATATCGCGGGTGTCCTCGACAGTTTCGACCGAGAGCTCCGGGACCGCGGACTCCGCGCGGGTAAGCGTCTCCGCGTCGCTACTGGCGAGACAGCGGTCGCGTACCCGGACCGTCGGCGGATCGGCGAGCGCTTCGACGCCCCCAAGCGCCTCCCGAACGGCTGGGTCGGGCTCGCGCTCGACTGCGCTCTCGACGAACGACTGCGCCTCGTCGATCCGCGAGGCGGAGGCGCTCGGATAAAACGTCTCCAGTCGCTTGGCGGCGTAGTCGGTGACGGTCCGCTCGCGCAACAGGTCGATCGCGTCGCGGTACACCTCGCGGGAGCGGTCGGTCGCCAACACCCGCCCCTCGTCGTCGTGTCGGCGACGGATCGCGCCGCGAGCGATCCGGGCCGCGCGTGCCTCGTTGACACCGGGAGCGCGGGCGATCGCGGCGACGTCACCGGATTCGACGGTCGCGATCGGATCGTCGAGCTCGCGCAACGCCGCGGCCGTCTTCGCCCCGACGCCGGGGATCACCTCCAACTCCATCTATTCGGGGATATCGCGGCAACGCGTTAAAGCGTGCGGGTGAAGCGCCGACGCCCCACGGCCGACGCGCTTTTTCCCGCCGACCGCGAACCGCGTCCATGGGCCAAGACACGCTCGCCGTCGAGAACGGAGCGCTCTCACCGGAGACGGCGGCGAAAGCGCGGGCCGCCCGCGACGCGATCGACCGGTGTGACGGAGTGCTCGTCGCCTTTTCCGGCGGGGTCGACTCCTCGGTGGTCGCGGCGCTCGCGTACGACGCAGTCGGCGACGACGCGGTCGCCTGTACCGCCCGGAGCGAGACGCTGCCTGCCGCGGAGCTCGACGAGGCGAAGCGGGTCGCCGACGAGATCGGGATCCGCCACGAGACGGTGACGTTCTCGGAGCTCGACGACCCGAACTTCGTCGCCAACGACGGCGACAGGTGTTATCACTGCCGGACGATGCGGCTCGGCCAGATGTACGAGGCGGCCCGCGATCTCGGGATCGACACCGTCTGTGACGGGACGAACGCCGACGACCCGGGGGAGGGGCACCGACCGGGGCTGCGCGCAGTCGAAGAGCTCGAGGTGGTCTCGCCGCTGTTAGACGCCGAGATATCGAAAGTCGAGGTGCGGGCGATCGCCGAGGCGTACGGGCTGTCGGTCGCCGACAAGCCGTCGATGGCGTGTCTCTCCTCGCGTATCCCCACCGGGCTCGAAGTGACCGAAGCGCGGCTTTCTCGCGTGGAGAAGGCCGAACGGCTGCTTCGAGAGTGGGGGTTCGAGGGGTTCCGCGTCCGCGACCACGACGGGCTCGCACGCGTCGAGATCGCGCCCGAGGAACTGGAGCGCGCGCTGGATCCGGCGTTCGCCGACGCCGTCCACGAGCATCTCACCGACCTCGGCTTCGACTACGTTACCCTCGATATGGCCGGCTATCGGACCGGGAGCGTGAGTCCAGGTGGCGAGGAGACGACAGAGAAAGAGACGCCGGATGGAGAACAGCCGTCGGATAGAGAACACCCGTCGGATAGAGATTCGACGGTCGACCTCGGTCGACAGTACCCCCGCTGAACGCGGCCGCTGACGCGAGATGAAGCGTGAGTCGTTATCAGCCGAGAGAACTCCGCACGAACGCTTATAAACCGTGTTGTAAAATCGACAGCTATGAGCGAGGCACAGACGCTTGCGGTGATCGCGGGCGGCGTCGGCGGCACCGTCGGGGCGTTCGTCGGGGTCTCCATCGGCGGCGGCGTCTTCAGCGTGACGCTGACGACGCTCGTCGTCGCTGTGCTCGTCGGGGGCGCGGTCATCGCGAGCGCCGTCATCGCCGGCGACGTCGACTTTCTGGCGAACGCGGACGGCGAGTGAGGGCTCTGACGAACACGAACGAAACGCACGCTACTCGCTCGTGATTCGGCTCGAACTGTTCCAGTCAGGCGATTTTCTCGTACTGTTCGGAGAGCTTCACGGCGGCCTCGTCGAGCAGCTCCGACTCGTGCTCGTCGAGCTCCCACTCGACTACCTCTTCGACCCCGTTCGAGCCGAGTTTCGCGGGGACACCGAGGGCGGTGTCCTCGTGGCCGAACTCGCCGTCGAGCACGAGCGAGCAGGGGAGCACCTCGCCGGTGTCGTTCACGATTGCTTCGACCGTGTGTGCGACGCCCGTCGCGGGACCCCACTGCGTCGCGCCTTTCCGGCTGATCACGTCCATCGCCGACTCCTGGAGATCACCGAGGATCTCCTCGCGCTCGTCGGCGTCGAAGGTCGGGTCGCGGCCGTTCACACGGACCTTCGAGAAAGCGGGTGCCTGCGCGTCGCCGTGCTCACCGAGGATCGTCGCCTCGACGTTCTTTACGGGCGCGTCGAAGCGCTCCGAGAGGACGTACCGGAAGCGCGCGGAGTCGAGTCGGCCGCCGAAACCGACCACCTTGTGGCGGTCGCGGTCGCCCGCCTCGTACAGGTGACGGTTGAGCAGGTCCACCGGGTTCGAGGTGGTGACGGTGACGAAATCGTCGTTGTGCTCGGCGAGCGACGCGCCGATGTCTTCCATGATCGGCGCGTTGTCGCCGGCGAGATCGATCCGCGTCTGGCCTTCCTTGCGCGGGATCCCGGCTGTAATGACGACGACGTCCGAGCCGGCGGTGTCCGCGTATTCACCCTGCCGGACGGTCGTGTTCGATTCGTAGGCGACGCCGTGGTTCGTGTCGGCCGCCTGCCCGATCGTCGTCTCGCGCTGGTCCGGAATATCGACGAAGACGAGTTCGTCGACCACGTCGCGCAACGCGAGGTTGTAGCCGGCCGCGGCCCCGACGGTCCCCGCCGCACCGATGACGCTCACTTTTGTCATACGGTATAGAATCGCGTCCGGGCAGCGAGTAAACGTTTCGAAACGGGAGGCAGGTCCGTGACAGATCCGTCCGAGTCCGTGACAGATCCGACGGCGTCGAGGGCGAACGCCGCATCGCGAAACCTCTAACATCCGTGCCGACCCATGGACGCGTAGTGCCGACCTTCCGCTACCCGTGTCCCGGCTGCCGGACGACCAACAGCCTTCACGACGCCGACTGCGACTTCGAGGGCGTGAGCTGGCCGACCATCGAGAAGGCGTACACGGACCTGTTGACGGTGCTCACCGCCGAGCCCGACGGGTTAGCGGAGTCCACGCTCCGCGAAGCGGTCCACGGTGAGTGGACCGGGCTTCACAAGGCCGCACTGAGCGCGCTCGAGCGCGAACAGCGCGTCATCGAGGACGCCGACCGTCTTCGACTCCTCACCGCGGCGGAGTTCAAAGAGCTCGTTTCCGAGCCGACTCGCGACCCCATGCGAACCGTCTACGAGCGCGGTTCCGTTCCCGGCTGCCACGACAACGCCGTCTTCGCGATGGTCGCGTGGTACGAGATGGTCGGGCTCTCGTGGCCCGAGACCAGAGAGAACGTCGTCGAGTGGCTCCGCGACTCCGGCGCGTGGGACCGCGGGGGTTTCGAGGAGTCCTCGCCCGAGGAACTCGTCGACTCGAAACGCCACGTCTACGACGAGGGATACGGCTGGAAAGAGAAGGGGCAGGCCGCAAAGCGGGTTATCGAGCGACATGTTTGATCACGGTCAGCGGGTGGTTCACTACTCCCGCCGACCCGTTTAACCCTCCGCGTATCGTTTCACCACCGTGACACACCCCGAAGCGGGGGCGGCGTCGCTTCCCGACGAGGAACGGCCGGTGACAACAGACTCCGACGGAGAGCGGGAGCCTGCGGTCTCGAACCCCCGCCGCGCGCTCGCGGTCGTGATCGGCGTCGTGTTCATCGATCTCGTCGGCTTCGGCATCGTGATCCCGATCCTTCCCTTTTACGTGCGCTCGTTCGGCGTCAGCGACGCGTTCATCGGCCTGCTCGCGGCGACGTACTCGCTCGCGCAGTTCATGGCCGCGCCCGCGCTCGGCCGGCTCTCCGATCGTCTCGGACGCCGTCCCGTCCTGCTCGCGTCGCTCGCGACCGCCGGCGTCGCGTGGGTGGCGTTCGGCTACGCGGGCGAGTCCGGCGCGCGATTCGGGACGACGGCGGCGCTCGTGACGCTGTTTCTCTCGCGGGGGCTCGCCGGCGCGATGGGCGGGAACATCGCTGCCGCACAGGCGTACGTCGCCGACATCACGCCGCGGGACCGACGAGCGAGCGCGCTCGGACTCGTCGGCGCCTCGTTCGCGCTCGGATTCGTGTTCGGGCCGGCGATCGGCGGACTGCTCGCCGCCGAACCGGTCGTGGCTCGCGCGGACGCGGTGTTCCCGTCATTCATTCCCGCAACCCCCTATTCGTTGCCGAGTTTCGCCGCCGCTGGGATGAGTTTTCTCGCGGTGGCGGTCGGCCTGCTCTTCTTAGAAGAGCCGAACCGGGACCGGTCGAGCGATCGCCGAACGACCGCGATCGGCCAGTTCCGCGATGCGCTCTCCNCCGTTACGCTACGGCCGCTCACGGTCGCGTACTTCACCGTCGCGGTCGCGTTCGCGGGCGTGCAGGTGATGTTCATCCCGTACGTCGCCGACCAGTTCGGGTACGACGCGACCGCGGCCGCGTTCCTCCTCACCTACGTCGGCGTCCTCGGCGCGGTGAACCAGGGCGTGCTCGTCGGCCGGCTCTCCCGGGTCGTCCCGTCGCGCACCCTCGTCGCCGCCGGTGCCGGAATTCTCGCCTGCGCGCTGGCCGCGCTCCCAGCGACGGCCGGGGTGGGGCGGGGTGTTGCGGTCGGGGGACCGGCGTGGCTCACCGCTCCGCTTATCGCGCTCCTCGTCGCCCTCGCGGGACTCTCGCTGGGGAACGCGCTGGTAAACGTTTCGCTGGCAACGCTCGTCTCTGCGTCGGCCGACGACGCGGGACAGGGGGCCGCTTTCGGCGTCACCCAGGGGGCGGCGAGTCTCGGGCGGACCGTCGGTCCGCCGCTGATGGCCGTCCTCTACACGGTCGCTATCGCCTCGCCGTTTCTCGTCGGGGCGGCGTTGCTCGTCCCCGTCGCCGTCGCCTTCGGCCGTCGGGCGAACGGATAGCCGGCGGGAGCGGCCCGGCCCGAACGGGCGACCGCGACCCAGCACGATACTTTTACGCTGTCCGTCCCCCTCGTGACCGACGCATGGTCCTCGATCTCGTCCCCGCGTGGCCCGCCGTCGGATCGCTCGCCGGCGGTGCGGGGGCGCTCGGGCTCGCGTGGGCCATCTGGCGGCACCGCGGGCGACCGGGCGTCGACTGGTTCCTCGGCGTCTTCGCCGCGCAGGCGGTCTGGTGTCTCTCTTACGGCGTCGGGCTGTTCGTCACCGACCCGACTCTCAGAACGGTCCTCGAAGCGACCACGTGGCTCGGAATCGTCTGGACCGGCATCGCCTTCCTCGGCTTCGCGCTGGAGTACACCGGCCGTAGCGACGTGGTCCGGAGCCGCCCGTTCGCTGCGGTCGTCGGATTCGGTCTCCTCTCGACAGTGATACTCGCCACGAACGGAGTCCACGGCGCGTTCTGGACCGGGTTTCAGTTCGACCCCGTCTTCGGCGTGTCGACCGTCTCGTACGCGTTCGGGCCGTGGGCGTACCTCGTCGTCGCGGTCGAGACGGTCCTCGTCGCGAGCGCGGTCTTCCTGCTCGTCGATACCCTCCTGAGCTACGGCCCGCTCTACCGGCGCGAGAGCGCTGCCGTCGCGTTGAGCTCGCTGCCGCCGGGGTTCGCGCTCGTCGCGTGGGCGCTCGAACTGGGGCCCGTTCCCCAGCTCCAGCTTGCACCCCTCATGTTCGTCCCGCACGTCCTGCTGGANGCCTACGCGTTCAACCGCGCCGAGATGTTCGACCGGAACCCGACCACCAGCCGCGCCGCCGAGCGGACCGCCATCGACGACCTCGCCGACCCCATCGTCGCGCTCGCGCTCGACCGCCGCGTGGTCAAGCTGAACCCCGCCGCGGAATCCCTGCTCGGCGTCGACGCCGNGACCGCTCGCGACCGCCTGCTCGACGAGTTCATCGATCTCTCCATCGGGATCGACGGCGAGAGCGAGGGCGACACTGACGGGAGCCGCGACGGCAACGCTCCAACCGACGAGATCACGGTCGGCTCCGGGGGTCGCGGCCGGACGTACGCGGTGGCGACCTCGGCGCTGACGGACCCCAACGGGACGCACGTAGGCTACACCGTGGTCTTCACCGACGTGACCGAACGGGAGCGCCGNCGACAGCAGTTAGAAGTACTCAACCGAATCCTGCGGCACAACCTCCGGAACGACGCGGGGGTCGTAGCAGGGTACGGCGAACTGCTCCTCACGCGGCTCGAGGACCCCGAACTGGTCCGGATGGCCGACGCGATAGACAGGCGCGCCGGCGCGCTCGCCGCGCTCGGCGAGAAGGCCGGGACCGTCGAATCGCTGCTCTCCGACGCCGATCGGGAGCCGATCGCGGTCGACGAGTTCGTCGAATCGATCGTCGTCGACGCTCGCGAACGGGAGCCCGACGCCGGCATCGAACTCGCGATCGGTGATAGTGACGGTAATGAGGGATCGGGCGAGGTGACGGCTGGCGCCGGCGCTTCCGACTGGACGGCCGACCTCAGAAGCGACGCGCTACACGCAGTCGTTGAGAACACCGTCGAGAACGCGCTCGATCACCACGACGGCGCGGGCGTCGAGCGAGCGGACGGCGGGCCGTGGGTCCGGATCGAACTCCAGAAGGATCGAAACGCCCAGTTCGTCTTCACCGTCGCCGACGACGGCCCGGGGATTCCGGAGCACGAAATGAAAGCGATCGAATCGGGTCGCGAGACGGCGCTCGAACACGGCTCCGGGCTCGGGATGTGGGTCGTCGAATGGGCCGCCGGCGCGCTGGGCGCCGACGTCGAATACGCCGACCGCGAGCCACGCGGGACGCTGGTCACGGTGCAAATCCCGGTCGTCGATGACCGCTAATCGGAAGAGAGAAGCGCCGCTTTCGGCTGTATCAGTCGCTTTGAATGCGAGGGGCTAACATATACGTTGTGTGCCCAAGCCCCTCCGCAAAGCCGTAGTGAAGCTTGACGGGGAACTCTTCGCCGAGCTCGATG
>SL_4KL_010_BRINEDRAFT_10000484_pt1 | contig 20386 bp, 14 predicted proteins | sample SodLak_010_BRINE_2_FD_10664 | JGI IMG/M metagenome (IMG submission 10664)
TCGGATCATCTTTCATGCTTTTTACCATCTCCTGGGTCAGTACTCCGGGAACAGATACGCCGATAAATACATCGCTGTCTGTAATGGCATCTTCCAGCCCACCTTTGGTATTGGCGCTATTTGTAAGAGACGCCATTTTCTGTTTGATGGGAGAGAGGTCATCCCGATCTCTGTGAATGATTCCACGACTATCGCACACATTAATCTGTTCCACACCTACGTGGCGAAGTAGATTGATAATAGCAATTCCGGCAGCACCGGCACCATTAATAACTACTTTCAGATCTTTAAACTTTTTGCCGGTCAGTTTTAAGGCGTTCATCAACCCGGCCAGCGTAACAACAGCCGTTCCGTGCTGATCGTCGTGCATTACGGGAATGGAGAGCTCTTTTTTCAACCGCTGTTCAATTTCAAAACATCGGGGGGCTGAAATATCCTCGAGGTTAATTCCGCCATATGTAGGCGCAATCATTTTTATGGTTTTGATAATCTCCTCGGTATCCTGTGAATCCAACACAACGGGAACCGCATCAATATTTGCGAATTTTTTAAAGAGTACCGCCTTTCCTTCCATAACCGGGAGCGAGGCTTCCGGGCCGATATTTCCCAGGCCAAGAACGGCCGAGCCATCACTTACTACCGCCACAGAATTGCTTTTCCATGTGTAGTCGTACGCTTTGGATTTATCGGCGGCAATTTCGAGACAGGGCTGGGCCACACCGGGTGTGTACGCCAGGCTGAGATCGTACTTTGTATCGAGCGGCATTTTTGATGATATGGCAACTTTACCGCCATACTTTTTGTGTACTTCTACTGATTCACTGCTATAGTCGTGTTTTTTGTCGGTAGACATAAATAAATTTTAGATCAATATTAGATCATTCGGTCAATAAGTTAATCCTAAAGTTAAGGGTTATTATATACTTTTGTAGACCAATAATTTGAGTTTCTCCTCCACTATGAGGCGTAGTAATGGTAGAGTGTCTATCACTAATTTTGTTACATTAATAGTAATGGATTTGTATAATTAAAGTGTATCACCCTTTACCACGTAGAGTTATGGCAAGAAATGTATTTGGCTCTGAATTAATCACCTGCAGCAACGATCCGTTAACGGGATTTTACCGTGATGGCTGCTGTAAAACCGGCGAGCAAGACAGAGGAACCCATACTGTCTGTGCCGTAATGACGAAAGAGTTTTTAGACTTTTCGAAGGCGCGAGGAAATGACCTGAGTACACCACGACCAGAGTGGAATTTTCCGGGTCTTCAGCCGGGCGACCGCTGGTGTCTGTGCGCTTCTCGATGGGTTGAAGCACATAAATCGGGAAAAGCACCCAAAGTAAAACTTGAGGCTACGGATGAAAAAACCCTCGACTTTGTTTCTCTTGATACTCTCGTGCAGTATGGAGTTAAAGAGTAAATAGCACCGACAAGGGAGTTATCTAATTTTTCATTATGATATAGTACCATTTAATCATCATCGGAGATCAATTTTATGAAATCACTATTCCCACACACACTCATTTTATTACTCACTGCAGTTATCACCTTTTTGGCGGTTGAATCTGTATCTGCTCAAGAGAGTGATATCGATAGCATGCTAGATGAAGCCTCCGAACTGGTTGAGTCTGCCGATGAATCCGGCGCGATGGAGGTTTTCAAAGAGGTGCTCGAGATTGATCCGCAAAATTCCGAGGCAATATGGAATGTTAGCGTACTCTATGCCCAGCGAGGTAACCGCGCTGATAATGAAGATGCTCAACAAGATTATTTTTCTACAGCAGATGAATGGGCAGAGAAATGCCTCGAACATCATCCCGACTCAGCCGCTTGCCATTTCTCAAAAGCGGTAGCCATTGGCCGTAAAGCTCAAAATGCCGGCACACGCGATCGTATTCGAATGTCGGAAGAGATAAAAGAGCACGCAGACAGAGCCGTTGATCTGGATCCTGACTTTTTTAGAGCCTGGCACCTGCTGGGCGTGTGGCATACGGAAGTGGCCAACCTGAATTGGGCAGAACGAACGGCTGCCCGCGCAATTTTTGGCGGACTCCCCGAAGGAGCCAGCAACGAAAAAGCAGAAGAGGCATTTCAAAAAGCGATGGAGATGAATCCCAATAGCATTTTAATTCATCTCGATTTTGCTATTTATTACGAAGAAGTGGGTGAGGATGAAAAAGCGATCGAGCTGCTCGAAAAACTCCTTGAGTTTGAACCTAAACTTAAAGACGACGAAGATTTGAAAGAGCGTGCCAGAGAACTTCTGGCAGACCTACAATAGCGTCCAACTACTGTACAGAAACCTCATTGGGGTCAGTAGATATTCTTCGGCCGGATCTTGGATCATCTCCATTTGACTGAAACAGTCGAATCAGGTTTGATATACCGTACAACATCAAAAATGCTGCTATCAGATATGCCACGGAATCGGGGTTCATCACAATTAGAACCGCTATAATCAGCGTAAGAAACCCCATCACCATAAACCCGAAACTGAGCAGCAGTATCAAGCCAAAAAACCCGAGAAATGCTGCAAAAGTTACGGGTATCAGCTCCGGAAAAATAAAAATAAGAATGGAGGCAATGATTGGGAATGCGGCAATAATCGGTGGAGTTCTAAAAGCCAGAAAAAGCAGCCCGAGCGCCATCAGGTAGCCGCCTACAATCAGGTATAAAAAGTTGGGATAGATAAGCGTGAGCACGCCTGTTGCCAAGGCGAGCAGCGCATTAAGTGTTCGTCGCTGCTTTGATTTCTGCTGCCCAACACGAATATGAAATTGCTGATACATAATTCTCTGCTTTTGAGTTTATCCGCCCAATGTTCTACAAGAACTGATTGAACTGTTCCGCTTTCTACCCCTTCATCGCTTTTTCGATCTCCTTAATCTCCTTCGGAACATCGGTCATGTTTTCGTAACCATCTTCGGTGATAATCAGGTTATCTTCTATTCGGACACCGCCAAAATCGAAGAATTTTTCTAGTTTATCGCCATTCAAATATTTGGCCGTCTTCTCATCTTCCAGCGCCGGTTTCAACAGTGCAGGAATAAAATAGAGTCCCGGCTCTACGGTAATTACCATTCCCGGCTGAAGTTCGCGCCGGACTCGCAGAAATCGAATTCCCGGACGATCAATCCGGTCTACACCTTTCGGATAGCCACCAACATCGTGGGTATCAAGCCCGAGAAAATGACCAAGCCCATGCGGGAAAAAGAGGGCAAAAATATTCTGCTCCATCAACTCATCAACAGAACCTTTTACCAGGCCGATATCTTTTAACCCGTGCATAATAATTCTCGCCGCGGCCAAATGGAGATCCTCCATTTTCACACCCGGCTTTACCAGCTCTATCACGTCGTTCAGGGCCGTTAATACCGTTTGATAAATCGCGGCCTGATCCCCGGTAAATTTCCCGTTGGCAGGGTAGGTACGCGTTACATCCGAAGCATAGCCTTTGTACTCGTATCCGGCATCCACAAGGTATAAATCGCCATCGCCAATCTGCTTGTTATTTTCCGTATAGTGCAAAATAGCACTGTTTTTACCACCGGCATGAATCCCGGAGTAGGCGTCCTGCAGCAACCCGTTTTTCTGCTGATGATAATCGAACACCGCCTTCATTTCATGCTCATACATGCCCGGCTTCAGTGCTTTCATCGCCGCAAGATGCGCTTCATTATTTACCTTCGCCGCCGTACGCAGTTTATCCAGCTCAAAATCTGTTTTAATCGCCCGACAATAGGTTATCGCATCCTCCAAAGATTCCGTATCCACCGACAGGCCGCGATCCAAATCCTCTAAATATTCCGCCTGTTCTTCATTTAGGCAGTAAATTGAAGAGGGATTCCGCTCATTCAATACCGATAGCAGCTGGTTATCGTAATGGAGTTCATCCGGCTGATACTCCTCCACAATCTGTTCGGTCGGCTTTATAAACCCGTGCCAAACCGCGTACTGTGGATCGCGTTTAGGTGCAAACAGATGATAGGTTTTTGTCTTTAAATCCATCACCATATGGTAATCGGGTTCATCAATCCCCGTGAGATACCAAAAATTGCTCTCTTGGCGAAATGGAAATTCATAATCCGTTCCGTGGCGATACATAATTTCCGCCCCGCGGAGGTAAATCACCCCCTCCTGGTTCTCTTCAAAAAGTGAAAATAGTTTTTCTCGATGAAGTTTCGCTGACATATCAATTTCCGTTTGTAGTTATTGGCAAAAAATTCCGTGTAAATATCTACCCGTAAGATAGTTCTCTTTTGATGATTTGCGTAAAAAAATGACGGCGATCGAACTCCGGATTAATCAAAAAGATCAATCAGCTTTTTCGGCAGATGTTTCAACACCTTACCCGCACTCGCGTCGGGATTTATAGAAAGCTCTACTTTTTCTGTCACCGCTTGGCGATACAATACTCCCGGTTTTGGATCCCCATCAAAAAGAAGGCCCAAATCCACCGACAGCAAACCACTATTTCTACCGGCCTTATTCAGCATCGCATTTATTCGGGTTGATGAACGCCCATCATCCAGAACAGCCAGCGCCAATTTCCGATCCTCATCAAATTCTATAACCCGGTAATTGCCCGTAATGGAGTAGTCAATCATCGGCGGAGATGGATTTAAATAGCGAATCAGCCAATCTAAATCGGGATTCCATAATTCCCGCAGCAGATCTGCAGTCCAACCCTGAACATTGTCAGAACTATCGGGAGAGATAAACCCCCTCGCTGACCAATAATCGGTGCCATTTCGAAAACTCATCTCCTTATCTATCTGAGGCAGGGGAGATTCAACCCGCTCTACATCATCTTTCCCGGTCGAAAACCAGTAGTCTGCATTTCCGTTGGTGAGCATAATATAGGGTGCTCCGACGGCCGTATTGTATCGGGCAATTTGCTCCGCCGCAGAGGCCGTGAGCGATACAGAGCCTGATTTACACTCCACAATGGCGTAAGGAGTCATCTCCTGGGTATAGAGAATTAAATCAGCCCGCAGCGGATTTTTAGTCTGCGAAAGATCAACTTTTGCTTCAAATCCAATCCGGTTTCTACTCCATTCGGTTTGATGAATCAGGTACTCCACCATCTTTAGCCGCACACGCTCTTCCGGCAGATCTTTATACAGCTTTTTCAGAATAGGGTTAAAAAGCTTTCTTCGGCCGTTTCTAAACCGTATCTCGGGGAAATGGTATGTAGAACTGCTCTTCATAGATCCGTTAGATTAGCAAGATTGGCTGTAAATAAAAAAGGAGATCCATCGCCTGAATCTCCTTTTGCTACACTCTTAAAGGCCGGCTAATTTATTTCTTTTTCTTCTTGCTGCCTTTGCCTTTACGCTTCGATTTTTTCGTATCAGCCACCTCTGCGTCATCAGATGAAGCGATCTGCTTTTTAATCAGCGCTTGTTGCGCAACTGATAGCACGTTGTACACGAGATAGTACAGACTCAAACCGGCTGCAAAATTGTTAAATACAAACAGCAGTATCAGTGGAAGGATATAGGTAAATGCCTTCATATTTGGCGTTCCGGCAGGTGCAGATCCTCCACCCATGCCGCCACCCATTCCGCCGGTAACTTTTGTTTGAATAAACATTGCGGCAGTCATCAACAGAACGAAGCCTGCAATTTGATCACCTAAAAATGGAATACTAAACGGTAAATTAAAGATGTAATCCGGTGCTGAGAGGTCACTCGCCCATAAAAACGGCTCCTGCCTAATCAGCATTGAGTTCTGGAAGAAGAAAAACAGCGTAATCAAAATCGGGAACTGCAACAGCATCGGCAGACATCCCCCAATCGGGTTTACGTTATTCTCTTTATAGAGCGCAATCGTCTCTTTCTGCTGCTTCTGGGGATCATCCTTATACTTCTCCTTGATCTCCTGCATTTTCGGCTGCAACTCTTTCATCGCGGCCATACTCTTAAAACTCTTCTGCGTAAGCGGGAAGAGCAGCAGTTTTACAATCACCCCAAATAGGATAATCAGTACACCGTAATTAGAAATAAACATACTGCCAAAGGCAAAGAACGGAATCACCAGCCAGCGCACGAGCGGATCGGCAAACCACTGGATCAATGCGTATCCAATTTCTACAACGTCGTAGGCGTTATCGTCAAATTCGCGAAGATCGTAATACCGAAGCGGCCCTGAATAGAGCTCAAACTCCAGAACATTATTACTTAAAATATTTGATTGTACGTACGATTCGTAATGGTGAAGCGCATCCGGCTCTCCAAATGTTCCCGATACTTCACCGGTTATAAGAGCGGCATTTGTGCCGGTAATCGGTTTAATATACTGTCCAAAGAATCTTGTTCGGGTTGATACCCAGTCGATCGTACCGTTGATGAGCATCTCCTCACTTCCCGACTCCGAAAGCTGGAGTTTTTCAAGTTCTCCCCCTGCAAAAATATATGCTGCGGCGTTCCGTGCATCCTGCGGGCGATCGAGCTCCGTCAGGTTCAGTGGAGACTTAAATCCAAAATCAACGTTCATATCGCTGATGAAGCTCTCCATCTCATCAAACCGAATTTCCAGATCGTAGCGATATTGATCGGCATAAAATGTGTAGGTAAATACCAGCCTGGAACCATCACCAAAATCGAGTTGATACGACACCACTTCGCTTTCATCCATGGAAAGCTCAATTTCGCGCTCATCAGTTAACGGCTCAAAAAGCAGCTGGTCCGTTTCGATATTGTAATTCTGATAGGATAGAAGCCCCAGTGAATAGGCAGATCGGGTAGTATCTTTTATCATCTGCACAGGCTCTTGGTCCCAAGTTTTATGGCCTAAAAGCGTATATTTTGCCGGGCCTGCACCAAGATTTGTAAACTCAATTTCGTAAAGTGGTGTTCGGACAGTGGTGTAAACTGTATCGGCAATACCTGCCTCTTCGAACGTGCCTAGTTGAACCTCTTCCCGCTCAGGCTCTCGCTCAAAACCGGCATCTGTTTCCGGTTCCGCATCTGCCCGTTCGTCTTGTTCCACGGGCTCCTGAAGATCTTGCTCTTCCGCTTCGGCTGCAGCTATGCTATCCTGCATTGCCTGTTCAGCCCGTTGTCGCTCCAGCTCCTCTTCACTTGGCATGGTATAAAAGGCCCAGGCCATTGTGATGATAAATATGAGAATTAAACCCGTTACTGTATTCCTATCCAAAATTATTTACTGTTTCTTATTCTCGGTTAAGGGTGGAGTATCAAGATATTGCTCTACTTTTTCCCGGGCCTGATGCAGAAGCTCTATAACTTCTGCTTCTGTATCATTAAAACTTCCGGGGTTTTTTTGGGCTACCAATGCTGCGTGGAAGCCGAAAACTTTCTTGTCGAAAAGAGGGGTAAGAATATGCTGATTCAATCTGTAAGCTTCCCTAAGCAATCGCTTCATTCTATTTCGGTCTACCGCTCGCTTAAACTGTCGCTTCGGCGCAATAAACCCCACCAGACAGTTTTCGGAGGGATTTTCATATACTCTGAACCTAAATTGAAGGGAAGGAGAACGCAGCACAGTAGATTTGTCGAACAGGCGCTGAAAATTTCGCTTGCCCCTCAGTATCTTTGAGCGAGGCAGCGAGAAATCAGACGGGGAATCCGTCAATCTATTTTGCCCCTTTCTTGCCACTTGTGGTTAATTTATGGCGTCCTTTTTTTCTTCGTCGCTTAAGCACACTTTGCCCATTACTGCTTTTCATTCTTTTACGAAATCCGTGCTTGTTATTACGCTTACGATTACTTGGTTGGTATGTTCGTTTACTCATGACTAATAAAAATAAATTCTACAATCCGATTTTTTGATAGACTCCAAAAATAAGAAGAATTTTGTTAAATCCGAACGTTTAATTACTCTCTTCTACTAATAGTGAAAACTTTTACCCAATGATTCCACCATTATTTCGTTAAAAGTTGGGTGATCTTCACTACGCTATAACTAATGCGGTAAAAATGATTCGATGTTGTGTTGAACAGGCACTGTTGAAACCGTAACTTTATAGACTTAATTATAAAACGGACAAACCCTTCCATGTTAGATCAAATTTCTCAATTTCTTACAACGATATTCGGTACAAAGAGTGAAAAAGACCTGAAAAAAATATGGCCCATCGTTGATGAAATAAACAGCTTCGAAGAGCAGATGAAAGAGCTCACCGATGAGGAGCTGAAACAAAAAACGGAATCTTTCCGCCAAATGATTAAAGATGAAACGGCGGAAGTTTCTGAGCAAATAAAAGAGATTAAAGGAAAAATGGACTCCAATGATGAGTCTATAACCCTTGAGGAACGGCGTGAACTATCCGACACCTTAAAGGAGTATGAGCAGGAGTGGCTCGACATTCTTGAAGAGGTGTTTGACGAAATTATGCCCGAGGCATTTGCCGTAATGAAAGATACTTGTCGGCGTTTTGTTGGAGAAAAATGGGAAGTTGCCGGCAGCGAAATTGAGTGGGATATGATCCCCTACGATGTACAGCTTGTTGGTGCCGTTGCAATGCACAAAGGAGCAATCGCCGAAATGAAAACCGGTGAGGGTAAAACGCTCGCAGCTATTATGCCCGCATACTTGAATGCATTGGCCGGGCGCGGCGTGCATATTGTAACCGTTAACACTTACCTCGCCCAGCGTGATGCAGAATGGAATGAACCGCTGTTCAACTTCCACGGGTTAACCGTAGACTGTGTTGACCATTATAAACCAAACTCCGAGCCGCGGCGAAAAGCGTATCGTGCCGACATCACCTACGGAACCAATAATGAATTTGGATTCGATTACCTGCGTGACAACATGGTAGTTGAAGAAGAACAACTGGTTCAGCGGGGTTACCATTTTGCCATTATTGATGAGGTGGATTCCATTCTTATTGATGAAGCCCGTACACCGCTTATTATTTCAGGCCCCGTTCCACAGGGGAGCGACGACCAAAAATTTGAAGAGATGAAGCCGCGGGTTGAAGCACTTGTAAATGCACAGCGAAAGTTGGTCTCTCAACTTGTCAAAGAAGCTGAGCAACATCTCGAAAAAGAAGAGACGGACAAAGCCGGATTGGCACTCTACCGGGCATCTCGTGGATTCCCTAAAAACTCCCGCTTTAAAAAGCTGATGCAGGACCCCAAAATGCAGAAGCTGGTTCAAAGTACTGAAGCGATCTACCTGGCTGATAATGCCAAAAACCTCCCTTTTGTTGATGAGTATCTCTTCTATGCAGTAGATATGAAGATGAAAAACATCGAGATGACGGAAAAAGGGCGTGAATTCCTTGTTAAAGGTGATGAAGATACTGAGATGTTTATCATTCCTGACCTCGGACTGGAAACATCCGAGCTGGAAGAAGAGATTAAAGAGCTCGAAGCTGAACAAGTTGAAGAGATTGAAAACAACGATGAGTTCAGTGAAGAATACAAGCAGAAGAAAATTGATGAGGCCAAGCAGGATGTTCAGCAGGAGCGGGAAAAACGGTTCAACGAACTACACAGACGTTTTGCTGAGAGAAGTGAACGAATTCACACAATCAACCAGCTGCTGAAAGCATATACACTTTTCGAACGCGAAGAGGAGTATATTGTTCAGGATGGCAAGGTGCAGATTGTGGATGAGCACACCGGACGTGTACTTTCAGGCCGACGGTATTCCGACGGACTCCACCAGGCAATAGAGGCGAAGGAGAATGTAAAGGTTGAGGCCGCAACACAGACCTACGCCACCATTACCCTGCAGAACTTCTTTAGAATGTACCACAAACTGGCCGGTATGACAGGTACAGCCGCTACGGAAGAGGGAGAATTTAACGAAATTTACGACCTCGACGTCATGGTTGTCCCCACTAACCGCCCGATTATAAGGGATGATAAAGACGACCTGATTTTCCGTACCAAGCGAGAAAAATACAACGCCTCTATTGAACGAATTCGTGAATATCGCGAAAAAGGCCAGCCGGTTCTTGTCGGTACAACAAGTGTGGATGTGTCTGAAACGATTAGCCGTTTGCTAAAACGTGCCGATATTCCTCACAACGTATTGAATGCGAAACAGCACGCCTCGGAGAGTGAAATTGTTGCCGAAGCCGGGCGACCAGGTGCGGTAACCGTTGCGACAAACATGGCGGGACGTGGTACCGATATTAAACTTAGTAAGGAAGTGAAGGAGAGTGGTGGTTTAGCAATTCTCGGTACAGAGCGTCACGAATCGCGCCGGATTGACCTTCAGCTTCGTGGTCGTGCCGGACGACAGGGAGATCCCGGTGAAACGCAGTTTTTTGTATCACTCGAAGATGAGTTGATGGCTCTTTTTGGCGGATCAGACCGAATTGCCAATATCATGGACAAGCTCAATTTTGATGAAGGTGAAGTAATCCAGCATCCCTGGGTTTCCAAATCACTGGAGCGGGCTCAGAAAAAAGTAGAGCAGAATAACTTTAGTATCCGTAAGCGTCAGCTCGAGTTCGATGACGTGCTGAACAATCAGCGTAATGTTGTATACTCGCGTAGAAAACACGCCCTTCTCGGAGATCAGCTACAGAGTGATATTTTCGACATGATTGAGGATCTGATTGTCGATATTGTAAACGAGCACTATTTCCAGGGCAACTACGAAAACATCCACGAAGATGTACTGCGTCTGCTTGCCGTAGATGTAGAGCTGGATCGCGACCGATGGGGTGAGCTGGGTGATGACGGGTTGATTGATCACATCCTGAACCGCGCTTATGAAGCCTACCGAAAGAAAGAGAATATGGTGGCGGAGCCACTCCACAATATTATCAAGCAGATTGAGAAATCTGACTCCGATAAAAAGCCGAGCAAAATCCAGGTTATTTTCACAGATGGAATTCGGCGAATGAGAATTGTTGTAGATGTTGAAAAAGCCTCTAAAAACGAAGGTCACGAAGTAGCTCGATCTCTCGAACGTACAGCTATTCTCTCCACCATTGATAACAAATGGATGGAACACCTTCGCGAACTCGATACCGTAAAAGAGGGTATCGGACTTCGATCATTCGGGCAGAAAGATCCGTTAATGGAGTACAAAAAAGAGGCTTTTGAAATGTTCAAATCCCTCATTACCGAAATCAACAAGGAAGCCGTTTCGCTGATTTGGAAAGCTATTCCGGAGATGCAGAAAGATTCCGGCAAAGTTCAGGAAGCTCAAAAATCGAAGAGCAAATTCAACCTGGATAAAGCGAATGCACAGCAAGCGGATTCCACAAACATGGGCTTCCGTGGCGTAGCTGATAAAGAGAACGGAAATCAGCAACAGCAAGCTTCAGCACCGGGCGAAAAGCGTCAGCCGGTAACCGTAGAGGAAGAGCCCGGGCGTAACGACTACGTGAAGGTTCAAAATATGGGCAGCGGCGAAACCAAGGAAGTGAAGTGGAAATACGCCAAAAAGATGGTAGACCAAGACGGCTGGGTGTTAATCGAAAAATAGGAGTCAGAATTCAGGAGGTCGGGTTTCGATCAGATTGCTTTTTTAAGCAGAAGAAAACCCTGCTTCCGGTCTTTTGTTATCTAAGCGCCACACCCAATAAAAAATTCCATACCGTTTGAGCGGCAAGCCGTACGGTTTGATGATCGCGGTCATATTCTGGGTTTACTTCACAGAGGTCAAAAGATGTAACATTTGGTGTAAGGCCAAACAGCAAGGCGAGCTTCAGCCAGAGTTCTGCCGATAGTCCTGAGCCGTTGGGCGCACTTACACCGGGCGCAAATCCCTGGTGCACGCCATCCATATCCATCGTGACCATTATATTTTCTCCATCAATACGGTTCAGTATCTTTTCTACAGCCAACTGATCTGTTTCCCCTTCCAAAACCAGTGCCCCGTTCGATTTCACAAATTCGGCATGTTCCACACTCACCGATGCAGGATTAACACCGGCCACATTGTAAGACCGGCACAATTCTGAAGGATGGTTCAAGGCCTGGTAAAACGGTGAGCCCGAATGCGGCTTCCCGTCCTTCAACGAACGAACATCCGTATGGGCATCTATATTTACAATATGTGTCGATTTTTTCGCTCCGCAATAGCCAAGGAAGTGGCCGAACGAAGTTTCGTGCCCGCCCCCGAGTACCACCGGTATCCGACCTTCCGACAGCGATTTTTCAACAAGCTCTCCCAATTTCTGCTGATCGTCCTCCAAACCCTCTCCGCACGTCAGCTGGTCGAAAATTCTCACACCCCCTAAAAACTCTGTATGTATTTCGGCATGAAAAGGGTGGGGCGTCAACTTCAACAGGTACTCTAAAATCAACTCCGGGGCTTTGGATGCGCCGGAGCGGCCACCATTTCGTTTCACGCCCATATCAGACGGAAACAGGATAATATCTGCCGTTCTGTTTTCGCGGTTATCTACGCCACTAATAATATCTCGTAATCTTGGATCACTCATGAGTATTTCTGTCTTTAAACATTCCTCGGAAACGCCACCGCTTTTTCAACTCCCTTCCGGCAACCATCAAAATCATCAAGCTGGTGATTGGCAGCACAAACATCAACATTGTATTGCTAAACGGTTCCATCAATTGATGCTCCGTTGAGTAAAGAAAAAGATAAAAAATATAGGCGACGTAGAAACTGAAGAAAAGCAATCCTTCCCATCGACTAATCAAATGACCTGTAAAAAATATAGGAATACAGGCAATAGATGCGGCGAGGAGGATCATCAGATCAAACCGTAAAACTACATTCTGTACGGCAATACCATCGGGCACAATAAGACCGGTAACGCCCAATACAGCCAATATATTTAGTATACAGCTGCCCACTACGCTGCCCACGGCGATATCGCGCTCACCTTTTAAAGCGGCCACAATGGAGGTTACGACCTCCGGAAGAGACGTACCAAATGCCACAACCGTAAGCCCTATTACCAGCTCACTGACACCAATAATTTGCGCAACTTCAACAGCACTGCTCACCAGCCATCGGGCTCCCAGAATCAACGCGGCTAAGCCGATAATACCCAATAAAATATTCCACGGAAGCGAACCGGTCTTCTCCTTCGACTCCTTAACAGTAAAGTCAGTTTTTCCGCTCTGACGCACCAAGTAGAGCAAATAGAAAAGCAACATTATCACAAATACCAGCGATTCCCAGAATGAAATAACACCATTATACGCAAACCCAATAAGCACCAGCGTAATGGCGATCATTATGGGTACATCCGATTTAATAAGATCGGCATTTACTTTGAGCGGAATAATCATTGCCGAAACGCCCAAAATTAGCAGAATATTGGCAATATTACTCCCCACCACATTCCCGAGCATCAAGTCGGTTTGATTGTTCAGTGCTGCCTCAATACTCACCGCCAGCTCCGGGGCACTGGTTCCAAAAGCCACTACAGTAAGTCCCACTACCAGCTTAGAGATGCCGAAGTAAAGGGCCGTTCTCGATGCAGAACGCACCAGCAGATCAGCCCCGCCAATCAGCGCTATTAACCCCACAACAAACCAAAAGAGTAGTTCTACCAAATCGCCTGTTTAAAGTGTGAACAGTTTTATTCTGCCAATTTACGCAAGGAGCTGCCCCTTCAAAAATATCTTCTCCGGCTTTTTGGGCTGATGGTGATAGAGCCAAAAATTTACAGAAGGTGCATTTAATAAAAGAAAGTCTGCCGGTTTTCCCGGCTCGATGGATCCTGCACTCTTCTCCACACCCATCGCTTTGGCAGCATATATGGTTGCGCCCTTCAGGACTTCAGAAGGGGTTAGGCGTCCGTGATTGCAGGTTAACATCATCGCCAGCCGCAGATCGTAACTGGGTGCCGAACCGGGATTAAAATCTGTAGCAACCGCAACCTCTACTCCTGCATCTACCAGCGGCCGACAGTTCAAATAAGGCTGTTGCGTGTAGAGTGAGGCCATCGGCAGCGTCACACCAATGACTCCTGCATCCGCCATTTTGCGAATTCCCTCATCAGAAATTTGCTCCAGATGATCGGCACTCACAGCCCCAATATCTGCCGCAAGTTCGGCTCCGCCGCCCGAAGAAAGCTGATCGGCATGAAGCTTCGGGATCAATCCATGTTCTTTCCCGGCCTCAAATATTTTTCTGGCTTCATCAACCGAAAAGGCCGACTCCTCCACAAAAATATCGCAATAGGTTGCCAGGTTTTCTTCCGCTACGGCCGGTATCATTTCGTTGATTACCAAATTTATATAAGCTTTTCGATCCTCTTTATACTCCGGCGGATAGGTGTGCGCGCCCAAAAATGTGGAGACGATATGAACCGGGAATTCCTCTCTTAACTTTCTATAAACACGCAGCTGTTTCAGTTCATCTTCAACCGATAGGCCATATCCGCTTTTACATTCAATAGAAGTAACGCCGGTTGAAATAATTTCTTCAAGGAGATTCTTCGCTTTTTCATAAAGTTCATTCTCTGTGGCAGCTCGCGTAGCTTTAACGGTAGATAAAATTCCGCCGCCCGCTTTCGCAATCTCGAGATAGCTTCTCCCCTGAATTCGCATCTCAAATTCATCAGCCCGCCACCCGCCAAAACAGAGGTGCGTATGGCAATCTACCAGTCCCGGAATAACAATATTTCCGCCGGCATCTATCACCTCTGCCGATTTAAATGTTGCCGGTATATCCGACGCTTTTCCCACCCACTCAACCACCGTTGTTCCAGGCAATTGCGGCGTCATTAATAGGATGAATGTCCGGCTGAGCCCCATCATCTCTGCAGGTATAAAGCGTTGAAATATTGTTAAGTACTGGCATAGCAACGATTTATTTTAAGGAGTCTGTTTACCTCAAAATATACATTAATTCAGTCGCTTCATGAAGTGAAGTCACCGATCTTATTGATCGTTAATTTTGGCGCATGAGTACTCGGTTTACGGCATTGTAATAGACCGTTCCCATCACCCTGTACCCCTCTTCATTTAGATGAACGCCATCATTAGCGAGATGCTCATTCGCATGTAACGCCTCTTCCATATCAGCCGGCTCAATATTCTCTCCACGATCTTTCCGTGCTTTAATATGGGCTCTGAAAGCTTCGTTAAACTCTTTTACCAGTACCGCGCGGTCTCTCTCCTCAAAATTTGATTTGCCTACATCCTTCGAGGATACCGGTGGAATTGTTGCGGCCACTATATAGGTTTCGGAGTCTGAACTGTCGAAAATCAGCTGTATTAATTTATTCCATCGGTCGGCAATCTCTTGGGCGGTTTCATCAAAATACCACGCGATGTCGTTCGTCCCCACCATCAACAATACATATTCGGGTTGATGTCTCTCCATCAAATCTTCGGTTTTATCTATGATTCCCTGAATTTTAATTCCGCCCACGCCCTCATGATAGGGATCAGGGATACTACTGGTTTGATGCTGATCTCCCACATAATCCAGCTCATGGCCATCATCTGTTAGCAGATTCCAAAGCGTAACACGAGGGCGAGAATCGTTCGTCATACTGTCGCCGAGCGGCATAATCACCATCACGCCGTTAGAAGGAGGGACAGGTTCTGGAGAGTCTGTATCGGTCGTGTCATTTTCTTTGGGGTCAATCATATATATAATCATGGATTCTAAAACCTGATCTTCACTGTTTGTCACCACGCTTTCAATGATATATTCTCCGAACAGCTCTTCAGGCTGGCTAACTTGAAAAGTGTCTTCCTCCAGAGGTTCAACAAGTACGCTATCGGAGTAAAAATCTGCCGATTTAATTGGAGAGTCGTTCCGGTAATATTCTGAAAGTTTAAAAAAAACACTACCTCCCTGAAAACCCTGAATAGTGTCATCTATTTGCTCAATCGGTTTCTTTTCAGAAGGGTTTGTGTCTTCTATATCGATATCAGAAGGAGTTTGGCAGCCGGCTAAAAGCAACATTCCAGCCAAGCAGATTATCGCTATTCGTAAAAGCATAAGCAGTTAAATTATTGATGTATAATAGTCTCTCTTGAATATTATTGACTATCGATTTTTATAAGAATTTTTAGAACCCCACAATCATGTATACAAGTATATATGTTACCATGCATAAACCCAACTATTCCCCGGCGTCGGTCAACTCTTTTTAACCGGTCTGTTTATGTAACGCACCAAGCTTGCAAACACATATATTTTTTAACTTTCTAAAACCACTTTTTCTACTTCATCGGCAGATCCACTCCACGCTCCCTGGCAACCTGTTCCGCCAATTCATAACCGGCATCGGCGTGACGCATCACACCGCTTCCGGGATCATTCGTTAGCACGCGCTCCAATCTACGATCGGCCATTTCGGTTCCATCGGCTACGCTAACCATCCCGGCGTGGATGGAGTAGCCGATTCCTACGCCTCCACCGTGATGTAGACTCACCCAGCTCGCACCGCTTGCGGTATTCAGCATCGCGTTGAGCAGCGGCCAGTCGGCAATCGCATCAGATCCGTCCTTCATCGCCTCGGTCTCCCTGTTGGGTGATGCCACCGAGCCTGTATCCAGGTGATCGCGCCCAATTACAATCGGCGCTTTCACTTTTCCTTTTTTGACCAACCAATTGAATTTTAAGCCCATCTCAGCCCGTTCGCCATACTCAAGCCAGCAGATCCGCGCCGGCAGACCCTGGAACTGAATCTTATCCTGCGCATGATGAATCCACCGATGTAGCGCCTCTTTCTCGGGAAAGGTTTCGAGCAGTGCTTTGTCAGTTACGGCAATGTCTTCAGGATCACCCGAAAGTGCCGCCCACCGAAACGGCCCGGAGCCTTTACAAAACAGGGGACGAATATAGGCCGGCACAAAACCGGGAAAATCGAACGCCTCTTTCATTCCCCGATGATCAGCTACCTGCCCGCGAATATTGTTGCCGTAATCGAAAGTAACCGCCCCGCGCTTCTGCATTTCCAGCATGGTTTTAACATGCACCACCATCGAGTCGAGCACATCTTTTTGATATTCATCAGGATTGCTTTCACGTTTTTCGGAAGCTACTTCAAGCGAGTATCCTGAGGGGATATATCCTAACTGAAGATCATGCGCCGAGGTTTGATCGGTCAACACGTCCGGGATCACATCTTTTTCCAGGAGTTCGGGAAGCAGGTCAGCAACATTTCCCAAAAGCCCTACCGACAGAGCTTCCCCCTTCTCTTTTGCAGCCAATACTTTTTCCAGGGCATCATCCAGCTCCGTACATTTCACATCGCAATACCCGGTTTTAATACGCATATCAATCCGGCTTTCATCCACTTCGATGCCCAAAAATGCTGCGCCGTTCATGGTAGCGGCCAGCGGCTGAGCTCCACCCATCCCGCCAAGCCCGGCCGTGACCACGAGCTTTCCTTTCAGCGAGCCATCAAAATGTTGACGGCCGCACTCGGCGAACGTCTCATAGGTTCCCTGCACAATTCCCTGCGACCCGATGTAGATCCACGATCCGGCGGTCATCTGTCCGTACATGGTGAGTCCCATCTTATCGAGCTTTCGAAATTCATCCCAGTTGGCCCAGCGCGGCACAAGATGAGAATTGGCAAGCAGAACCCGCGGAGCCTCTTCGTGGGTTCGAAACACGCCCACCGGCTTTCCGCTCTGAATCAGCAGCGTCTCATCATTTTCAAGCCGTTTCAATGTCTCAATTATTTTGTGGTAGCTCTCCCAGTTTCGGGCGGCTTTTCCACCTCCGCCATAAACAATCAGCTCATCCGGCCGCTCCGCCACATCAGGATCCAGGTTGTTCATCAACATGCGCATGGCGGCCTCCTGGTGCCAGCCTTTACATTGTAGTTCCGATCCGTGTGGTGCTCGTATTGTTTCTTTTTTCATGGCAGATATTTTTGATTCCAATAGAGTTTGATGACGTCGCTACCGGAATATACTGTTCCTGAACAATGGTAAAAAGGGATATAAATTTATGGGCTGCAGACAGGTAGAAATCTGCCAACAAATATCACTCCGGAGCGCAACGATTTGGATTTAGAAACGTATTGTTGATGGTAACAATTAATCCACCTATTCCGGAGATGTTAAAAAACCTGCTACTATTTATTGCCGTAATTGCCGCTTCGCTCTCTATTACAAATACCGGAAACGGACAAACCGTAAAAGGCCATATTTTTGATACCGAAACCGGCAATCCGCTCCCAGCAGCCACAATTTTGTACGAAGGAACCTACCGCGGCTCTACCGCCAATCTCGAAGGTGAATTTTCCATCGAAATAGATGAATTTCCCGCCGTGTTGGTCATTCGATATATCGGGTATGAATCGCAACGAATTGAGTTGGATCAATTGCCTGAAACTCCGCTCACCGTTGAGTTGAAGCCATCGGTAACCGAGATGGAAGAGATTGTTGTTACCGATCGCGATCCCGGCCTCTCTATCATGGAGCGCGTAATTGCACGAAAACAGATCTGGCGTGATGAACTCGAAAGCTACGAAGTGGATGCCTATACGCGGCAGGTGTTACGAAACGACACCTCCATCGTATCCATTACGGAGAGTGGAACCCGGTCGTTTTGGCACAGAGAAAAAGGCCACCGGGAAGTTCAGCTCTACAGCCGTCAAACCACAAACATCGGCCGAGATCAAAACTTCGCCGGTGTTCGGTTTTTGCCAAATTTTTACGATGATAACATCACCATTGCCGGCTTTAACGTAGTGGGGATTACCCACCCCAACGCCCTCAATTATTACGATTTCAGCTTGATAGAAACTCTCCAAATTGATGGTGACCCGGTTTACAAAATTGATGTGATTCCGAAGCGCCGTCTACAACCCCTATTTGAGGGGACGGCCTATGTGCTCGGCACGGAATATGCACTTTTAGAGGTCGATCTTACGCCGAATGATGTTGTTACATTTCCGCCGCCCATCCAGGGTTTTAACCTCTCATACAGCCAACAGTTTGATAATTTTGGGGAAGATTTCTGGCTTCCTGTCGACATGCGCATCGACGGTACCATCCAAATTTCCATGATTGGGCTTCGGTTCCCGGCTATTCGTTTCAGTCAAAGCTCCAACCTCTCCGAATACCGCATCAATGTGGAGTTGCCCGACTCCCTTTACCGGCAGGATCAACAATTTACCCGGGCTGAACCGGATACTGCCGCTGATTTTTCCGACCGAATGATTCCGCTCACCATGGAAGAATCATTAGCCTACGAAACAATCGATAGCACACAGACCATGGAGAAAGCGTTTGAGCCGGAGGGATTCCTGGCCCGCTTTTTACAGGATGACGGTGATGATTCATCCGCTACCATGGGGCCGGGCAACCAACGATTTGCAGGAGTTGAGTTTCAAGGGCGTTTTAACCGGGTTGATGGGTTTCATGCCGGAGTCGGGGTGGATCAAACCGTAGAACAAATTGGACTGAATGCCGCCCTGTTTGCCGGCTACAGCTTCCACGCAGAACATCTCAACTATGGAATTTCTCTTCGACAGGAGATTCCAACAGGTGAATCAGGCAGACGATTTTTTGTGAAAGGAGGATATGCAGATGAGATCAGATCGCGTGGAACCGGTACGATTTACTCCCCATTTATGAACAGTACACAGGCCCTTTTTGGCGGAGAAGATTACTTCGACTATTTCAAAACAGACGAGTGGAAAGCCGGTATCGAAGCGCGGAGGCTTTTGCCCCGGACCGATCTCTCTCTGGATTTCATTCGGCGCAACGATCAATCGCTGCAAACCACGCAGGAATCCATTTATGATTACAGCCTTTTTGGATGGCACCGAACCCGTCCGGCCAATCGTCCCATACAGGATGGACGGCTCAACGCCATCAATCTTCAAATCGACCTCAACCGGGGAGGCTTCAACTACGGCGTGACCGGCTCCCGGGATCTGCAGCTCTCAATAACCCACTCCTCGAAAGAAATTGGCAGTGATTTTGATTTTACCGCGTTCAGTTTATCGGCAAACTGGAATATGGAGACGTTTTTAAAACGGAGAGTTTTTTCCAACACGCTGGACATCCACCTGAAGGCAGGCACGGTCCGCGGCCAACTCCCGCCTCAACAGTTTGGGCTGGTTGATGGAAGCATGGCAAGATTTTCGCCATTTGGCACACTCAAAACACGGAACGGTAGGCCGTACGAAGGCAGCCGACACATCGCCATGTATGCAGAGCACAACTTTCGAACGGTGCCATTTGAACTGCTGGGAATTCGTCCGCTTGTGGAGAGGGGCTGGGGCGTGATTCTTTTTGGAGGCGCCGCCTACACCGAAACCGGAAACGAAGATTTCGGATTTACACCCGCCGTAACCGATGCCGTTCACTCTGAAATAGGGGCCAGCCTGAACAGCATATTTGGAATTTTACGTCTCGATTTTGCCAAACGGCTTGATGCACCCGGAAGCTACATCGGGATCAGCCTGCCACGGTATTTTTAGGGGTTAGGAGTGGTATTTCGATAGGCTTGATAATAGATCAAATTGTAGTAAAGCGACCTGGCAG
>SL_4KL_010_BRINEDRAFT_10000485_pt1 | contig 20326 bp, 23 predicted proteins | sample SodLak_010_BRINE_2_FD_10664 | JGI IMG/M metagenome (IMG submission 10664)
CCTCGGGATCGGCTGCCAGGTCGACCGTCGCCGTCACTCGGTAGGCTGGATCCGGCGGGAAGTACGTGAGCCCCCCGAAGTCGTCGCGCTCGTCCGGCGGAATTGGTGACTGTGGATGTTCTGTAAAGAAGACGTCTTTCTCGTGGCGTTTGGCCTCGAGACGCGATCGGTACGTCTCACCCTCGGGCTCCCCGTCAGCGTCGGCGTCGGTCATGGCCAGCCGTTTGGCCGCCAAACGGGTATGCCTTCGCTTATTTTTCGATGATACTTTCCTCGACGGGTTCGCCGAAGTGCCGGGCCGTGTCCTCGTAGTACAGCTTCACCTGATCGCCGGGCGAGAGATCGGTGACGGCACGGCGGCCATCTTTCGTGGCAACCTTGATCGTCTCGGCGTTCTGGAGCAGGGTTTCGATGCGGTCCCCGTCGTCGGTCTCGAGGGCGACCCGGAACATGGGGCGTTTCTCGATTTTGACCCGGCCGACGATGGCTTCGCGGGTGTGTCCATCGGTATCGACGACCTGGACCTCGTCGCCACTTTTGAGTTCCGAGAGGTACTTCGTGCCGCCGTCGGGGGTCCGGACGTAGGCGTGGACCGCGCCGGCGTTGACCCGGAAGGGACGGGAGGCGACGTACGGGGAGTCCGCCGTTTCGGCGTGGACGAACACGAGGCCGCGGGACATCGACCCGATCAGCATCCCCTCGTCGTGTTCGAACAGGTTCCCAGTGTCGACACACACGCGGTCGGCCGAGCCGACGGGCTCGATTTCGACGACGGTTCCCCACTCGAGGTCCAGGGACTCCCGTTCGGCATCGTCGCGAACGTCGACCGTCCGCCGGATTTCGTCGGGATCGCTCGAGTCGAGTAACACGCCGTCGGTCCCAATCTCGAGGGTTTCGAACGCCGTCCTGGCCTCCTCGGCGGTGGTGACGCCAGCGAGGAGGGTGGTTTCCTCGCCGATGCGAGCGATCAGATTCTCGAGGGGGATGATCGTCCAGTCGTCACCGATGATAATGGTGTATTCGGCCTCACCGGCGGCGGTTTCGGCGAACTCCTCGTACGCTTTCCCCAGGATCCGGACGTACGCCCCGTGGTCGACCTCGCTGTTTCGACGGAGCGTCGAGAGGTCCGCAGAGCCCGAAAAGTCGTTCGGGAGGTCGATCGTGCCATCCCCCTCGCCGTCTTTGCCGATGATGTAGGCGTCTGCCTGTGCCTCCTGTTCTTCGGGTTCGGCGTCGTCGATCAGGCTGACGTCACCATCGGTGCGGAAGGCGGCGACGGAGATATCGCCCAGCTCGCGAACGCGAGCGACGTCCTCTTCGTCGACCAGTACCCAGTCGGCGTCCGCCTCGAGCGCGTTCGTGATGCGTTCGCGGCGGGTGTCCCAGTCGCCAACGGTGTCGTCGGCTTTGACCCAGACGGATCGTGTCATAGCTCGAGCCTCGAAGGGGAGTGGCTTGAACGTGGCGGATTCGACAGGGTTCGCCGTTGCGCGGCGGGGTCTGTGCCAGGGTAAGGACACCAGGAACAGTTTGTAACGATAATATCGTTAGTAATGATTGTACTAATACTATCTCAAATGTGCCTAAGATAGTGCCCCGAAAAGCAGTATGTATGGCACACTCACGACCAGCGACCCAGTCACGTATCGACCGGACAGCCCGCGAACTCGGCTGTTTCGAGATCGTCGACATCGCCCGAGCGGTCGACCGACACGCTGACTCGGCACTCGAGGATGAGACGGACCGGACGACGCGGACGCTCGCTGCACTCCGGTTGGCTGCAGCCCGCGGTGGGACCGTTTCGTTCGATCTCGAGGCTGCCTGTGCGGCCGTGGATGGGGACGCCGATCCCGACGCGGTCGCCGCCACGCAGGCGCGCCTCGAGTCGACGCTCCAGCCACCGGCGTCGCCGGACGAAATCCGCCGACTTCGCCGGGCGGTGATCACCCTCAGAGAACTCGTCGCTGCTCATGAACGCGGTCGCGAGAACGCCCCCTATCGGCCGGGGTCATCCCTCGCAGGCGTCGACCCGGCGCTCGCTGGCCTGCTCGAACGCCCCGTCTCCACACTCGATGGGGACGCGCTTGCACGCCACCTCGAACGGCTCGAAGCCGACCTCGAGATGGCGAGATTGGGCGTCGACCTCTACGCAATGGTGCACGGGGCCTGAGATGGAGCCTGCTATCCACATCCACCAGGAGCGATGCTCGAGGGGAGGCGAGCACGCAATCCACGCTGTCCGGGATCGACCACCGCCAGCCGTTGTCCCCTTCAGCGACCGCTCACCGGTGGCCACGAGCGATCAATCCCGACGTAAGTTCCGATTCGGTCCCCGCTGACGCATCCTCCACCACGGGTTAGTCCCTGCCAACCGACCGCCGTCACCTGCGGTTTGGTCCCCGCTGACCCAGCCCGTTCGACCCTCTCTCACTGACGCCTTCACTCGAGCCACTCCCGCATGTTCGAGGCACCGCTCCGCGTTTCATCTGTCAGTCCGTCAATCAGTCTCGTCTCTCGAGTAGCGAACCAATGGCGTGGGGTCACCCGTCAGTTCCCTCGGGCAGGGGAACTGAGAACCGCCTCCGTCAGATCAGCCGTCGGCCGCCTCCCGCTCGAGCGCAACGCCAAGGCCCTCGAGCGTGTCGAAAAAGTCCGGGAACGAGACGTCGACGTGTTCGGCTCCTCGAATTGTCGTCTCGCCGTCGGCCACCAGTCCCGCGATGGCCAGGGACATCACGATCCGGTGATCGCCGCGACCGTCGACGGTAGCTCCCTCGAGGGTCGACTCGTCGCCATGGATCGTCAACGACTCCCGTGTTTCGGTGGTTTCGACGCCCATTTTCCCCAACTCCTCGGCCATCGCGCTCACGCGGTCGGTCTCTTTGAACCGGACGTGTTCGGCGTTCGTGATGTGCGTCTCGCCGTCGGCGATGGCACCGAGGGTGGCGATGGTCGGCAGCAGGTCTGGGGTGTCTTCGACCGAGACCTCGATTCCCTCTAACGCACTGTTCCCGAGTTCGATCTCCCCAGCGTCACGGTCCCAGGCCACGTCAGCGCCCATCCGCTCGAGAATCCCGAGGATCGCGGTGTCACCCTGTGCGCTCGGGTGGGCTCCGTGCACCTGCACGGTTTCACCCTCCACAGCGGCGACGGCCCCGGCTGCGACGAGATACGAGATCGACGAGAAGTCGCCGGGGACGTGGTACTCGCCGCCTGCCGGCTCGTAGGATTGGCCGCCGTCGACGGTGAATCCGTCGTCGGTCTTCTCGGCCGTGACGCCGTAGTCCTCGAGCACCTCGATCGTCACGTCAACGTAGGGTGCAGATTTCAGCTCGGTCTCGAGCGTGAGTGCCAGTCCGTCCTCGGTCACCGCCCCGGCCATGAGCAAGGCCGAAATGTACTGTGAGGAGACGTCGCCGGGAATCGAAACCTCGGTCCCACGAACTGGTCCCGTCACGACCAGTGGAGCCTGTCCGTTTTCGCGGGTGCTGGTGGCAGTAGCCCCGAGGGTTGTGAGGGCCTCGAGCAGTGGCCCTTGCGGTCGTGATCGCAAGGATTCGTCGCCGGTGAGCACCGTCGTCCCATCGACGAGGCCCGCGGTTGCTGTCACCAGTCGCATCGTCGTCCCGGAGTTATCGCAATCGATGACGTCCGCTGGCACGGCTGGCTGGCCGGCGAAGCCGTCGATCTCGAGGCGTCCGTCGTCGGTGCGGTCGACGGTTCCACCGAACGCCTCGACGGCTCGGGCCGTGGCTCTGGTGTCGGCCGACCAGAGGGCGTCTGAAACGCTCGCGCCGTCCGCGTATCCGGCAGCGAGGATGGCGCGGTGGGTGTAACTCTTCGAGGGTGGCGCTCGAGCGACCCCGGTGACGCTCGAGGGTGTGATCGTGACGTACATGCTCGGCCTGTGGTGGCACGAACGTAAATACCGTACAGATGGCACCGAGAATTGCTGGGTCCCTGCGGGGGCTAGCCGACGTATCGCGGACGCTCCGCGTACGAAATCGGGTCACGAACACCGATATTCTGGAACGCCTCGAGGCGTCGAGCACAGGAATCACAGGTGCCACAGGCAGGTTCGTCGTCGCGGTAACACGACCAGGTGTGCTCGAAGGGTACGCCGAGGTCGACGCCGCGGTCGGCGATGTCGGTTTTCGAGGCCTCGACGAACGGAGCCTCGATGCTGATGTCGGTCTCCGGACGGGTACCGACGTCGACGACGCGTTCGAACGCCTCGAAGAATTCGGGTCGACAGTCCGGATACCCCGCGAAGTCCTCGGCGTGAGCGCCGATGAACACGGCACTCGAGCCGGTGGCTTCGGCGTAGGAGACGGCCATCGAGAGCAGATTCGCGTTGCGGAACGGGACGTAGGTGTCGGGGATCTCTGTGGACCCGTCTTCAGCGTTGTCCTGCAACTCGGGCGCATCTTCGACGGCCATCGAGTCGTCAGTCAGACTCGAGGCCCCGATGGCGGCGAGGTGGCCGGTTTCGACGCGCAGGAAGTCTTCGGCACCGACCGCCTCGGCCACCCGTCTGGCACCGGTCAGCTCGCGGTCTGCCGTCCGCTGCCCGTAGGACGTGTGGAGCGCGTAGATATCGTAGTCACGGTCTTTCGCGTCGTATGCAGCTGTCGCACTGTCCATCCCGCCCGAGAGCAGGACTACGGCGCGTTTGGGTGTCGTCTGTGTTGGTGTCATGGGTATCAGGTGTTGGGGGCGTCGTTCCAGAGGTCGACGTGGAGCCGGGGCGTGTACCGAAAGCCGTACTCGAGGGCGAGGTCGCTCACGACCGCTCGTGACTCCTCGAGTCGCTCACGTGTCGCGCCTTCGGGCATCAAGAGGACGGCATCGTTCGGGATCGGGACCGTCGCTGCCTCTCGAAGTTGCTCGAGGAGGGCGGTGATTTCGGCCAGATCGGCGTCGTCGGCGACGACGAACTTGAGCTGAAATTGGGTGGACTCGACGAGCGCACAGAGGGCGTCGATGTCGAGCCGCCGGTTTTCGTGTCTCTCCTCCCACGTCGCCGGATCGACGGCCTCGGTGTCCCCGACGGAGCCCGTCCCCCCGCCCGTTGGCCCCCGGGTAGCCGTGGGCGTCGAACTCGAGAGCTTCGGGCTGATCGATGCCAGATCGATCGGCACGTCACGGGCGATGGTCCCGTTGGTTTCGACCGTCGTGTGATAGCCACGGTCGGCGAGGGCCTTAAGCAGCGGTTCGATCCCGTCGTGGAGCATGGGTTCGCCGCCGGTGACGACGACGTGGTCGGCCTGGTCGTAGGCATCGATGGCCTCGAGGATCTCGGTTCGACTCATCCAGGCGTGACTCGGCTCCCAGGAGGTGTGGTAGGAGTCACAGAACCAACAACGGAGGTTACAGCCACTGGTTCGGACGAACACCGACGGGACGCCGGCCAGAGTTCCCTCCCCCTGGAGTGAGTAAAACAGCTCGTTGATCGGGAGGGCATCCCCACCAGCCGGCTCGGGATCCCCTCGTTCCACCCGTTCGCTGACGGGCATCTCAGACGCCTCCCGTACAGAGCTCTCCCGTCTCGGCGACCGACACCCGGACGGCCTCGACGGTGTCCCCGAGACGGTCCAGCAACTTCTGCTCGAGCAAGACGGCCATCACCTCCGCGGTGGGTGGATGCTCGAGGACGACGATGCCATCACCGTCACCGGCAGTCTCGAACGCCTCGACCAGCGGATCGCCCTGCTCGAGCAAGAACATGTGGTCCCACTCGTCGATAATCGAGGTCACCTCGCCCTTGTCGACGACCCACCCGTCGTTTGTGAGCTTCCCATCGATTTCGACCGTGATCTCGTAATTGTGCCCGTGTGGCCGCGAGCACTTTCCAGCGTGATGGCGCAACCGGTGGCCCGCGCTGATCCGAATTGGTCGATCACCGCCAACGGTCAGTGTTCGACGCCGTCCAATCACGGCGTCACTCGAGATATCTTCCTCGAGTATTCTTTGAGTCATACTCCAATATTATCTGAACGTGTCTTAACTGTTGTCCATCCCACGCCTGTCTATTCTCGAGGACCGAAATGACTACTAGATCGGCGTTCGTGTGGGCACTCGAGACCGTGTCAGGGGACACTACAGACCCGCTTACCGTAGACGACGAACTCCTCGCCCGTGCCAGGATACACGCGCGAGAGGTTCCGATCGACGTCGACTGGGATGCCCTCGAGTGGGCGGTGTCCGCCCGAGCCAAACGGTGGGCTGGCCGCTGTCAGTGGGACCGACGTCGGGAAGTCGCGACGATCGTCCTCTCACGCCAGGCCTACGAGACGTACGACTGGGAGACGTTCGCGGCGGTGGTCCGCCACGAACTGATTCACGCCTGGGAGTTTCAACGGTACGGTAAATCCGGTCACGGCACGCGCTTTCGAGAGAAAGCAGCGGCGCTCGAGGCCCCACGCCACTGTCCGTCGTTCAGCACCCCGCGTTACCGCCTGTGGTGTTCGAACGATGACTGCACCTGGGGGGCTCGGCGTCACCGGGCCTCACCGCCAGTAACGACACCAGAACGGTATCAGTGTGGTGGGTGTGGTGCAGACTACGTCGTCGAACACGTCGCCAGTGGCCGACGATGGACCTGCTCGAGCGGCTACGGCGGGGTGAAAGCCGCCCTCGGTGAGGAGTGGTGAGATCCCGTACAGTTATTGGGGTGCGAGAACCGGAGTCGGTATGGACGTCCTCAAACGCGTACACATCGTTCCCCTGGGCTACGAATACGACCGGGTGCTCGAGCCGCTCGAGGATTATCGGGCGGACCTGGTCTACGTCCTCGAGCACGACGCCGAGCGACCCGGGAACGGGCGTTCGACGGCGGAACAAGCGGTAACGCCTGCCTATCGCGAGTCCTTGATCGACGCCCTCGAATCGATCACGACGGTGCGCCGACGTGGCTGTAATTTGATGGACGTCTACGACGTGCTCGGCACCGTGACGACCCTCGCTGACGAACATGCCGAGGACGCCGTCTACGTCAACGTCTCCGGTGGCGGTACCATCGCGGCCATTGGAGCGACGATGGCCTGTATGGACGTGTCGACGGACGCCACGGCCTACTACGTCGAACCCGAATCCTACGCCTACGACATGCTCGAGGAACCACTGTCGTCGGGGACCACCGACATCTACAGTCTCCCGACGTACCCGATCGAGTCACCGACGCGTGACCAGATCGCGATCATGGAGTTTCTCGCGGACCCCACGATTTGGGACGGCTACCATGACGACCGAATGAGCCCACCGAAAAAGAAAGACTGCATCGAGTTTGCACGCGACACCGGACTCTCGTTTATGGCCGACCGCGCCCCGCCCGAGGCACACCCCGGCGGCGAGGACAAAGGAGCCTTCCGGGTNCTCGACTCNCGNNTNCTCGAGCCGCTGGCCGCCGATGGGTACGTCGAGGTCGAAGCCGTCGGTCGGCGGCGCGTGATCAGACTCACCGACCAGGGCGAAAACGCGTATCGGGCGTTCAAACACAAACTCGAGCACGCCGATAAGTACGCTGCGTGAGGTGCGTTGTGTGTGGACAATCAGCAATCCACCGCACTCGACGGCGACGCCGAACCAAACGGGTTTTAAACAGGGGTGCCATAGCCCTCTCCAAGAGTACCCATGCAGATGCCACGTCGATTCAATACGTATTGTCCACACTGCCGGACACACCACGAACACGAAGTCGAAAAAGTCCGAACCGGCCGCCAGACTGGCATGAAGAAAGTCGCCGACCGTCAGCGGGCCCGTCAGATCTCAACGATCGGGAACTCGGGGAAATTCTCGAAGGTCCCCAGCGGTGACAAACCGACGAAAAAGACCGACCTGAAGTACCGTTGCAGCGACTGTGGCAAAGCCCACCTCCGCAAAGGATGGCGCGCTGGCCGACTCGAGTTCCAGGAGTAAATTATGGCAGGAAGCTACTACCTCGTCCGATGCGGTGATTGTGAGAACGAACAGATCGTCTTCGGCAAGGCCGCCTCGGAGGTCGCCTGTGCCGTGTGCGGGACCACGCTTGCCGTCCCAACCGGCGGGAAAGCCGAGATCGAGCACGAGATCGTTGAAACTGTGGAAGCACGATGAAATACAGCGGCTGGCCAGACCCCGGCGAACTCGTCGTCGGCAAGATCGATGAGATCGAAGACTTCGGNGTCTTCGTCGATCTCGAGGAGTACCAGGACAAACGNGGCCTGATCCACATCTCCGAAGTCGCCAGCGGCTGGATTAAAAACGTCCGCGACCACGTCCGTGAGGGCCAGATAGCTGTCTGTAAGGTCATCGANGTCGACGAATCCCACGAACAGATCGACCTCTCGCTGAAAGACGTCAACGATCACCAGCGCTCGGACAAGATCCAGGAGTGGAAAAACGAACAAAAAGCCGACAACTGGATGGAGATCGCCTTTGGCGAGGACATCGAGGACGATCAGTACATCGCGATCGCCAACGAGTTACTCGCCGCCCACGGCACCCTCTACGACGGGTTCAAGGAGGCCGCGATCCACGGCGACGAGGCCCTCGAGAGCACTGACCTCTCGACCGACGAACGCGAGGCGATCGTCGAAACCGCTCGCGAGAACGTCTCGGTGCCTTACGTCAACGTCACGGGCTACGTCGACCTCGAGAACGCCGCCCCGAGCGGTGTCGACGGCATCAGAGCCGCCCTCGAGGCGGCCGAAGGCAACGGCGAGATCCCCGACGGCGTCGAACTCGAAGTCACGTACGTCGGCGCACCCGAGTACCGGATCAAAGTTCGTGCGCCCAATTACAAAGCCGCTGAAGCCGCCCTCGAGGAGAGTGCCCAGCGTGCGGTAACGGCAATCGAAGCCGAAGGCGGTGACGGCGAGTACCACCGCGAGCGTCGAACTGACGACGAGTAACGCAATGAAAGCCGATCTCCTCGTGTGTGCAGCGTGGGAATCAGCGCACGACCGTCCTGTCTACACCCTTTCTTCGACCTGTCCCGAGTGTGGTGGCGACGCCGTCAACAGCGCGCCGGCCCCGTTTGACCCGGCGGACCCACATGGGGAGTACCGACGCGCTCTTAAACGTCGCGTTCGCTGATAGAGGTATATGGACGCACTCGATATCGACGTAGTTGCGGAGGTCTCACTCTCGGAGCCCGTTCTCATCGAGGGATTGCCCGGAGTCGGCCACGTCGGGAAACTCGCCGCCGATCAGATTCTCGAGGAGTTCGACGAGGAGAGCACCCTGGTTCGTCGAATCTACTCCCAGGAGTTCCCCCCACAGGTTGCCGTCGACGATGGCGTCACGAGTCTCACCTGTGCGGAAGTGCACGCAGTGACACCCGAGGACGGACGTGATTTGCTCGTCCTGACTGGTGACCACCAGGCCCAGAGTAACGAGGGCCATTACGTACTGACGGACGCCTTCCTCGATGTCGCCGAGACGTTCGACGTGAGCGAACTCTACGCGCTCGGCGGAGTTCCCACGGGTGAACTCATCGACGAGTACGCCGTCCTCGGTGCCGTCACTGACGAGTCGATGATCGACGAGCTCGAGGCCGTGGGTGTCGAGTTCCGCGAGAACGAACCCGCGGGCGGCATCGTTGGGGTCTCCGGGTTGATGCTCGGTCTCGGTGCTCGGCGTGGCTTTGACGCGACTTGCCTGATGGGCGAAACCAGCGGCTACCTGGTCGACCCCAAGAGTGCGCGTGCTGTGCTCGAGGTGCTCGAGGCGCTGTTGGATTTCGAACTTGAGTACGAATCCCTCGACGAGCGCGCCGACGAAATGGAAGACGTCATCGGCAAGATCCAGGAGATGGAACAGCAACAACAGGCCATGGACGTCCCGAGCGACGACGACCTGCGGTATATCGGTTGACCACTACCCGCCACCCGCGACCCACTACCCAGCCGGGAGCGAGCCCTTCTTTGTCATCGATGTCTTACCCCCGGGTGTGCCTACGAGCGTGCTGGAGGTGATACCGCCGACGGTGTTGGCCGGATTGGCCCTCGGTGGGGTCTTTACACTCTTTGCAACGGCGCTATTCGCCCTCGGGGAACGACTGTTCCCNTCCGACCCGGTGAGCTACGCCGACGAAACGGCAACCTACTCGAGCGAGCAACGTCGCCGCCAGGAGATCCGCCGTTACCTCGGAGAGATCGGCGAGCGATACGCCGAGGAGTATCCGCTCGAGGGGACGGGAACGCGAGTGGCGTTCTATCTGCCGGAGCGAGACGTGGCGGTGACGTTTGACCCGCAGACGTTTTTCAGAATCCAGAACATCTCGGATACCTACGTTATCCTGGCTGAACACGAGATGCCGGGAGTGCATCTCGGCCATCGGCTGCCGTTCGAGGTGCCCGAAATCGAACGGGAACCGGCCATGACGGCGTTCCAGAGCCGGGTTCGGACGGCGTATCAGACACTCGGCGTTTCCAGCACCGCCAACAGCGACGAAATCCGGGACGCCTATCGTGAACGTGTCAAACAGGTCCATCCGGACCGTGGCGGTGACGAGGCCGCGTTTCGAGAGGTCCAGGAAGCGTATGCGACGGTCAAAGAACACGCTGACTGAGGGCGCATTGTTAGGATGTTTGCCTACGATATCAGTACCCGCCCTCGAGTGGGTACGCTCGCAACGAGTCCCCGTAGATCACCCCTCGAGCAGTCCCAACACCCTCACCGCTCCGGAGAGTGAGCGTCCTACCCCTCGAGCACTTCGTACGTCACGTCGCTATCGCGAAGGACGTCCGTAACCCGACCGACGGCATCCGTCGTGGCGACGACGGCAACCTCGAGCCCGCGTTCGGCGGCATCAGCGGCCACGTTCCCCACGGCAAACGTCGTTGCCGGCTCGATATTGGCCTGTCGGAGGGCGACGATCGCCTCGATTCCGGTGGCCAGGACGAGATCGTTTGCCTCACAGCCCGCCGCAATCGTCTCGAGCGAGGCCGACCCGCTGCCACCGGCACGGACGGGCGGCACCTGCCAGACCGTGACGGTGCCCGGCTCGAGGTCGATAACCCCCTCGAAGCTGGTGACACCCACGTCCTCGCCTTCGTCGGCGTGAGTCGTCGCGACGCCCGTCGCCGGGCCGACGGTTCCGGGTGAGGCATGGAGGAGCCCGTTCTCGAGGGTGAGTGAGACGGGGTCGCCGGCCTCGAGTGGGGCTGTCGCGATAGCGGCGTCTTCGCTCATCGCACCGAGGATGTCCTCGGTGACGTGGTCGGCGAAGCGGCGAACGTCGCCGGCGGCCTGAAAGAGCCAATCGACGCCTTCGTTCGTGACGCGGTACCGTGATCGTCCTTCCTTCTCGACGTAATCGTCCGCGACGAGGTCACGGATATACTCACTGACAGCCTGGCTCGTGACGCCGACTTCGTCGGCGATTTCGCCCTGGCTGACGGCGGGTTGGCGCTCGGCGATCTCGACGAGAATACGAAATCGTGTCGCCGCGCGCTTGTTGTCGAGGACGTCGACCATGTGCTCGTATTCTCTGGTGGACGTAAAAGTACCGCGGTGTGAGCGGTTGTGGCGGCCCGTTTGTGTCCGAGACCTCCCTCGAGTGCACCGAGGACGTTCCCGGCGGCCACGGTATAGCTGTCCCCCCAGTCCGACAAATCAACCCTGGTTTTTCAGACGACGGGTCTGGTTCTACCGACGCAAAATGAGCTTGAGCACGTCTTCGTCCTCGAGGACGTGTTGATCGCCAACTTGTTGTTCGTCGTGGGTGGCACTCGGCCCCGACACCCGTGCAAACCGGAACCGCTCTTCGAACTCGCCGCCGAGTTTGCTGACGGCCTCTTCGATCGTCGACCCTTTGCGGAGAACGAGTGGTTCCTCGTAATCGACCCCACGACCTGGTTTGTCCATGTAGACGCGGATCAGCCCCAAGTTCTCCCACATTCGGTCTTTCAGGGCCTCGAGGCCGCGTTCGACTTCGGCGCTGATGAACGTGACTTCCTCGGGGTCGAGACCCCGTTCACGAAGTTGCTCGTCGACCGTCTGTTTGTACTCGGGATTGATCAGATCGACTTTGTTGACGCAGGTGATTGACGGGATGTACTCCCGGTTTTCCATGAGGCCGTCGATCAGACGGTCGATATCGACCTGCTCGCCGAGGTTGAGGTCTGCGTTGACGTACCCCTGATCGCGCAACACCTCTTTGATCGTCTGCTCGTCCAGCTCCTGCTCGGCGCTCGAGGTGATCTTGATGCCGTCTTTGATTTTGGGACGAATCGTCACGCGTGGGGGTTCCTGGTCGACACGGATGTTGATGTCGTAGAGCTCCTCCTGGAGCCGGTCGTACTGTTCGATCTCGAAGACCGAGAGTACGAACAGGATGAGGTCGGCGTTTCGGACGACTGAGAGGACCTGCTTCCCGTCGCCACGGCCGTCTGCCGCCCCTTCGATCAATCCCGGCACGTCGAGAATCTGGATATTGGCGCCGCGGTGTTTGCACATTCCCGGTTTGACGTCGAGCGTGGTGAACTCGTACTGGCCCGTCTCGCTCTCGGCGTTGGTCAACGAGTTCAACAACGAGGACTTGCCGACGCTCGGGAACCCGACCAGGGCCACCGTGGCGTCACCCGTCTTCTCGACGGAGTACCCGGTGCCACCGCCTGCCGAGGACTGATTTTGGAGTTTCTCTTTCTTCTCGGCAAGCTTCGATTTCAGCCGGCCGATGTGGGCCTCTGTCGACTTGTTGTAGGGCGTATTGGCGATCTCTTCTTCGATTGCATCGATCTCCTCCTCGAGCCCCATTCTACCTAGGCTCATCCGTCCGTAGCGAAAAACCCTTTCGACCTGGTACGCCAGCGGTCCGAACAGTTGCCTCACTCGAGTGATCCGAACTTCGACACACCTAAACGACGGGCTCGTGACGTGTTATACAGATGCCCGATCCGTCGAGCTTGCGTGACAGTACGCAAATCGTCATCCCGGAAGCCGCACTGAGCGGCCTCGAGGCGCAACTCGACGAGGAGTGTACGGTAACGATCTTTCCCGAAGAAGACGGCTACTGTCGGATTATCGGGAGTCCCGTCGAAATCAAACAGGCAAGTCAGTTCCTGGCTCGCCACGGTGTCAGCCTTCCCTAGCGCTGGGCTGGCGGTGGCGGGCGTGGATTGATTCTCGAGTGCTTTTACCCGATGACGCCCGTCGTTCGGGCGACCTCTCGGGCGGCCTGTTCGTCCATCCCATCACCGAGGATCGTATACCGGTCACGAATCTCGTGGCAGGTGGTGAGCGCCTCGATGACGGTTTCGTCGTCGATGCCGAGTTCGGCCGCCGTCGTCGGGGCGTCGATGCTCGAAAGCGCTGCGCGGATGTCGGTCCAGAAGCCCCGGTCGCCGCCGTGGAGGTATGCGGACATGATCGAGCCGACGCCGACTTGGTGACCGTGGAGTGCAGCCCCCGGTGCGAGCCGGTCGAGCTGGTGTGAAAAGAGGTGTTCGGCACCACTGGCCGGGCGCGACGAGCCGGCGATCGACATCGCAACCCCCGAAGAGACCAGTGCCTTCGTGACGATCCAGGCGGAGTCCTCGAGCCCCGGCCTGATCATATCGGCGTTGCCCACGAGGATTTCGGCCGTCATCTCCGCCAATGCAGCCGCGTACTCCGAGTATTCGACGTTTTTGAGGCGGTGGGCGAGTCGCCAGTCCATCACTGCCGTGTAGTTCGAGATGATGTCTGCACAGCCAGCCGTGGTGAGTTCCCACGGGGCGTTCGCTAAGAGCTCCGTGTCGGCGACGACGGCGAGCGGTGGTTCGGCAGCGACACTGTGTCGCGTGTCGCCATCCGGAACCGAGCCACGATTGCTGACGATCCCGTCGTGACTGGCCGCTGTTGGTACCGAGAGAAAGCCCATATTCAGGTGGTCGGTCGCCATTTTCGCGATGTCGATGGCTTTCCCGCCACCCACACCAATCAGGTAGTCGGTTTGTTCACGTTCTGCCGCCTCGAGCACCGATTCGACGGCTCCAAACGTGGCCTCTTCGACGGTGACGATGGCCGGGTCGATGCCTGTCTCCTCGAACGCGGCCGCAATCGGTTCGGCCGCGAGTTTCCGCGGGGTTGGACTCGTGACGAGTAACGGCCGGCCAGTGAGATGAAGGTCATCGACGACGGCGACGGTTTGGTCGATGACGCCGTGGCCCACCAGTACGTTCCGCGGGAGCCGAATCCAGGCGGATTTATCGAACATACTCGAGGAGACGTACGCCACTATATAAATTCGTTCCCTGCTGAGGCAGCCGTACGGTCACTGTCGGCGCCAACACTATCATAACCGCACAGCGTCAAGTTGATACCTATCGGGTACATCACTCGACGTGAATATGCTCTCTCTGTCGGCAGCCAGCGCGACCGCTGCCGTGTCCGCTACGCCCGGCCTTCTCGGCCCGCTCTCGGCAACTGATCTCCTCGCGTGGTTGTCTATCGGTGCCTTCGTCGTCGCCGTTGTCCTCTGGTGGCAGGAACGCCCCGATCCAGCGCGATATCTGGCGGCCGGGGCGTGGGTCGTCTTTGGGCTCTTTTGGCTCACGATGGTGCCGTACTACTACACCGACGCCCAGAGCCCGATACAGACCGTGTTGAGTCTCCTGGCGTTGCCGCTGTGTACGTACACTGGGTACCTCCTCTACCGTGGCCGACAATCGCTTCTCTTGCTGACGAAAGCCGTCGCCATTATGGGCATCATCTACCTCCCCGTCGAGACGATTCCGTTCGCACGACAGTGGCTCATCGAGTCGACCGCGACACAGGCACACTTCGGGATGGAGCTGTTCGGGTACAGTCCAGGTATCAACGAGGGGGCAAACGGCTATCAGAGTCGGTTCGATTTCGATCCCGATGAGACCGTCACGGGCCGAACCACGTATATCGTCCTCGCCTGTACGGGCATCGGCTCGATGGCAATCTTCGGCGGCCTTATCGCTGCCGTAAAAGCCCCACTTCGGCGAAAACTGACGGCCTTCGTCGTCGCCATCGGCGTCATCTGGTTCCTCAACCTCGTGCGCAACGTCTTCATCGCCATCGCCTCCCCGTACGGGTGGTTCCAGTTCGAGCCGTTCATTTACGTGACCACCACGCTCATGGGTGCCCCGGAGAGCCGGACTTCGTTCCTCGTCGCCCACAACTTCATCGCCCAGTCGCTGTCGATCGTGGCACTCGTCGGGATCACCTATCTCGTCATCAAGATCCTTCCCGAGGTGTTCGAACCGCTCGAGGAAGCCCTGTTCGTCCTGACGGGGAACGAGTACGACCTGATGGGCGCGCTCGGGACCGGACAAGCGTCGGNNACGGNTGACGCCACTCCGAGCGATGACTGACCCTGGGGAAGAGACGCTCAGGTTTCTCGACCGTGCACTCTACGTCCAGGAGCCAGCCACACTGATCGTCGCGGATCTCCATCTCGGACGAGGGGCGACGTCGCGCGTCGAGGCACCGGTCGACGGCGGCGAGGACATCCGCCGACGGCTTTCAGCGCTGCTCGAGCGGACGGCTGCCTCGACGGTCGTCATCGCGGGAGACCTGCTCCACTCGTTTTCGACGATCCCACGCGGGGTCGACTGGCACGTCACCAGACTCGAGCGGGCGATCAGCGATGCGGGGGCTTCACTCGTGGTGACGCCCGGCAACCACGATGGGATGCTCGAGTCGGTGTATGCAGGAGCAATGTCACCGACCTACCGGTTACCGGACGACGAGACGGTGGTCTGTCACGGTCACGAACGGCCCCCGGATACTGCCCTCGAGGGCGCGAAACGGATTATCATTGGTCACGATCACCCCGCGGTCTCACTCGGCGGGCGAAAGCTGCCCTGTGTACTCTACGGGTCGGATCACTGGCGTGGGTGTGACGTTTACATGCTGCCAGCCTTCACGAAAACGGCAGCCGGGGTGACGATCAACCATCGGCGTACCGATGGGTTGCAGTCACCGCTCGTTCGGGACCTGGACGTCTTTCGGCCGGGCGTCTATGACACAGGGAACGAGCAAATGCGATGGTTCCCCCCGCTCGAGGCGTGTCGACATCTCCTCTGAGACCGTCAGTCCGGTTCTCACAGGCCGCCTCCCCCCTCAGGCCAGGTCCTGCATCACGGCGTTCGCTGCATCACGGCCACTTTCGAGGGCTCCCTGGATCGACGACCAGCGGGTGTAGTCTCCGGCGAGGTAGACCCCGTCGCCGGGATCACGGACGTCGGGCAGGTCGTCGTGGACGCCCGGGGGCTGTTCGAACTGTGCGAACGGCACCCGTTCGGTGTGGACACACTCGAGCTGTTCGAACAGGCGCTCGGGATACCACGACTCGAGGGCCCGTCGGGTGCGTGCGGTCAACTCCTCGTCGTCTGCGTCGACTGCCCCGAGGTAGGTCGCGCTCAGCAGCGTGCGGTCCTCCGGGGCGTATTCGGGCGCGACGGCCGTATGGGGAACGATCTGGTTCGGCCCCTCGTCATCGACGGCGTTGAGGATGAGTCTGCCCCCGGTCTCGAGGTCGGTCCCGCCGGGCATCGCGTAGTACTGCCCAACGCACTGTTTGGTGCCCGTCGGAACCGTTGTGACGCCAGTGAGTTCGCGGGCCGTGGGTGGGTCCGTCGCGACGATAACGGCATCGGCTTCGACGGTCTCAGTCCCCCTCTCGCTCGAGAGCGTGGAGGTGATCGACCCTCCCGAATTGGCGTCGACGGCCGTCACCTCGGTATCCGTCCGGATCTCAGCCCCCGCGTCTTCGGCTCGGGTCGCGAGTTGCCGAGGGATTTCCTGCATCCCGGTCGCCGGGACCGCGATCGAGCCCAGTGAGAGGGTCCGGAACGTGTATTCGAACACCCGTTTCGACGTCGAGAGGCTCCGATCGAGGGTGATTCCCCCGTAAAACGGTGCGGCGAACCGGTCGATGAATCGGTCCGAAAAGCCCTGTTCACGAAGGTACTGTTCGATCGACTGATCGGGCCCCTCGAATATCGTTTCGGGGTCGGTCCGCTCGAGCGCTCGTCGGAGTCTGAGCACCCGGAGTTTGTCGCCGACGGTGACGTCCGTGTTGAACAGCGTCGCTGGCAGGGCCTTCGGGTCACGGAACGGGTCCGACAGCGTCGACCGTCGGCCCGGCCTCGCGATCACGGCACCGGGAGCGAACCGGCGCAAGGCCAGTGCCTCGAGGACGAGTTCCCGTTTGACCGCGGGATACTCGGTGAAGAGGACCTGGAATCCGCGATCGAAGCGATAGCCATCGCGTTCGACCGTACGGACGCGACCACCGACATCTTTCCGACGTTCATAAAGCGTTACGTCGTAGCCCGCCGTGGCGAGATGGCGAGCGGCGACGAGGCCGGCCAGTCCACCACCGACGATCGCGACCGTCGAGTCCCGACTCATACCTGTTCTTCGAACGGGGAGATAAAAGACTTCGACGCTTCGGCAACGTCAGTGAAGTGGCTGGTTTCAAGGGTGACGTGGCGCTCATCACACCCTCGACTGTCGATCCCAAAATCACTCGTCCATAGGACCAGGCTTTGCTCGAGTGAAACGGCTTGGTGTACGTGATGAAACTGAGAGACCCCTCAGGACACCAGTTCTCGAGCACTGTGACGCCAGGTTCTGACGTGCAGGACACTCAACTCTAGCACGTTCGCGACCTCGGTCGCGTTGATCGTTGCCAGCCGTTCGGCGGAGGTGATGCCTGCCTCAGCGAGCCTGTCGGCGTTTTTTTGACTGACGCCAGTCACCTGGGTGATCGGCGTCGGGCGCGGGCAGGGCCGGGGCACTGGCTCATCTGACTCGTTGTCTGCGGCCCGGGCCGATGCGGATTCGAACGCCTGCCAGCCTTCGTCGACGCTGGCTGCGACCCACTCGCGTTCGGCTGCCCCCAACCCGCGGACCTCACTCGAGCGTCGGTCGAGGTCGCCGTCAGTCTCGAACGACCACGGGAGCGAGAATTCTCTTCGAAGGGCGTCCGCGACGTCTTCGTCGACGTCCGCATCGAGTAACATTCGGTACGAACAGCGGTCTCGAGAGACCGTCTCCGGTTCGATTCCTGCGGCTTCGAGCGCCGCTCGGTGTGTTGGGTCGACGCGTTGTGTGGCGGGTGTGGCAGGTTGGGCCTCTTTACTCACGGGCGTCACCGAGTTGGTTGCATCTCACACGCCGGCATCTTCAACGTTTTCCTCAAACCGCTATCCGGTTCGACGTCTGACGTTTTCTGCAGCCGATCGATCGCTACACTTACCAGTTATTCGCAAGTATTGCCGTCCATGGTACGACAGGACATCGATCGTATCGGCGTCGTCGGTGCCGGCACGATGGGGAGCGGGATCGCACAGGTGGCCGCAACGACGGGGTACGACGTCGTCATGCGCGACATCGAATCCGAGTTCGTCGACCGAGGGTTCGACTCGATCACGAACAGCCTCGAGCGACTCGATGACAGGGACGCGCTGAGCGAGGACCTCGAGACGGTCACCGACCGAATCACGGGCACGACCGATCTCGCCGACCTCGCCGAGTGTGACCTGGTCGTCGAAGCGGCCATCGAGGATATGGGGATCAAACAGGACATCTTCCGGGACCTCGAGGAACACTGTGACGAGGACGTCGTCCTGGCGACGAACACGAGCACGCTCTCGATTACCTCGATTGCGTCGGTGCTCGAGCATCCGGAACGAGTCGTCGGCTTACACTTCATGAATCCCGTGGCGATCATGGAGGGGGTCGAAATCGTCGTCGGCGAAAAGACGGTGGATGCGGTGACTGACCTGGCACACACCATTGCCGAAGACCTGGGGAAAACGACCTGGGAGTCCGATGACAAACCAGGATTCGTCACAAATCGTATTCTGATGCCCTGGTTGAACGAGGGAATCCGAGCCTACGACGAGGGTGTTGCCACGAAGGAGGACATCGATGCGGGGATGGAACTCGGAACCAACGTGCCCATGGGGCCACTCACGCTCGCTGACCACATCGGCCTCGACGTGTGCCTCCACGCCTCCGAGACGATGTACGAGGAACTCGGGGATCGGTACAAACCGGCGTATCTCTTGAAACGCAAAGTCGAGGCCGGCGACCTGGGTAAAAAGACCGGGAAAGGGTTCTACGAGTACGACTAGTCATCCCTATTCCGCCAGTGGTTGCGATGGTCGACACGCTTTTGTTTCGAGGAAAAGGTCGACTCGTTTGCGGCTAATTCCTCACCTTTTTTACTGATACCCATCGTCGCCTTCACCATGTACAAACACGTCGCGTTGCTGGTGCGTAAACCCGAACTGAGCCACGAGGCGTTCGTCGAGTACTGGCAGGAAAATCATACGCCGATCGCGCGTGACATCGAGGGTGTCGTTCGGTATCAGACCGTCCTCCCGACCGAACCCGCCCACGCGGAGTTTGACGGCCTGGCCGAACTGTACTTCGAGGACCTCGAGGCGCTCCACGACGCCCTCGGTGGGCCCGGGTCCAGGGATTACGATCCGACGAAAGAGGTTGCCGCCGAGGCCCGTGCTGACGTCGACAACTTCCTCGACCTCGAGGGGCGTCCACGGTTTATCGGCGAGGAAATCATCCAGAAGGACGAGACGAATGGCGAGACGACGGGACTGTACAAGCACTCGGCGTTTCTCGTGCGTCAGGAGGGGATGAGCCACGAGGCATTCGTCGAGTACTGGCAGGAGAACCACACGCCGATCGCTCGCGAGATCGAGGGTGTCGTTCGGTATGCGACGGTGATCCCAACCGATCCGGAACGGAGTGAGTTCGATGGGGTCGCCGAACTCTACTTCGAATCGCTCGAGGACCTGTACGATGCGTTGGGCAGTGAGGGGTCACGGGACTACGACCCCGACCGGGGGAAAGCGAAGGAAGCGCGCGAGGATGTCGACAACTTCCTCGCGATCGAAAAACGGCCGCGTTTCATTGGCCGAGAAACGGTCCAGGTTGATCGGGCGGGTGGAGAACGGTGACGTCGGACGCTAATTCGGACCCCGATTCGGATTCCGGCCACAGCAGTGACGCCGAGGCGGATGCTGGTCACAACAGCGACGAAAACCCCCGACCGGGTGCGGATAGCGATCGCAGAACCCAGATCCAGGAGGCGTTCCCCGAACTCGAGGCGATCACCGACCCGACACTCCGTACCCAGGTCGTCGACGCCTGGGAACGCGGCCTCGAGCGCGGTGGCTGGCGCGATATTCGGGATATTCCGTATGCCTGGAACATCCACGAGGTGAGTAACGTCGAGCACGTCCGGGGAACGACACGGATTGCACTCGAGTCGGCAGCGATCCAGCGGGAGTTCCACGGCGCTGCCCCCGACGAGGACGTCCTCGTGGCGGCCTGTCTCCTCCACGACGTCGGGAAG
>SL_4KL_010_BRINEDRAFT_10000486_pt1 | contig 20303 bp, 21 predicted proteins | sample SodLak_010_BRINE_2_FD_10664 | JGI IMG/M metagenome (IMG submission 10664)
ATATGCGCTGAAGATGGGCCAACGCGGATTTGAACCGCGGACCTCCCGGTTATCAGCCGAGCGCTCAACCTAACTGAGCTATTGGCCCGCAAGATGCATTTGCTCCTTCGGAGGATGGTTATTTGATTGTTTCGAAGACTTGTAGCATCGGTGCTCTATGCAAAATGAGGCCCGAGTCATCCAGACACAGTTTAGGCAAGCCTTGATAATTGGTACCTGATCGTGACTGTCCATTTTACCCCTGAAGAGAGATAAATAACTCTGTCAACATTTATTTATAGTTGCCGAATTGTTAAATCGTTATGTTGGCATTCCGTAACGCGACACTGGTAGACGCCAGCGGAGAAAGAGACGCTGATCTAGCAATTGATGGCAAAGAGATTGCTGCTGTAGGGGACCTCTCCACTAACGCGAACCAGGACCTGTTACTTGACGGGATGTACGTGGCTCCTGGACTCCTCGATACACACGTCCATCTAATGCTTGACGCTCGACCGGGACAAAATGGGAGCTATACTGACCGGGAACCATACTCGAGACTTGCGTATCGTGCCAGTGATAATCTGCGCACGGCGCTGGCAAATGGTGTGACCGCGGTTAGAGATCTTGGAGGAAAAAAAGCGGTTTCTATCGAAGCTGGTCGGGCAGTTCGCCAAGGGACAATCCAAGGGCCAAGGGTTCAAGCCTGCGGTGAACCCATCGCGATCACTGGTGGGCACGCATATCACATGGCCACTGAGGTCGACGGGCCAGCGGAGGCGATGAAGGCTGCTCGCAAACAAATAAAGCGAGGTGCGACAGTGATTAAATGTATGGCGTCTGGCAATATGCTAGTCCGTGACCGACAGGGGCCTCCGGAATTGACTCGCGAGGAATTGTCAGCTATCGTACCAGTGGCATCGGATAAATCTGGATTGCACGCGCTATGCCACCCTTGACCGGGTGGCGCTAGCGAAACCACAAAACGAGCGTGTGTCTAATCAGCGTACAGAACAACTCAAATAGGACGCCATTCAGCGATTTCAAGCGGGAATTCTCGGTGTTGGGATATTGTTTCCACTCTCGAAAGAGAACCTCGATCACTGTTCGCAGCGTTTAAATGTTGATTACGTCGATTGGCTTGTACGCTGACGACGCCAGCGTCGACAGGTACTCGATTTCTACTCATTGGCTGAATAATTGTATCAGATTATATATATATAAATTTTTACCATTTAGTTTTTATTTTACTAATACATATATTTCAATATGCCCAAGATAGAATACAGTGATAGAAATTGTAATGACTGTGGTGCTGATCTAGTGATTTATTATTCTGTTTCCATATATGGTTGTTTGAACTGTAAAGATTCGTGGAGGAAAGAACAATTAGATGATTGGTCAGATCAAAGTACAATGCCACAAACTTCAACATCGTTTTCCGAATATTTCTAAAATGTTATTTTGGCGTAGATTGTTGGTGAGTCATACACTACTTCGAAGAGGGTTTTTAGAGCCTTTTCTCTTTTCCTATGGAAACGCTGCTAACTATACGAACTACCGCTGACAATAAAATGATTACGCCCTCTTGGGGTCTGTGGTGCTGATTGGCGGTAGGCGGTTGAAACGAGTTTGCGGTGCGGTTGCGGTCTACCCTTAGCCGTAGCTCATGGTGGCTTCGGCTTGCCACAGAGGGCCGCTACTTGAGCGGCCCTCTGGCTGCTTGTCTATCCACTTACACCAAGCGGGTCATATGGTTCCTCACGATTGAGCATATGGTACATCGACACCAGCATCTTTCGAGCTGTTGCAACAGCTGCTTTCTGTGAGTTCTTCCGACTTGCTAATCGTTCGTAAAACCGACTCAAATATTGATCATTACACGTATGCACTGCCGTATGAGCTGCCTGAACGAGCAACCAACGCACACGACCAGATCCACGCTTCGAGATGCCTCCCTCAATCCGCGAGTCGCCTGACTCGCGGATTACCGGATTCAATCCGACGTAGCTAACAACTTGCTTATGTCCGCCGAATCGGCTGATTTCACCCAGTTCAGCATAGATAGTTAGCGCTGAGTAGTAGCTTATTCCAGGCATCGTCATCAGCAGCTGGGTCTCTTTTTGAGACCCAGCGCGCTCTTCTATTGCCTTCTCGATTTTCTGAATCTCTTCGGTAAGCGTCTCGATCAGCTATATACGACTCCAGTAATGTGTCCCAAGGGGTCGACAGCGAGAGTTCCCGCAGGAACTCTCGTCCCTTGACACCCAACGGTTTCACATTCTCTGTGATGCCGTGATCTGAGAGGAGACTGTGGATTTTATTGGCATACTTGGTACGGTTTTCGACCAGTGTTTGTCGTCCGCGCACGAGTGCACGGGCTTCCCTGATTTCGGGAGTTCGAACGTAGCTTTCTGGGACCAAATTTAACCGAACCATCCGCGAAAGCTCTTTGGCGTCGACGCGATCGGTTTTCTTGTCGGAGTTTGCGATCTGCGTAGGCTCTTTTGGATGAGCGACAGTCACATCCAAGTGGTCGGACAGCGTGTCGTGCATGTGGTAGTAATTGCTGGTCGCTTCAATCGCGGCTTGCGAGCCAGCGTATTGCTGAGCGAGTTCGTCAAGGTTCGCGTTCTCAACGCGAACCTCTTCGACAATCTCGCCAGCCTCATCCATTACTGCCACCTATGCGTACCGTTTGTGGACATCAATTTCGAGGTACATGGTTTGTTCACCCAGGACGCCAGTGCGTGAAGCAGAGATTCACCTATTCGGGCTTTCCCGGATGCCGCGCCGCGCGACATCCGGGCTGTAACGCCCATGACTCGACTTCTTTCGCACACAGACTAGTCAACAGAACGTGCTCTACGGCATGTGAAATCCGTCGGTCTCTTGCGCCCCATATCTTGTTTCACGCTCTCTTAGGATAGCAGCGTTTCCATCAAGTCAATAGACGCGACGACGAAACTGAACCGATCTGAGGCACGGTGTGAGTTTGTTCTTCGAGACACCTCAATGGGGCGAGAGCCAAGATCATACCAGCGATCTGTGGCTCTCGCAGGTGTTCACACGAACGTCTCGATCAATATTTTCGCCGTCACCATGGACGACGTATTCACGAATGAATCTGTCGTCCTCATCAAGCGGTTTATTCGCCTGAAAGCCGTAAGTGTAGAGTTAAAGCGACTTCTAGTGGCTGTTAGTCAGCAGGAGACGAATCGTCGATTCATCGGCGGCTTTCGCTGGGATCACGTGTCGCTCACCGGTACAACAATCTGCGAGAACAAACACGGGTGGCTTGTTCTTTCCATATGTTTATTATATATTAATTGGTTCACGCCCGGGCGCGTGGTAGAGGTTAACGCGAGCGCGACCAACCGTTGTGCTCGCGGCTCTTGAGTCCAGCTTTCATATACAGCCCGTCGATCTCAACCAGTCCTTCGAGGTGTGACAAAGGTGCGTCCAGCACCCCTAGGAAGCGCTGGACGCGCCGGTAGACTGTCCTGTAAATTATATTCTCAGAAAGCATCTGAATGGGTGCTGTGAACATTCTATGCCATCCAAGCACTGTTCTTACGGCTTCTGAGTTCGAAAGATTCAGCCCAATCAATATCAGGCATCCAGAGCATTCGTTGAGAGCGTACTGTTCATCTGGACACACGCCCAACGCGTGCAGACACCCACCTGACGGCTCGACATCGGGGAGCTGATTCCTCGTGTTCGCCGACCATCGGTAAGCGACGTAGTGCGCCACGTCGCCGCGACAATCATTACAGTGGATAATGTCATCAACCAGCGGCCGTACCGATCAGAGAAGACCGCCAAGACATTGGCCCCAGACCAACCCCGTCTCCGTGACAGGCGATAGCCTCCCGTTATTCGAGCGGTGAGACGGAGATCGAGACTGAGATGCCATGGATACTGTCCGAGGTCGACGCCGCCGAATCTTCGAGCGAGTCGACGATCTCTTCGGAACGGGTTTCGGTAGCGATGTAGTCCAACTTTTCGGAGAGAAGCGCGTCGACCTCCTCGTCGTCGACCGAAATCGAAGTCCGGATTATTGCGTCGATGTCGAGGTCAAGTTCCTTCCGGATCTGTTGGGTTCGCCTGATGACCTCGCTCGCGTATCCCTCGGCTATGAGAGTGTCGTCTCGGTCGGTGTCTACGTACACGACACCCTCGTCGAATTCCGACGAAAGGACGTTCTTCGGTAGCTCCCTAACGAACGAGACCATCGACTCGTCGACATCGTAAGAGCTACCGTCGATATTGACCGTCGAAGTATCGCGGAACTGTTCGCGAGTCAGTTTCGAGAGTTCCTCTGCGACCGCGTGCGCCTCCTCACCGAATGCCGGTCCAAGTTCGCTCATCTCGGGGTTGACTCGCCAACTGATTTCCTCCCACTCCCCGTTAGCGGTCTCGACCCGCTCCGCGTTCAGCCTGTCGGCGAGGATGGGCGCGAGTTCCTCGACGTCGTCGACAACGCCGACGTCAGAGCTGACGATGACTCGTTTGACAGGCCAACGGAGGCCGCGGTCACCCTGCTGGCGGGCGTTCGCTCCCGCTTCCTCGACCTTGCGTAGCGTCTCCATCTGGCGCTCGAGTTTCTCGTCGCGCAAAGACGCCTCGACCTCCGGCCAAGAGAGCATGTGGACTGTCTCCTCTCTGCCGTCGAGTTCCTGATAGATGGCTTCAGCGATGAATGGGGTAAACGGAGCGAGCAGGCGGGCCGACTGCGTGAGAACGCGCGTCATGGTCGCGTACGCCGCCTGTTTCGTCGGAGAATCGACCTCTTCCCATACACGCGACCGGATGGTCTGGATGTAGAATCGAGAGAAGTCATCGGTCAGGAAATCGACCACGTTGTTCAGTGCCTCGTGGCTGTTGTAGTCGTCCATCGACTCCGTCATCTCGTCGGTGACCGTCTCCAGTCGCGAGAGGACCCACTCGTCGATACGCTCCAGTTCAACGTCGTCGACGGACAGCGACGACGGGTCAATGTCGTCGAGCGTCATGTACTGGTGGCTGAACTGGAGTAAGTTCCAGATGACGTTGAGGCGGCGCTGCGCGTCTGCGATACCGTCCCAACTGAAGTCGAAGTCGACCCCTTGCGGGTTGTGAGAGAGCAGGTACAGCCGTGTCGAGTCGACGCCGTAGCGGTCCCGAGCGTTCTTCGGCTGGACGATATTCCCGACCGACTTCGACATTTTGTCCCCCTCGGCGTCGTTAAGGAATCCGTGCATGATGACATCCTCATAGGGGACCCTGTCGAACGCCGCGACGCCGACTTCCAGTTGCGACCAGAACCAGCCTCGGGTCTGGTCGTGTGCCTCGATGATGAGGTCCGCTGGCCACAGTTCCTCGAAAGTCTCTCGGTCCTCGGGGAAGCCGATGGACGCGAGGTGGGCGACACCGGACTCGAACCAAACGTCGAAGATGTCTCCGATCCGATGATGGGTCTGTCCGTTCTCGGTGATCGTTATATCGTCGACGACCGGTCTGTGTAGATCGATGGTCTCTGGGTCGATCTCTTGGTCGGCCCGCTCGGCCAATTCATCGGCCGAAGAGATCGTGATGTATTCATCTCGTGGGCCGTCCTCGGGGACCCAGATAGGAATTGGGATACCCCAGTAGCGCTGGCGGGAGAAACACCAGTCCCGTGCGCCCTCCACCCAGTTGCGGAAGCGGTTATCGCGGGCCCACTGCGGATACCATTCGCTCGCTTCCATCTGCTCGGTCAGGACGTCCTGCTTATTGGTGATTCGGATGAACCACTGGTCAGTCGCCCGCATGACAATCTCGTTGTCACAGCGCCAGCAGTGCCCGTATCGGTGGTCGGTCCGCCCCGAGGCGAGCAGGCTGCCATTGTCCTCAAGATCTTCGAGTACTTGGGCGTTGGCGGTGCCGTCCTCAAATCCCTGTGTGATCTTCGCACCGGCGTACTTGCCGACCTCATCAGTGTAGGACCCGCTGTCATCGACTGGAGAGAACACGGTAAAGCCCTGTTCTTTGCCGAACTCGTAGTCCTCTTCACCGTGTCCCGGAGCGGAGTGGACAAGGCCGGTTTTATCCGCCGTCACGAAGTCCGTTGCATAGACGCGGTGGACCTGATCCCGTTGGTGGAGCTCCGTCTGTTTCGGAACGTGGGATTCGAGGGGGTGCCTGTACTTCAAGCCCGCAAGTTTATCGCCCGTCATCGTTTCTAACACTTCGACGTCCGAGAGAGCAGCGACCTCAGAGACTGTGTCGAGACACTCCTCGGCGACGATTAATTCCTCGGTCCCGTCCTCGGTCGTCGCAGAGATGCGCGCGTACTCCAAGTCACCGTCGACTGCCACGTACTGGTTCGCGGTGATCGTCCAAGGGGTGGTCGTCCAGATGACGAGTGAGGCCTCGTCGTCTTGGAGAGGGAACTTCACGTAGATCGAAGGCGACTCGATATCGTCGTATTCGACCTCGGCGTCGGCGAGAGCCGTCTGACAGCGCGGACACCAGTTGATGACGCGGTCCGAAGGGTCCACTAGCCCGTTTTCATCGATCTTGTTCAGAGACCACCACGCGGCTTCGATATACTCCGCCGTCGGCGTCTCGTAGGCGTTGTCCCAGTCCATCCAGACGCCAAGCGACTTGAAGTCCGACTCCATCTCCTCGCGGTAGTGCCCTGCGAACTCCTTGCAGCGTTCTATGAACTCCTCGACACCGAACTCGAGAATATCAGTTTTCGTTTCGAACTCTAAATCTTCCTCAACTTTAGTTTCGATCGGAAGCCCGTGCATGTCGTATCCGGGTCGATCGGTCACCTGATGTCCTTGCATTCGGAGATACCGGATCATCTGGTCTTTCAGGGCCTTGTTCCAGCCAGTTCCGAGATGCGTGGCACCGGTGACGTAGGGAGGACCGTCTAGGAAGTAGTAAGTCGGGTCGTCAGCGTGTGTTTCCTTAGTCTTCTCGTAAGCATCCACCGATTCCCAGTACTCTTCGACAGTAGATTCCAAGGAATCAGTATTGTAGTTATCGTCGAAATCCAGCATATACAGTGACAGCGTATCTTCACTCACTTAAATCGGCCTATCTTACACTGGTTCCGTTTCACAAGAGGATGCGACTGGGTGTTTTTATGATCTCAGAGTCTCTCTGAGGCGATGACAACGGCGTAGTTTAAGTTATCCTCTTCGGCTTCGAAATATCTCGAAGAGCCGCCGACCGAGGGCACGTCCGGCTTGACCGTACTGATAGCTCTTGGTCCCGAAAAGAAGCGAACAGTACAGGAAGTACGCCGCGTAGTTACGCGGGTCTGTGCGCACTGCGGCTCTGAGTGCCGACCGAGCGTCTCCCAGCTCGCCGTCAAGCGCATACGCGTGAGCCATCAAGACGTACTCGGTACTGAGAGCAGCATTCGAGATACTATTACCGTGTTTGTCGAGTAACCGTTTCTGCCCTTCTATCATTTTTGATACGTCTTCCGATAATTGGTCCTCGTGGTGATATCGCTCGTAGAGGACCTGATCGATGCCGACCATCGAGAACTGAGCGAGCAGTCGGATCCAGAGGTCTACGTCCTCTCTGGCAGGAAACGACTCGTCGAAGTCACCGATCTCCTCGAATACGCGCGCTCGGACGAGCGTACAAGATGGCCCACCGATGTTGGGCGTGGCTTCGTAGGTCTCGACATGTCCGGAAAGGACCTGTTGCCTGGTGGTTTTGCCCGACTCCCACACGTCTCTTCTCGCGGTGTATACCATACCACAGGAGTCGGAGAGGTCGCGAATCGTTTCGACGAGAGTCGTTATCGCGTCTTCGTAGAGTCGGTCATCATCGTCCAGAAAGGAGACGTACTCTCCTGACGCGACCGCTAATCCGGAGTTTCGGGCGCTACTGAGGCCGAGCGGTCGGTCCCGATATACGGCGTGAACTGGCCAGTCACTCATCGAGCGGAGAAAATCTCGGGTCCCGTCAGTTGATCCGTCATCCACGACGATGCACTCAATGTCTCTGTAACTTTGGTCTAAGACACTCTTGACTGCCCGCTCGAGGAAGTGCCGACGATTGTACGTCGGGATGATGACAGAGACTAGAGACACACGAAGACTGTCTGTCGAACAGGGCAAAAACTTGTCTACGAAATCTTATCTATCTGACCAATTGTATTTGAATTGCTAGAACGGGCCGAAAACTCGCCCGGGCCGAAAGGAGGCTGTGCTGAAACTGAGACCTCGTAGTGGCGTCCGACCTCGGCCGGAATCATCCCCGTTTTCGTGACCATTATACCGTTTGGCTGAGTTTTGGAGAAGGAAATGCATGTGCATCACGTCGGGATGTTGCGTTCCAAAGCGTCGTGGGCGAAGGTGATGCGCAATCACCTACTCGAACTCAAACGCAGCGGACACACTGTGACGACGAGACCGGTAGAAGAGAGTCTCTACGACCGCTCGATGTCACTCCCCGGTCCGCTCGCGGACTTGGCCGCGGAACCCGACGACCCGGACGTGACACTGACCTTTCTCCCGCCGACCGAGTACGAGCGCATAGAGACGACGGCACCGCTCGTCGGGTTGCTCGTTTACGAGGCGACCCGATGGCCCCAACAGTGGGTCGACAACGCCAAACGGCAGTTAGACGTCGCCTCGGTACAGTCGTCGTTCTGTGAAAGGGGACTCGTGGCATCGGGATTTCCGGAGGAGGATGTAATTCTCGTCCCGAATGGCTACGACAAATCGCGATACTACCCCCCAGAGACACTGGACCATAGCGACACGTTCAGACCGGTGTTCGTCGGGACACCGGCCAGACGGAAAGGACTCGACACTTTCCTCTCGGCGATACCGGAAGCGTTCGATCCGAACGACGACGTCGAAGTGCTTCTGAAACTCACGCCGTACACAGATGAGGTCGCAACTAGCTCACACGTCATTCAAGACTGGCGACAGCGGTATGAGAGTCTCTATGAGAAGGGATACGACATCCGTCTCNGTACCGACTTTCTGAGCGGTGACGAGATCGCTGAGTTCTACCGCGAAGGGGACGTCCTCTGTCTCCCGACCATGGGCGAGGGATTCGGCCTCACCGCNCTGGAGGCGATGGCCTGTGGGACTCCTCCGGTGGTAACCAACTGGAGCGGGACCACCGATTTTGTNGATNAGGACAGCGGCTTCTTACTGACGGAGTACGAGCGCGTCGAGGCTAGCGACCGGTTTCTCCTCAATCCGCCGCCCATCCCGGACGACGGATACATGGTGTCGCCCGCTGTGACGGAGCTTGCGGAGACACTACAGAGAGCGAGCGACGACCCTGGTCTCGTCCGCGACCGCGGCCGTATCGCCAGCGAACGCGTCGAGGACTTTCGCTGGGACGTGGTGAGCAGCACACTCGAAACACAGTTACATCGAATCGTCGAGGAGATGACGTAGGTCCGTCCGCAACCATTACCGACTCCAAGACGCGACGAGGAGTACTTATATAACATCTCCCTGTAAACCAGTGACAGTAATGGGTCGCGTTCGCGTCGCTACGGAGTCGGAGTTCAAGGACGGCTCGCGGGAGTTCGTAACCGTCGACGGTCGTGAGATCGGGGTGTTGCTGATCGACGGTTCTTATTACGCCCTCTCGAACACCTGTCCCCATCAGGGAGGACCGGTCGCCCAGGGAACGATCCGTCGACCGATCACCGCGGACGTCCCCGAAGACGGAGAACGGATTGAGGAGCGGTACGAATCGGAGGGACAGGTCATCCGCTGTCCCTGTCACGGCTGGGGATTCTACATTGAGACGGGCGAGAATCTCGCCGACAGCGAGCACGCACCTGGCATCCCCGTTTATGATGTGGTGGTAGACGACGGTGTCGTCTACGTGGTGGAGACGCCCTCGAATCCCCAGCAATAGTTCGACTGCTGCTTCGAACTCCTCAGGTTTTCGGTACTCTCTATACTATGGCCCTGCTATCAAATGCCATGAGTGATGGCACGTCGGTCGTCGATGTGGACGCACATTTCACTGACCAGATAGAGGACCTCTACGACCACTTGGACGAAGACGATCCGTGGCGNGAAAAATTCGAGTTGGCCGCCAGAATGGATGAAACACCCGGGACGACCTCCTTTTTTCCGACGGTCACACACAACCGGAGCAACTATTCGCTCGAACGTTCGGGATTCAAGACACGGGAGGATATCCGCGAGGCGATGGCGGATCTCGGGGTCGACAAGATGTTACTTATCGGGCAACAGATGCTCAGGATGGGCGGAATGTCGGGCGGTGACCTCCGCCAGATCAAGTACACAGACGCATATATGGAACACCTACTCACGAACATCGTCGCTCCCGAAGACGGGATCTACGCAACTATCCCACTCGTCCACACAGACCCCCAGCACGCTGCGGAAATCGTCGACCGCTACGGCGGCGAAGACGGCGTGGTAGGCGCGGTTGTCGTCTCCGGTGGCGGCGAACCGCCACTCGGCAACACGCGATACGACCCGATGTATGCAGCGTGCGAGTCGCATGACTTGCCAGTCATGTTCCACGCCGATGGCGAAGGCCTCGACGATTTCTACCTTGAGGGATTCACGTCAATCATCGAAACCCACGCCCTCGGCTTCCTAATGACGAACATGAGTCAACTCACGAGTATCGTCATTCAGGGGGTTCCGGAGCGGTTTCCCGACTTGGATCTCGTATTTCTCGAAGCAGGCCTCCTGTATGTGCCGATGATGATGTGTCGGCTCGATCAGGAGTATCTCCAGACCCCTGACGACGCTCCAATGCTGAACAAGCTTCCGAGCAAATACATGGAAGAGTTCTACTACGGCACACAGCCCTTGGAGCAACCACCGACGCAGGACTACCTCAGGAACGCGATAGAGATAATCGGCGGCCCGGAACAACTGATGTGGGCGTCGGACTGGCCACACCCCGATTACGACGAGACGCGGACTATCGAACAACTGCCGTTTCTCTCTGAGGAAGAGAAAGCGAAAGTCCTCGGTGGAAACGCCGAAGCCGTCTTCGATATCTGAGGGAATCACTGCCTGCCGGGAATGCGTGGCAAGCGTCGCAGAAATGCTGGTGTAGACCGTCCGATGGAGTCAAAAATTGAGTAGGCCCGGACAGTCAGGTCCCGTTTCCGAGAGGACAGTCAGTCCGACGAGGTAAGAACCGGCTGCGGACTTGGAACCACGTCGCCGCCGACCGTAGACATCTCGATCTCGTACTCGTATTCGACGCTCGTTCCACCGTCCCACGCCACGTCGACATCGACGGTCCGCGTGATGGGGTTTGCCAGTGTCTTCTCGTTGTCCCACTTGTAGGGAATCGTAGTGATCCCGTATAGCACTCGGCCGTTAGTCGTCTCCAGTTTGTACCGCGTCACACCAGTCGCCTCTCCCGGACCGTTCGGGAGGATGTAGTCCGTTACCGGGGTGATGTTCCGCTCGATCGCGGGGAGGTCGCTGAACCCGTCCATCGTCTGCTGCGACACGATGGTCTCGTCCTCGATGGAGACGTTTCCGTTCACCTCTAACTGAGCGAGCTTCGCTCCATCTTGGTCTCGAATGATACCCATTCGGTCGGGTGAGACACGGTAGTCCCAGTCGGCGAGGCTGACGATATCGGCTCGTTCGTCGCGGCTCGCGGCCGCCGCCAAGCTCGTCTGTTGTTGACAGATCAGCGGACACGAAACGGGATCGAACCCGGCCGGAACCGTGTCGAACTCCACGTCTAGTGAACAACGACCCGCGCCTCGGTCAGCCTCTCCGGAGCCTGTGACCGAGAAAGAGTCGTCGTTAACCTCTACGTCCATTTCGAACTGGATTGGGATAGAACCCATAGTGTGTTTGTCACACTCATACATTAAAAGTATTTTCGTGGTGCCATTTCTTCAGTTATCACTCAGACACAGCGGTCACTCAGTCAACCCTCTGGCGATCTCGTGGAAAACACTCTAAAACTAATAATTATAATCAGAAATCAGAAGTCTTCCGGAGACAGTATCGCTCGAAGAGCAATCGGGTACCCGATTCGGTTCGTTCGAATCTGACTTCCCGTCGGAACCCCGAAGCATTGACGGTCGAAAAAACGGCGTCCTCGTCGAGACGGACGGGGACGAGCGGGAACTCACGCTCGTCGATTTGCATGTGCAGTCCTCCGCCGATGGGGTCCACGACGGCAGTAACGAATCCTCGACGAGACTCGTAGGTTCCCACGAGGGCGGCGAGTTCGCGGTCGAGTTTGATTTCTTGGACGCAATCGTCTGGGGGCGCGTCGAGAAGTATCGCGAGAACTGCCTTGCCGACGGTTCTGATGTCTACTTCTGGCTCCGTCCCACAGCAGAGGACGACCTGTATGTCCGCCGGACGCAGCATACCGAACCAAGCGCTCGAGATCCCGCAGGTCCCCCCGTGATGGAGGAGCGTCTGTCCGAGGAACGATTCTCGCATTATTCCGAGGCCGTACCTGACGGCGGTGTTATCGAAGTACCGTCCGAACTCTGCGCGGGGTTCGCTCAGTTGGTGTTTCGATCCCGCGGAAAAAACTGCTCGGCTTGAATCATCGCTTCCATCGACGGCTTTCACCAATCGAAGGAACTCCGCTACTGAGCTAAACAGCCCACCGGACGGATAGAGAAACTCATTGAACGGAAACTCCCGTTCCACGAAATTTCCATTCGCCTCGACGCCGGTCTCGACCATGTTTTCACGCGATTCGACCACATCTTGTCGGTATCCGGATCTATCCATTCCCAGTGGTGATAGAATCTCCGTGTCGACGAACTCGGCATAGGAGGAGCCGCTGGCCGCTTCGATAACCTGTCCTAGGAGACTGTACCCGGTATTATAATACATGAACCTGCTCCGGTGAGGGAGTCGGTCTTCGAGTCCGTCCCTGACGTGTCGCTCGAAATCATCGCGATCGAACGGCTCCCGATTTCCTCCATCGAGAAGTGGCTCTACCAGCAGCGGGAAGCTGATCCCGTCGCTTGGGACGCCCGAGCTGTGAGTCAACAGGTCCTCGACCATGATCGGTGGACCGGACGTTTCGGCTATCCAAGGGACGTATTGTGCCACTTCATCTGACAGTGACAGGAGTTCGTCCTCAGCGAGTAGCAACACCGCCGCCGCTGTGACGAGTTTCGTGCATGACCCCAGACAGAATAAGGTCTCGCCAGTCACAGGATCACGCGTGTTGGGCCCGCGATGGCCGTACCCCTCGATAAATCGGTCCTCACCGTCCGCAATCGAGACAGCGACGCCGGAGAGCCCGTTTTCTTCAGTCCAGTCGGCGAGGAACGACCTGACGCCATCGTAGTCCGGTGTGTAGGGCGGGTTCATAGGTGCACGAGCCGACGAGGTGATGGCCAATCAGTCGGCGAGTGTTGATACCCCAGTGAGCTCGATTCTCGAACGAATTGAAGCAAAACGGGAAGATTTGTCGCCTCTCCGCTAGATTTCAGGGGCCTCACGCCCACGGATCCGGTTGACGCCGTCTTGGATGACGATAAGCGGTCCATCTCCCGGTCTACGCTCGCTGGTAAGTCGCAAGGAGAAGCCACCGGCGGGCGTCGTCTGTTTCACCCTCTAGGGGTGTCGTGTAATGCCACGTCGGGAGCCGAGAGACGCTGATCGCGCTTTCGACGCCGATATCGTATGCCTCGCTCAGATGCCCGTCGTCTTCCGTGACCAGCAGTTGTCGCGTAACAGTCGGCTCTGAGACAGTGACGTGGACGTCTACATACCCGTCAGCACGGTCCGAGTCCTCCGGATGGTGGTCAGTGTGGGGCCCGCTGTAATCCCCTGGCTGGTAACACAGTACTTCTCGACCGACGGGACCGTCGAGTTCCAGACCGGTCATGCCCTCCGCTAACGAGTGGAGCGTCGGCGATTCAAGCAAGTCAACGACACCTGCCTCCTTCGCCCGATGGTAGGATTCGTTACTCTCCTCGTCCAACATACATCCCCGGAGCCGATACGACTTCGGGAGCTGTTCTGTGCCCGATTCGTCCATCTCGCCGACAACAGATTCCGGAATTGGTTTGTCACCTGTCACGAGTGTCGGCGAGAGCCACTCGGCGAGTGCCTCTCTGATCTCCGCGGCTGTCTCAGATGTAAACACGTCTCTCTCGACGTGGACATCTCCCGTCTCGGTCAACACAGGATCGCTATCTTCGGATGTATACTCTGCAACGAACCGTTCGCCGCAGTCGCTGTAAGCTATCTCTGACCCAGTCGGTATCCGACTGCGGCGTTCACCTTGCTCTACCATGATCTTTATTTATTCGCCAGCTTATATTATCTCCGGTGGTAATTTTCACTTCCGTTGGAGTTTGACGTCGCCGGACTGCTCTTGTCACCCCAATTGTTTTTGGAAAGCCGATACCCCATGATCTGTCTTCGGATGGTCGAAGAGTTGGTCAAGGACCGCCGGTGGTAACGTCACGACACCTGCTCCGGCTTTGGCGGCCTCTTTCAGGTGACGCGGGTGTCTGATACTCGCGGCTAGGATATGAGTCTCGAAGCCGTGCTGGTTGTATATCTCTCGGATTTCGCTGCACATCTCGATACCATCGCTACCTATATCATCGAGTCGTCCGAGAAACGGCGAGATAGGCCGCGCCATTCTTCGCAGCGAGCAGTGCTTGGTTAGGTAAAAATACCGGCGTGACGTTACTGTCGATGCCTACTTCGGCGCCTGTTTGTGCGCTTTGGCGCCGTCATGAGTCATCGGAAACTTGACCACGGTGTTTTCTCCCCACCGGTCGTACTCACGGGCCTCCTCCATCATCTCGTCTGCGTCTGTCGCGACGACCTCGATACATCGGCAAGTCAACGAAGTCGGTCAGTTCTGTGATAATCTCCCGGTACGTGTGGTCGGCCGATGAGACGAGGGACAGACTAGTCGTGACGCCTCAACAAGTCACAGAGCCGTCGCATTCCGGACCTCCGACACGTCTGTGTCGATGAAGAATTTCATGTGGAGTCCACTCGTTCGTGGACGTCGACCGCTTCGCTAATTATTGTGTCTACCGTCAGACCATGTGCCTCGTACAACTCAGTCACGTCACCGGACTCACCGAAAACGTCAGAGACGCCGATACGTGTAATCGGTGCTGAATTTGTCTTGGCCAGTCGCTCCGCGACTGCGCTTCCGAGTCCGCCGATGACCGAGTGGTCTTCGACTGTTAGAACGGCATTCGTCTCGCGTGCGCACTCCAATAATAGGTCTTCGTCTAGCGGTTTTATTGTGGGCATGTGAACGACTCGTGCGTCGATACCACGGTCGCCCAGTCGACTCTCCACTCGCAGTGTCGGCCCAAGCATGGCACCGTGGCAAACGAGCGTGATGTCACTGCCCGAACGCAAACAGTATCCCTCACCGATGCTCGGGTTGTGGCCGGTATCGAACACGACCGGCGTTGGCTCGCGTACGAGACGCAGATAACCGGGGCCAGATTGTTCGGCGAGCTCACGGACGAACGCGGCAGTTTCGACCGNATCGCCGGGTGAGACGACCTTCATGTTCGGCAGTGCACGGTACGCCGCGATGTCTTCGATCGCCTGCGCGCTCGCACCGTCCGGGCCGGTCGCCAGTCCGGCGTGACTTCCAACGATCGTAACGTCTGCGTCCGAGCGGGCGACTACGTTGCGTACCTGTTCGAAGGCGCGCAGCGAGAAACTCGCATAGGTCCCTGCGAACGGCGTTTTACCGGTTGATGCGATCCCAGCGGCCATCACGACCATGTCCTGCTCCGAGATGCCGACATCGAACCAGCGGTCCGGGTACTGCTCGCCGAACCGAGCGCCACGTGTCGACTCTCCGAGATCGGCGTCGAATACCACAACGTCGCGATGTGTGTCGGCGATATCGAGCAACCCCTGCCCGTAGCCGTCTCGGATCGCGACCCGCTCTCCGGAAGTTACCCGGTTTCCCATCTCTCGATCTCCGTTAGTCGATGTTCGACGTTCAGCTCTGTGAGTGCCGTTTCTATCTCATCGCGTGACAGCACTGTGGCGTGATACCCCATCTGATCACGCTGCATAAACGAGACACCGTTTCCCTTCTGGGTTTCAGCGATGATCACGCTCGGTAACTCGGCGCTTTTCGCGCCCGAATAGGCCCGCTCGATCGATTCGAAATCGTGGCCATTGCACTGCTCGACGTGCCACCCGAACGCGTCGAACTTTGATGCGAGCGGGGATATTGCCTTTGTCTCTGCGACCGGAGCGTCGTTCTGGACGCCGTTCCGGTCGACGACTGCTATCAGGTCAGAGAGCTCTCTGTCAGCAGCCGACATTGCGGCTTCCCATATCTGGCCTTCTTGGAGTTCACCGTCGCCCAATACGACGAAAGATCGGTATTGGCGGTCGCTCACTGTAGCCCCCAGTCCCGTGCCAATGGCGAATGAGAGTCCCTGTCCGAGCGATCCCGAGGTGAACTCGATTCCGGGGATATCGGCAGTGGCGTGTCCTTGAAGACAGCCCTCGAGAGTGCGTAGGTCGAACAGTTCTTCGAAGTCAAAAAATCCCGAACGTGCCAAGATGGAATACAGTGCTGGTGAAGCGTGGCCCTTGCTGAAAATTAGCCGGTCGCGGTCAGGATCGTCTGGCGACCCGGGGTCAATCCGAAGCTCCTCGTTGTAGAGCCACACGAGAAGTTCCACCGTCGAGAACGAACTGCCGGGATGTCCCGAGCCTGCCCTGTAGGTCATCAAGAGGATGTCGGCCCGTATCTCTCTGGCGTGCCGTTCGTACGCCTCGTACGACGTTCTCGTCTCTCGTTCGTGACGACTCATATCTGTCGCTGGTCCGCGTGTCCCTTCTGCTGGTTGGCAGGTCTACTTCGGGTGCCGCTCCAAGGGGTGTCTCGGTTGTTTTCGAGAGAAGCAGGAGAGGGAAAATTGTCTCTCGGACACACTTCCCAGTCGTCGCTCCGGGCGAAGTCAAATGACGAGTGAGTGTGCGTTACACGTGACATAATTGACCGTGGTCGCCAGTATGAGAAGGTAGATGACCGGGAGGAGTACTGTCAGTGTTGATACCCGGTGAGGACGAGACTGAGCACTTCTCGGAACTCGTAGACGACGTGGTCGGCAGCAGACGCTGCTGGGTCGACCTCGCTCTCGACGCTCGGAAACAATATTGTTNTACAATCGACATTATTGCCAGCCTCAATGTCAGATTCTCGGTCGCCAANCATATAACTTTTCTTGAGGTCGATGTCATGGGTTGCTGCCGCCTCCAGAAGCATTCCCGAACCGGGCTTGCGACAGTCACAGTCACTACAGGGAACATGTGGGCATATATAGATATCGTCGATCCTAGCGCCCTCCTCGGCCAGTTTGCTGGTGATCGTTTCGTGGACTGACTCTACAGCGTCCCAATCGAAGTAGCCCCGTCCAATCCCCGACTGGTTCGTCGTGACGATGACGGGGATACCTGCGTCGTTGACCGCCCGTACTCCCTCTGGAACGGTCGGGAGGAGTTCGATACGGTCCGGTGAGGCCAAGTAGGAAACGAATTCGATGAGTGTCCCGTCTCGGTCGGCGAACAGGGCTGGTTCACTCAAACAGAACCTCCTCCACGATACCAGCGACGATGTGTCCGACAGTTATGTGGACTTCCTGTATCCTTGCCGTATCCTGTGAAGGAACCCGGACACAGATATCGACGGCGTCTGCGAGTGGTCCACCGGACTCCCCGGTCAGTCCGACCGTCGTTACCCCGATGTCGTCGGCCGCTTCAACACCGGCGATTACGTTCCCGGATCTGCCGCTCGTACTGATCCCGACAACTACGTCGCCAGAGGTCACGATCCCTTCGACCTGTCGCGCGAACACCGAGTCGTATCCGAAGTCGTTGGCGATAGCGGTGACGGATGACGAATTCGTGGTGAGGGCGAGTGCTGGCAGTCCCGGCCGTTCCCGCTGGAATTTCCCAGCCAATTCGGCCGAGATATGCTGGGCGTCGGCAGCGCTACCACCGTTACCGAATAAGACGACCTTGTTGCCTGCGTCCAGCGCCTCGGCCATTTCATGACCGACCGTCTCCACGGCGTCAATCGCTTCCTCGTCCTCGATGAACGCGGCTTTCGTCTCGATACTGGCCTCGAGGGCTTCTCTACTTCGCATCGTCACTCACCCACGTCTGAAGGCCGTCGGCTTCGAATCCGAACGGGACCGACTCGATGTCGAACTCACGGAGTGCGTATCGAACGTCCATCGTCCGGCCAGGTTCTGCAAGTAAGAGCAGATGGCCTCCGCCGCCTGCCCCCAGTATCTTCCCGCCTGCGGCACCGTGCTGGCGTGACGTTTCGTATATCTCGTCGATGACAGGGATGGTTATCATCTTGGACAGTTCCTTCTTGACTGTCCACCCATCGTGGAGCAACTCGCCGAATCGGTTGATGTCTCCGTTGGCGAGCGCGTCGTTCATATCGACGGCCACCTGCTTGAGTCGCCGCCGTCGCGCGCGCTCTTCGCTCGGATCCTCGCGATACTGGCGGTCCATGTCCTCGTGGATCTCGCTTGAAGCGCGAGTTTTACCCGTGTAGTACAGTAAGAGACGCCGTTCGAGCGTGGACAAGAGAGGATCTGGCAGCGTCACCGGGCGGACCTCGGTTTCGCCGTCAGCGAACGTGATGTCATTGAATCCCCCATGTGCAGCGGCGTACTGGTCTTGGTATCCGCCCTTCTCGCCGAGGTCTTCGCGCTCTGCGTAGTAAGCCAGTTCCGCCGCATCGTCGGGCGTCATCTCGCGTTCGAGAAACGCCGCCAGACAGCCCACAACAGCCACAGCAACAGACGACGACCCTCCCAAACCCGTCCCGGATGGGAGGTCGGACTGGACAGTCAGTTCGAATCCCTCACGAAGGTCGAACTGGTTGAGGACAGCCTTCAGAAGCTCGAGGTCGCCGCCGTCGTACGCAATCCGTCCGGTATCGAATGTCTCTACGATGTCGAAATCGACCGACCGGATCGTTATTTCATCCCTCTTCGGTCGGAGGGTCGCTCTGGCGAACCGATCGATAGTCGTGTTGAGAACCTCGCCACCGTGTGACCAGCAATAGGGCGGAACGTCCGATCCCCCACCACCGAAACTCACCCGCACGGGTGCCTGACTCGTTACGTACATCGTCTCTCAGAGAATCGCTCGTTTATTTCCCGATACCCTGCCGGTGTGCCGATATCTCTGAAGTAACCCTCTGTCGTGAAACCAGCGACCGTTCCATCGGCGATGAGGTCCGCCATTACCCACTCAAAGGGGAACGTCCGCTTTGCGGGCATATATTCGAACAGCTCCGCGTCGAAAACTCGGTATCCAGCGTTGACGAGGCCACCTTGTCGTTTCTCCTCGATGAACTGCTCGATACGATCGTCGGCCCCGAGTTCGACGAATCCGCCCTTCTTTATCATCTCGACCTGCGCGAGTGCGAGAGTCGCCACGGTCTCCCGCTCTCGGTGGAAATCTATGAGACCGTCGAGATCAGCATCGAGATACGTGTCGCCGTTGACGATGAGAAACACGTCTTCGTCGGCGAGAGCAGACTTCGCGTTCCGTACCGCCCCGCCCGTTTCGAGGCACTCGTCTTCTTCGACGTACTCAACTGAAACACCGAAGGAACTCCCATCGCCGAAGTGGTCTCGGATCACCTCTCCCTTGTATCCGATAGAGAGAGTTACGTCCGTGACGTCGTGGTCGCTCAATAGTTCCAGTTGCCACTCCAAGAACGGTCGACCGGCCACATCTGCCATAGGTTTCGGAACGTCCGACACTTCCTCCCGGAGGCGTGTTCCCGGACCCCCAGCGAGAACGAGCGCTTTCATTCGATGCCCGCGAGTTCCGATCCAGTTCCTTGCGAATGCACACACCACATGAACCTCAAATATAGGGCATATCATATATATGTTCGGGAGATGACGGGAACACGGTCAGACCGCTCTATGAAAGAGCCTATATCTGGCTGTCGGGCGGCGTTCAGATAATACGGCTCTATTGAATCACTACATTGCGTCAGGATGGCTCGGTAAATCAAACGAGTTGAAGGGGGAAAGTGTCGTTTTGGATGAACGTAACCATCCGTTCACTGAAGAAATGGATCGCTGGCCAAAAGTTATTAGTACGATTCGGACGAACTGCCGCCGCCTTTAAAATATAGTGATTAACGTAACTTCTGAATGAATCCACTCAGCTTTGCACGCTAGCGTCAGCGGTTGAGTGAACGAAGAGGTGGTCGATCTCGGTCATGAGGTCATCAACACTCTGTTCGTCGTTGTCTCGAACCCACGAGAGAAGATTGTACACCGCCTCTTTCAGGGAGTGTTCGAGGTTCGCTCGAAG
>SL_4KL_010_BRINEDRAFT_10000488_pt1 | contig 20283 bp, 17 predicted proteins | sample SodLak_010_BRINE_2_FD_10664 | JGI IMG/M metagenome (IMG submission 10664)
TCCGCGTCCTCGAGGCTCGCTGCCTCGCGCAGGTCGACGGCCTCGAGGATCGCCTGATAGAGGATTGCCCCCGAGAAGTCGGTGTTGGTGAGGGTCGCACCGGTGAAATCGGCTCCGGTGAGAGTGGCCTCCGAGAGATCCGTGTCCGTCAAATCGGCGTCGGTGAAGTCGTGATCCGCCAGATCGGCCTTCGAGACGGTCGCACCGGTGAAGGAGACGTTCTCGAATGTGACCGTCGAGAGGTCGCTGTCGGAGGCGTCGACGTTCGAGAGGTCGAGATTTCGCAGGGTCGCTCCGTCAAGGTCGGCCCGCTCGAGTTCGGCCCCCGTCAGCGTCGCGTCCGAAATGACGGCGTCGGTGAGGTCGGCGGCCGTGAGGTCGACGTCGGTCAGGTCCGCCCCCGAAAGATCGGCGCCCGCGAGCGTGGCTCCCGTCATGTGAGCGCCCGTGAAGTCGACGTTGGAGAGCGACTGGCTCGAGAGATCGACCCCGAGCAGTCTCGCCCCCGTGAGCGTCGCCCCGTCCAGGGGGACGCCCTGGAGCGCCATCCCATCGAGTGTGGCGTTTGCGAGTATCGCCTCCTCGAGGACGACCGCAGTGAGATCCGCGTCGGTGAAATCGACACTCGAGAGGTCAGCCCCGGAGAGGTCGACGTTCTCGAGGGTCGAATCCGAGAGATCGACGTGTTGCATGACGGTTCCCGAGAGGTCGGCGTCCCGAATTTCGATGCCGCGGAGTGGCTCCCCCGATAGGTTCGCCCCCCGCAGGTCGCCCTCCAGGAGAGCACCGAGTAGGTAGTCGGCCTCTCTGAGATCGGCGTCCCGAAGCGTGGCGTCCTCGAAGTCGGCGAACAGGAGGTCGGCCTCCCGAAGGGTCGTCCCCTCCAAGGTTGCCTCGCGAAGTGTGGCCTCCGAGAGGTCCGCGCCGGTCAGGTCACAGCCAGCGAGGTCGGCTCCCTCGAGATCCGCGCCAGCGGTGACTCGGTGGTCATTGCACTCGCTGCCCTCCCCTCGGATGGCCGACAGACAGCCCGCGAGGCCCATCGTCGCGGCGACGGCCCCCGCCTCACCGGCCCTCGAGAGGAGGGTGCGCCTCGAGAGCGAGTTGAGCTCGTGGTCGTCGGTCGATGCCAAGTGTTTCGCGGCGGTCTCAGCGTCTTCAGCCGACGGGCTGTCCGTCACGGTGGCAGTGCCCCCCGCTGACGGGCGGTCCGCTCGCTCCTGCTCCTCGATGTCCGCCGCGGTCCGTCCGCCAGCCTTGGTGGTGAACTGCTGTCGCATGGGCCCAAGATCGTGTTCGTACTGTGAGGGGATGTGGGACGTTGATAGGTTTTGTGGTCGAGCGGGCGACGGAAGGGACTCGAGAACACCAGTACGTCGACGCATACTCGAGGGTTCTAAACACCGTGGAATCGCTGATCGCCGACCGTCGGCGTGGGGCCTGTCGGGGCGGTTGTGCGAGGTTGGGACCAATCGAGACGGGGAGTCATCGAAAATCCCTCCGGGGCTCAGCCGTCGAACGGAGCGAATCAGGCTGCTTCCTCGGGTTCTGCCCGCTCGCGGATGAGTTTCCGGAGTTCAGACGCCTCCTCGAAACCCGAGAGTTCCCCACGCTCGACGAGTGCCGTCCCGTCCACGGCATCCTGTCTTGCCCGCTCGACGACGTACACCGACTGCGTATGGGTGACTGCCCCAATCGAACTCATGATCCGGGCGCGCTTCTCGGCGGCTTTCGTGAACTTGGAGTGACCCGTCAAGACCGGTTCATCGTCGTCGTCCTCGTCCTGGCTGACCGCCTTGAACGGGGAGCGAAGCGTCGGGTGGACCCGGTAGCCTGCCTCGGTCAGCACAGCCACGACCTCCTCGTCGTCCGGATCGGCCTGCGGATCCTCGGGTGGCTCGTCGGCTTCGTGAACCTCATCGGTTCCCTCGAGGACCTCGACCGGACTGGTCAGTGGTGCATCGAACAGATCCTCGAGGGCCATCGCCACCTCGATGGAGGCGTTCATCCCGTCCTCGTACTTCGAGACGGTCCGCCGGGAGACCCCCAGTTCGTTCGCCAGTCGGCCCAGGCTCCACTCGCGGGACTCACGTTCGTCGGCCAGCAGATCGCCGTCGATGTTGACGTAGAGGCCCCCAGGTGCGGCGTAGATTAGCGGTGGGACGCCCTCGATGAACAGGTTGTAGGCCGTATCCGGGCTGAACACCGGCACGCCGTGACGGAAGTACACCACGTCGGGTTTGAGGTCTTCGTCGCGACTCCGGAGCCCGATCACGAGTGGGGTGGCCTCGAGGTAGTCGCCGAGTCTGCGCATCTCGTGGCCGGTCGCCTGGTTGAACCCGTCGACGTTGCCGAGGATCTTCACCAGCACCAGGTCGTCGCCGCGGCGGGCAGCGATATCGAAGCTCTTTGGGCGAATCGCACACCGGTCACTCACCGTAAACCCCGCGTCCTCGAGCATCGCGGTGACGTTGCCGACCAGTGCGGATCGGGACATAGACGGAGGTAAGCCACTCCTCATATATTAGCGTTTCCCCGATCGATCCGCTGCCGTCCGGTGTTTTGGGAAATGTCGTCTGTCGACAGCCAGGGGTGTCCGCGCGTCCGAAAGGGGTCCTCGGGAGACGAAACGCGCAAACGGCTCGCCCGCCAACGCGAACTGATGACTGTCATCGGGCTGGACGACACCGACTCCCGCGAGCGGGGGATGTGCACGACCTACGTNGCCCACCGGATCGCCGAGACNCTCGAGCGAGCGGGCCACACCGTCGAGCGCNTCCTCNTNGTCCGNCTCAACCCNGCNGTTCNNTACAAGACGCGNGGGAACGCNGCNCTGGCGATCCACCTCGCTGACACAGGGTCGGGTGACGGAGATCAGGTCGCTACCGACCCGCTCGAGACCACTCGCGAAACGGTCGAGCGACTGGCTGCAACCGCCGACGACCGAACCAATCCAGGGGTCATCGTGGCCGACGACCGTCCGGACGACGTCCCGGACGCGGTCGCGAAATTCACCCGCAGCGCGATTAGAGACCACCTCGAGATCGAAGACGCCGTTGCGGTCGCCGACGAACTGGGGTTCCGCCACTGGGGGGTGGGCGACGGTCGCGGTCGCATCGGTGCGCTCGCGGCCATCGGCGCGTGGCAGGCGCTTGCGGACTGGACCTACGAGACGATCAGCTACCGCGAGCCCGATCGCTGGGGGACCCCACGCGAGGTCGACCACGACAGCGTGTTCCGAGCGGCCGACGCCGGCTACCCCATCGTCTGGGACACGGTCGATCGCGACGAGGCCGAGGCCGTCTGTGTTCCCCACACGCCGGGGCCCATCCTGCACGGCATCCGTGGGGACGAGCCGGCTCGCACCCGTGAGGTTGCGGCAGCTATCGAGGGCGAACCCGTCGCCGACCGGCGGACGTTCGTGACGAACCAGGGGACCGACGTTCACCTCCGAGCGGTGGGTGCGCTCGAGGCCCTCGACGCCGCCCTGGTGGACGGACGTGCCTACAGACTCGAGGGAACAGTACTGACCGAACCGGAGACGCGCCGTGGTGGCCACGTCTTCGTCGACCTCGGCGGAGTCACCGATACGGACTCGGTCGGCGACAGGGGGGCGTCACTCCAGTGTGCCGCTTTCGAACCAACGAAGCGGTTTCGGGATCGTGTTCGTGCCCTCCGGCCGGGTGATCGCGTCACCGCCTGTGGGGAACTCGGTCGCGGGACGCTCAAACTCGAGAAGTTCGCGGTTCGCGATCTCGTGACCGTCGAGCGCGTAACACCGTCGTGTCCCGGCTGCGGGGGGACGATGGAAAGCGCCGGCCGAAACCAGGGTTATCGCTGTCGAGACTGTGAGACGAGCACTCCCGAGAAGGACTCGAGGCCGCTCGATCGGGGACTCGAGGTCGGTTGGTACGAGGTGCCGCCGTGTGCGCGTCGGCACATCGCCAAACCGCTGGTTCGAGGGGGGTTCGACGGGCCGACACACCCAGAGCGGTAGTGTTGGATCGGGGAATTCAGTGGCGCGACGGTGTCGGCTGAATGTGAGTTGGATCGTGCGCTCGAGGCAGTTCGCAGCCACGCATCGCACAGACACCAGGCGATCGCCGGGCGATGCCCTCAATCGCCGTGTCCGAGTTCGATCGGCGCGCGAACGATGTTCCCCCACTCGGTCCAGGAGCCGTCGTAGTTCGTCACGTCATCGTACTCGAGCAACTCGTGGAGCACAAACCACGCGATCGCCGAGCGCTCGCCCACACGGCAGTAGGTGACGACGGCACTGTCGCCGTCGATGCCTTCCTTGGCATAGCGCGCCTCGAGTTCCTCGCGTGGTCTGAATCGTCCATCGTCCCGGAGGTTGTCCGCGACGGGGACGTTCGATGCACCGGGGATATGTCCGCCCCGCTGGGCCGTCTCATCGAGGCCCTCGGGAGCTAGGATCTCGCCGGAGAACTCCGCGGGCGAGCGCACGTCGACCATCGGGATGCCCGAGTTGCGGGCCGTATCGACGTCGTCTTTGTACGCGCGGATGCCTTCGAAGGGGCCACCGGCGTCGTACTCCTGACTCGGGTAACCGGGCTCGTCGGTCGTCAGCGGGTAGTCGTTTTCCACCCAGTAGTCCTTCCCACCGTCGAGCACGCGGACGTCCTCGTGGCCGTAGTAGGTGAACTCCCAGTAGGCGAAGACAGCGAACCAGTTGGGGATGTGGCCGTTGCCGTAGAAGACCACCGTGGAGTCGGGGCTGATCCCTAGCCCACCCACGAGGGCTTCGAAGTCGCCTTTCTTCAGGATATCGCGCTGGGTTTCATCGGAGAGGTCCTCGGCCCAGTTGAGGCCAATAGCGCCGGGGATGTGGCCTTCGTCGTACTTCGAGGGAAAGTCGTTGTCCGGCGGTTCCGGGCTCTCGATTTCCACGATTCGCAAGTCGGGATCGTCGGACTGGAATTGCTCGAGTCGGTCCTCGACCCACTCGGGCGAGACCAGGACGTCGGTCTTGGCGGCGGTCGCTGTCATACAGGCCGAGTTTTCACAGGGAGGGAAATAGTCCTGACACCAGCGGTATGTGTGGCCAGGACCTGTGACAGCTGCGTTCATTTTTCGTGACGAGCAACCGGCTTCAACGGCAGTTCGAGTCCTCGACCGTCGGGATTCCGCTCGACTGCCGGCCGTTCGATCGATCCGCAACGGCGGCAAGGTCTGCCGCTCTCGACGAGGCCGCCCAGTTGACCACAGTATTGTCGCCCCTGTTGTCATCGGTGAAGAGTTCCCCGTCCACGTCGATCACGGCCCTACCAGCACGTCCACGGCCTCCGCAGCCGGCTCCCTCACGTCGCTCGCACGAATTCGGTGAGCGGTCAAACACCGCAGACCTATTCCCCTCGAGGACCATCCACGGGCATGCGCTTCGCACGACTCGCGACGCCGGAGGGCCCCGTCTCGGGCCGCTACGAGAACGGCACGATTCACGCCCCAACGGGCCGCTACGAGGTCGGCCGGGACGGCCACCTGCTCCCGCCGGCAGATCCCTCGGCCCTCTACTGCGTCGGTCGCAACTACGCCGAAACCCTCGAGCAGATGGAGTACGAACGACCCGATGAACCGGATTTTTTCATCAAGCCCCCGACGTCGCTGCTGGGCCACGACCAGCCGATACCGTATCCCGACTTCACCGAAGAACTCACCTACGCGGGCGAGCTTGCGGCCGTGATCGACGAGCGCTGTCGGGATCTCTCGGTCGACGAGGTCCCCGGCGCCGTCCGCGGGTACAGCATCCTCAACGACGTCGACGCCCTCGACCAGCAGGGCCGGACCGCCCGCAAGGCGTTCGACGGATCGGCACCGCTCGGCCCGTGGCTCGAGACGGACGTCGACCCCACGGCCATCGAGATGCACACCGACGTCTCGGGCGAGCGTCGGCAAGCGGCCTCGACCGAACAGATGCTGTTCGATCCCGACGAGGTCGTCGCCGCCCTCTCCGAGCGGGTCACGTTCCAGCCAGGCGACGTCGTCGCCTTCGGCAGTCCCGCGAATCCAGGCCTGCTCGAGCCCGGCGACACCGTCGAAATCACCTACGAGGGTGTCGGCACGCTGGTCAACACCGTCACATCGGCAGGCGACTGAGAATGGCCGATGGGCGACCGATCACCACTGATCGAGCGACGTGATCGCCTCGAGCGTCTCGACCTGTGACAGTCTGGCCTCGAGATCGCCACCTGGTCCAGACGCTTCGAGGCCCTCGGCATCCGGCCCGACGTAGACGCCCCGCCAGCCGCACTCGAGGGCGGGCACCAGATCCCGCTCGAGGTCGTCGGCGACGAACGTGTACTCATCGGCGGCCAGTCGCTCCTCGGCGAGTCGATAAATATCGGCGTCGGGTTTCCACGCCCCCACCTCGCTGGAGACGACGACCGCGTCGACCCGGTCGGCCAGGCCGACGGTCTCGAGTTTGCCACGCTGGACCCGACCGAGGCCGTTGGTGAGGATACCCACCTGATGGCCGGCACTCGAGAGCGACTCGAGGATCGCCCCGGCTCCTGGGGCAGCGACGGCGTGGTCGATCTCCGTCTCGATCAGCGTCTCGCTGAACGCTGCAGGTTCGACGGCCAAATCAATCGCCGCGATGGCTTGCGTGTATGGCTCTGCAACGTTGCCGAAAACCTCGCCAAACCGCTCGTCGAACGTTTCGAACCCGCGTGGCTCGAGGCCCAGGCGCGCCAGTGCCCGCTCGTAGATGATCTCGAATGGCACCGAAAAGTCGAGCAGTGTCCCATCGAGATCGAAGTACCACGTTTGCACGATGACATTGTTCTGACGACCAGATGATAAGCGTTGGTCCCGTGTGGGACACCCCGACACGGGTCACAAAATGGCGGCCCTGGAGCGTTATGACGAGCCCGCGTGCCCGACAGTAACGTAAAACGGGACGGTTTCAGTTCGCTCGTAGAGGCCATCCTGCATCTGCTCGATCACGTCCCGCCCGAGGTCGCGCCACTCGCTGCGGAGGGCATCATACTCCTCGTCGGTCAGGTCGCCCTCGAGCATCGTCCCCCGGTCGTCGGCCAGTCCCGCCCCCGTGGCCTTCCGTCGGGCGTCAGTCAGCGCCTGTTCGTCGTAGGGTGGTTCGATGGAGCGATCGTGTTCGTATCGCTCGCTCGCGATCACCGTGAGGGCGGCGTCCTCGAATACGCCGGCGGCGTCAGCGCCAAGGGTGACGTCCGTCTCGATCCCAGCGAGGTAGGCCCGCCGAGCGCGACCCTCGAGGGTTGCCTCGCGAGGGACCGTCGAGTCGATGGCAACGGCACCGTTGTCGGGTTCGACGGCCGCGACGAGATTCGTGGAGACGCGGGCGAACTCGCGGACAGCGACAGTCGGGTCCGGCAGGTTGATCAACAACGCCTGACAGACCACGAGGTCGAAGGTGTCGTCTGCAAAGGGCAACCTGGTGGCATCCCCGCGGACGACCGGGGTCGGTTCGGCCGCGGGCCCTCGCTCGCGGGCGAACGCGAGCAAGGAGGCGTCGACGTCACAGCCGATCACCTCGCCGGGACACTCTTCGGCGAGGACGCGGGTGAGTTCGCCCGAGCCACAGCCCACGTCGAGCACCCGCTCGCGGGACTCGAGTTCGAGCCTCGAGAGGGAGTCCCGGGAGTCCGCCCACATCCCCTCGCGGGTCCGCCTGAGGTAGGATTCTGAGAACGCGCGCACAGCCACACCTTCGGCTGTGGGCTCAAAAGCGACGGGATTCCCCGTGGCCCGCGACATCGGTAGAAGTCCCGGTCAGTCGCCATCATCGAACGTGGCCGCGACGTATCTGGCGACTCCCTCGAGAACGCCGTCGCTCAACTCGGGAGTGTGGACCCACTCATCGACATCCTCGGTTCCGTCGTGGTGAAAAAAGCGGTCGTGGTCGCCACAACCGCTCCCGGCGAAGCTGAGGTCCTGGTCGTCCGTTCCCGCACCCGCGTATGCGGTCGCGATGGGCGAAACGTAACGGACGTCATCGGCGACTGCCTCGACCGTCCCGAGGTCGTGATCGCAGTCGCTGTCGATCACCGCCCCGACGGCGTCGTCGTCGAGAAACGGATGCAACATCTCGTGAATGGCCATGTTGACCGTCGCCGCGCGGGTGTCGTAGGTTTCCGTGGCCCCGACGTTGGCAAACGTGATGGCGTCGCCCGCCCGCCTGCCCACGAGGCCGTAAGAGCCGGGCACCCGTCCGTAGCCGAGGTCGGTGTTCAGCGGCTGCCAGGCGAGGATCAGGTGACAGCAGGCACCGGTGAGCGAGCCCCTGGACTCGAGGTCGTCGTACAGGTCGTCGGCGACTGCGCCGAAGTCACCGGTATCGGCCGGGAGGTCGACCGGCGGGCGGGCCTCGACGCGCCAGGTGACCCGATCGAACCCCGTTCGCGCCGCGACCGCGTCCGCGAGCGTGGCCAACGCGTCGCTCACGCCCTGGACTGCTTCGCGGTGGGGAGCCGCCCAGCCTCGGACGGTCTCGAGACCCGAGTCGCGTTCGGGATAACATCGCACGTGCAGAGTTGGGACGGACCCCTCGCTCGACGGTGTCCCCTCCATGGCGGGCAGGCTGTCGCCCGCCACCGGATCCCAGGCCGCTGACTCGAGTTCTGCCCCTGTCTCGAGGCACATAGTCCAGGCGAAGGTGTTCGCTTGATAAATGTCTCCCGACTCACCAGCTGTTCACGCAGCATCGACGAGCTGTCGAGAGTGCCACAGTCCACACCCACTCGAGACGTCACGGGCCAGTGTCGTAGCATAATCAGTTTCGAAGATGCTCAACCGTCATCTACACTCGACACCGAGTTGGACGGTTCCTCGAGGAAATCTGGAGTGTGATAGGTGTCCGTGAGAGGACACTGCGCATCGATGTGAGCGACGATACCGTGGGCCACGCGCTGAATTCCTCACTTAACGGATTCGGCCAAACGAACGGCGAGGGCCGGCAAGAGGGGCGGAGCAGCGGGTTCTGCAGTGAACTGTCGACCGGCCTCGACAGGCCCCAATACATTCGTCTCCGTTACAGGCCAGGCAACCCCCGTCTGTCTCCACTGTCATACACGAATCAAAGCATATATCTGTGACTGGAAGTTCAATTGAGACATGGCTCAACCAAGCCACGGCAGCCAGACGGATGACGGTGGCTCCGTCGAACGGGACGCAATCGAGTTCGACAGAATCAGTAGCGAAAGCAAACGACAGCGCGAGGGCTCCGGCAATGGGTCCGCATACGGTGTCCGAACTGGAGAGTCTGACCTCCTCTTCTTCGAGGGAATTCTCCCCGAAGAGTCCGGTGTCGTCATGAGCGAACACTCAATCAAAGATCAGGCCGACCTGTGTCTCGATCGGCTCGAATCGCTGCTGTCGGCGCGAGATGCGACGCTTGCGGATGTGATGAAAATTGAGGTTCAGGTGACAGATATTGACGCCCGGGGGGCCGTTGACGAAGTCTACCGGTCCCGATTCGACGGGGCGTATCCACCGCGCACCACCGTCGGCGTCTGCTCACTCCCCGGCAACGCCGGCGTGCAACTCGACGTCGTCGCCGCCGACGAATAAGCATTCAGTTCCATTGATGAGCGTAGACAATCTTCTGTTACGGGTAGCGTGTCGAATCGATGCGATGATCGATCGACCTCGGTCGGAGGTTGGTCCCGATGAGTAGCCTCGAGCACGAACATGGGCCGGACTGTGACTGTCCGGACTGTGGTGATCCGCGCTCGATGGATTTCCTCGACAAGTATCTGACCGTCTGGATCTTCCTGGCGATGGGGCTGGGTGTCGGCCTTGGACACCTCGCCCCGGGTGTCGTTGATCCCATCCAGGACTACTACCTCGTGGAAATCGGCCTGATTGCGATGATGTACCCCCCGCTGGCGAAGGTCAACTACGGCCAACTCCCGCGCGTGTTCAGCGCCTGGCGCGTGCTCAGTCTGAGTCTGATCCAGAACTGGCTCATCGGCCCGACGCTGATGTTCCTGTTGGCGGTCGTTTTCTTCAGCGGGTTCGTGCCCCCCTTCCCGGCCCACCCCGAGTACTTCCTCGGATTGATTTTCATCGGCATGGCTCGCTGTATCGCGATGGTCCTCGTTTGGAACGACCTCGCGGACGGCTCGAGTGAGTACGCTGCCGGATTGGTGGCGTTCAATAGCGTCTTCCAGATCATCACCTACGGGGTGTACATCTGGTTCTTCGCGCTGTTTTTACCTCCACTGCTAGGGATGGACGCCCTGGTCGCCGGTATCGGGACTTTCGATATCACGATCGGCCAGGTGTTCTGGGCGATCGCGATCTTCCTCGGCATCCCGTTCGCTGGCGGAATCCTGACCCGATTCGGGGGCGTCCGATCCAAGGGTGAGGAGTGGTACGAAGAGCAGTTCGTCCCAATGATCAGTCCCGTGACGCTGATCGCACTCCTCTTTACCGTGATAGTCATGTTCGCCACGCAGGGTGACAATATCCTCGCTCAACCGACCGACGTCGTCTGGATCGCCGTTCCGCTGACGATCTACTTCGTCATCATGTTCCTCGTGAGCTTCGCGATGGGGCGTGGGATCGGTGCGGACTATTCGACGACGACGGCAATCGGGTTCACCGCAGCGTCGAACAACTTCGAACTCGCCATCGCGGTCGCCGTCGCCGTCTTCGGCGTCGGTTCCGGCGTGGCGTTCGCGACCGTTGTCGGCCCACTGATCGAGGTGCCAGTCCTGTTGGCGCTAGTCAACGTCGCCATCTACTTCCAGAAGCGATTCGACTGGGCTGGTTACGAAACTGGCCAACTCGAGAGCACGAAACCGGTAACCGACGATCCGGCCACCTCGAAGACGGACGACGACTGATCACCACCTGGGATCGGCACACGCCCGATCCCGACCGACGCTACCGCGGGAGGCGGTTTCGACCACCCACCACAGTGGAACGTGAACCGACGCCTCCGTTCCCTGGCAGATATCAGTCCCACAGGATCCTCGAAGGATTCTCGCTCGAATCGCCAGGGTCAGGCAAACCAGGACGTGTCGGACGAGCTCGCTCCAAAACGCAGCCACTGCTCGTGGACGCGGGGCCACTGCTGCGATCCGTGAGAGGGGTGCGATCGGGTTCCCTCGAGGGATGCTGGGACGAGCACGTGAGTTGATCTCGTCATGGGGGACCGGCCGTCGCGAGATGCTCGCAACCGCTCGAGCCCTCAACCTCGACATGGACGTGGTCACCGATACCAGCGCGACCGTCCTCCAAACGGACTCGCCCATATCACCGAGTCTGCCTTGTCGGTAGTTGACCGGGACGCGGAGAGAACGACCCCTTCTACGGGACACCCTCCCCGAGTGGGAACGAAACGGGTTTCCCCCCAAGTCGGTTACTCGTAGGCGATGGACTGTAACCGGTGTGATGAACCGGCGGTGATGCACGCCGCCTACTCGGGGGCTCACCTCTGTGAGGGGCACTTCGTCGAATCCGTCGAAACGCGAGTCCGCCGGCGAGTGCGTCGGGACGACCTCGTTTCAGGCGACGCCACTCCCGAAGCCCCTCAGACGTGGCTCATCGGACTCTCGGGAGGGAAAGACAGCGTCGTCCTCACCCAGATCCTCCACGAGACGTTCGCCGAGGATCCCCGGATCGAACTCGTCTGTCTCACGATCCACGAGGGCATCGAGGGCTACCGCGATAAGAGTCTCGAGGCCTGTCTCGACCTGACCGACGACCTCGACATTCCTCACGAGGTCCTGGAGTACGACGAGGAGTTTGGCGTCAGGATGGACGACGTCGTCGAGGACGATCCCGAAAACATGGCTGCTTGCGCCTACTGTGGCGTCTTTCGTCGGGACCTCCTCTCGGGATACGCCACGGACATCGACGCCGACCTCCTGCTCACCGGCCACAATCTCGACGACGAGGCCCAGACCGCCCTGATGAATTTCCTCGAGGGCGACGTCGCCCAGATCGCCAAACACTTCGACGCCAGCCTCGGCCCGCTGAGCGAGCGCCGGGAGAGCGAGCACTTCGTTCCGCGCGCCAAACCACTCCGGGACGTCCCCGAGAAGGAGGTCGCCCTCTACGCCCACCTGCGTGACCTCCCTGCTCACATCACCGAGTGTCCCCACTCGAGCGAGGCCTACCGCGGCGAGATCCAGCAGTTGTTGTACGGCCTCGAGGAGAACCACCCCGGAACGCGACACTCGATACTCGCGGGATACGAGGAGCTCGCCGGGATCGTTGCCGAGCGGTACGACGACAGCGAGGATGGCGCGGAGCTGCGGTCCTGTCGGGAGTGTGGCTCGACGACGACTCGCGAAATCTGTCGGAAGTGCGCGCTGCTCGAGGCGCTGGTCTGAGTACGTGCTCCATGCAGGCGTGAATAGCGCCAGCAGCTCTTTCGAACGTAAACATCCGGTTGAGGGCTGTTCACTCTTGGCTCGACGGCCCGGTGAACTGCGAGCGCGCAGCCTCGAGATCCTCGGGCGTGTTGACGTTACGATGCCAGCCGTCGATCTCGACGCCGACGTACCGCCGGCCCCCGTCGACGAGAGCCTGCAGGGCGTCCGCCAGTTCGTACTCGCCGCTCGCGCCCCGGTCGACCCGCCGACAGGCCTCGACGATGTCAGGGCCATGGGTCTGGGCACCCGCGGCGAGATAGCCCGTCGCCGACGTGGGGCGAGTCGTGGCCTCGAGCTCCCTGATCGTGCCGTCCGGAGCGAGTTCACAACAGGCCGCCATCTCCGCCTCGTTTCTGGCGCACCGATCGAGCAGGACCGTCCCGTCGACGCCCGGCTCCCGGTGGGTGTCGACGAGGGGTTGCAGGTCGTGGTCGAAGACATTATCGCCGTTGACCGTCAGCAACGCCTCGCCGTCGTACCCGAGAGCGTCGACGCCACACAGAAGGGCGTGAGCCAGCCCCTCCCGCTCGGCCTGGTGGGCGTAGGTGATTGGCACGCCGGCGAATTCGTCGCCAACGGTCTCGACGATTTCCTCGCGGCGATAGCCGACGACTACCGCGAGTTCCTCGACGTCAGCGTCCACGACCGCGCGCAAACAGTGAACAATGAGGGGGTCGCCGTCGACCTCGAGCAACGGTTTCGGCGTCTCGTCGGTCAACGGGGCCAACCGCGTTCCGCGCCCGGCCGCAAACACCAGTCCGTACATCGCCTGTGGTGAGTAATCGAGCCTCGGCGATCAACAATGTGCCGATCGTCCGGAAACGCCGTCGCTCGTCGAGGTGATCGGTAAAAAACCGCGAATCGAATCGCGAGCCAGATCACGACTCGATCGGAAGCCGACGGACTTACCGGATGACGTCGACGCCGTTCTCACGCTCGAGTTCACTTCGTCCGCCGTCGCTCTGGGCACCGTACCCCGTGCGACCGCCGTTCGAGTCCTGTGCGTGGGACCGACCGGATTCGACGTTCTGGCTGGCGTCGAAGTTCGCCTCACCGACGCCCTCGAGGCTGGCGCGGGACTTGTCGGCCTGCTTCTGGGTGCTCGGGCCCAGCACCTGGGCGCTCTGGACGCCGGTCATGATCGCCATGACCCGCACTTTGCCCTTGTAGTTCTCCTGAATGCGCGCGCCCCAGATCACGTTGGCGCTCGCCTCGAGGCGTTCGGTGATGTTGTCCGCGATTCCCTCGGCCTCTTTGAGCGTGAGGTCCGGGCCGCCAGTGATGTGGACCAGCCCACCCGACGCACCGCGATAGTCGACGTCGAGCAGTGGGTGGTTCATCGCGTCCCGGACGACCTCCTCGGTCTTGTTCTTGTCCTGGGTCTCCCCGACGAGCATCACCGCGACGCCGCCCTGGTTCATNATCGTGGACATGTCCGCGTAGTCCAGGTTGATCAGGCTCGGCTGGGTGATCGTCTCGGAGATGCCCTTGACCGTCTCGGCGATGATCTGGTCCATCACCGAAAACGCCTTGCCGATCGGCAGGTTGGGGACGTAATCCAGCAGTCGATTGTTGTCGAGGACGATGATCGAGTCAGCCTGCTCGCGCAGTCGCTCGAGGCCCTCCTCGGCCTTCACCGTGCGGGCGCGTTCGACGTTGAACGGCGTCGACACCATGCCGACGACGATCGCGCCCTGTTCTTTCGCGATGTTGGCCGCGACGGGGGCGGCACCCGTGCCCGTGCCACCACCCATCCCTGCCGTCACGAAGACGAGATCGGCGTCCCCGAGGACCTCCTTGATCGTCCCCTGGGCCATCTCGGTCGCGCGCTCGCCCATGTCCGGGTCACCGCCGGCGCCCAGCCCGTTCGTGAGCGATTTGCCGACCAGAATCTTCGTGTCGGCCTCGATCATCTTGAGATGCTGTTTGTCGGTGTTGATTGCGATCGTTTCCGCACCCTCGACGCCGATGTTATACAGCCGGTTGACGGTGTTGTTGCCGGCACCGCCACAGCCGATGATGACGATTCGGGGGTCCCCGAACTCGTCGTCGCCGTCCATGGCCGCGTCCATGTCTCTCGCTTCCTGTTCGGCGTTCTCGAGGGCGTCCTGTACGATGTCCTGCATCGTTACACCTTCGCCCAGCCGCGTTTGGCGGGCTGGTCGTGGCGACCCTCCTGTTGTTCGTTAATCATCTCGCGAACGGCGGATCGAATGGCTTCGCTCCGGTTTGGGAACTCGCCAGTTTCGACCAGCTGTTCGACCTCGTCGATCTGCTGTTTCGGAATTCGCAGTGTCACACGCTCCATTGTTGTATTCCCCTTGGTCGAGTAAGACGGCGCGCGCCCCTGTCAGACGCGGCCTGTCTTACACACCAAACCGACCGACATCGGTCGGTTTTCGGACCGTATGGCCCCGGTGTAAGACAACCGTCTTACGCGACTGTACCCAATAGGCGGATATGTAATAAAAGTATCGCCGAGCCGGAGTGTCACGTCTTACAGCACACCCGCGCGTATGACGCTACTCGATGGTACCGTTCGAATCGAGGACGTCCGCAGCGGGCGTTCGACGTCCGCAACTCGGGCAAAACGCCCAATCCGAGCGGACCTCGTCACCACAGTCACAGAACACCCGGTGGGCGTTTTTCTCCCCGCAGTTCGGGCAAAAGACGTGGTCGTCGCCGAGCGCCGTGCCACAGCCCGAACAGTGGCGGCCGTCTGCCGGCCGAGCGTGAGACGTGCCGGCACGATCCGGATGTGTCTTACGCCCGGATTCACCACGAGACGCCGGTGGACGTTCGGCCGTCGACTGCCGNGNTCGGTCCTCGCCGGCGAACTCCTGGTGATCGTCACGTTCGACAGCCGCTGTCCGGGAGGACGCCGGTGGCTGAACATCGCCGACCCGCGTCTCCACGCCGTCGGTGTGCCTGACGCCCTCGAGGCTGATCGTGACGTTGACGTCTTGTGCGCCCCGCGGGCCGGACTCCATGCCGAGGCGGTCGGCCAACATCGCGTCGATGCGTTCCTCGAGGAAGGCATCGAGGCTATCGGTGGCGTGGCCCTGGGCATTGGCGGATTCGGTTGCGCCAGTCGACTCTCGGCCTGATCCCGTGTCCGACGGCTGGTGTGTCACCAGGTACTCGCGCAACGCCTGGCGCATCACCTCGCTTTTGGACGTGTCGAAGGCCTCGAGATCGGCCACGAGGTCGTCGTCGGCGCGGAAGGTGATCTTGCCCATTGTCTGTACTCCGTTGTTCCGTATTCAGACCCATTCCTTATGAACGTTCTGACGATGTCAGACACACGTCACACACCGATCGGTGGCGACGGGAATAATAACCCTTATACCGCCTTCGTCTGCTACGTAGGAGTGACCGCTCTTAGCTCAGCCTGGTAGAGCAGTCGACTGTAGATCGACTTGTCCCCCGTTCAAATCGGGGAGAGCGGATACGAAATAAATCATAGCGCGTCGCCTTCGGACTAGTCGACCGCTGTGGTTTTCTCGTTCCCATCCCCGTAGCAAAGCGGTTGCTCCGGGGTGGTCTGTGTGAACGATCTCGAGCAGTTGCTCACCGAAATCGACTCGGATAAGTTTCGCCGTCGCTACTACTCTCGGCCCAAGCCCACAGGCGAGTAGGAGTTCCGGTGGCCGGCCCGTCGTGACCGTTGTACGGTCCAAAACGACGGGAACGAGGCAAGCCACCATTGGGACTGTTCCCACCCTCACCCGGCGTGAGGTGCCCCAACAGCACACCCGGTACTGACCGACGGGGTGAGTGCAGCAATGACTCGCCTCGTCGAAAATGATGAGTGCGAACGCTGTGAGTCGACGACTCCGGCCACCCAGCGGCTGTGTCCGGAGTGTGCTCGAGCGATCCCCGGCCTCGAGGTGGCTCGGGCCATTGATTCGACAGATCGGGCTCGCGGGGGTGAAACAGTGAGGTCACCGATTGTCGTCGATCCATTGGCACCAGGCGTGGAAATCGTTCGCACCACACTGGTTAGCGATGGAACGCATCATTCCAGTCGGGATGTCGTCTTCGGTTTTCATCGGGATGGTGACGATCCGAACCTCGTCAGTTTCGGGGCGTTCGTATCGCAATTTCAGGTGGTGCCCAGTTCGACCGGCTCGACGAAAGCCGTGGTTCTGGAGTACGTTGGCGATATCTCGGCCAGAACAGGATGTCCGAACCATCTATTGCATGAACTCGGGCAGTCCCCGGTCACGCTCATCGTCGGGATCCAGCCCCCACGCTTTGAGATCCGCATCGGTGACAGGCTCACCACCGCCTTCGTGCAACTCGAGGGCGTCGGCGAGCATGGCCAGTGCTTCAGGTTTCGAGTCGCCGAAGGAGGCAATACCGGTCTCGAGGTCGACAGCGGTAATCTGGCCGTCGTCCTCGTGGATGAACGTCACGCCCTCAGAACCGTCGTCACGGGTAGCGGTGGCCATCGTGAGAGAGATAGGGTAACGTGGCTGATAATCGTTCGGTCAGTCTTCGAGGCTGCTGTTCAGATAAGGATTGAACAAAGCGGCGAGGCGTTTTTTGAGTATCTATGGCAGAAGACGCCAGGCTCAGCGGTAGTATCCCCCAATCCGACGTAGATTTGTGGAGCGAGAAACAACATCACGACTGTTGATGAAGCTCAGTGTTCAGCTCCACCTTGCTATCCTATCAGTATCTAAAGGAGCCTCGGGATGCGGACGTGATTGAGGACGGCGACAGTCAGTCGTCGACGGATGCCCGCCACAGTTCGCGGCCAGCGTCCGTGTATTCGGCGGTGAAGTAGCAGTCGCCATCGTAGACGACAACCGACTGATCGTCGTGTGAATAATGTAGTGGATCCTCCACGGTGGCACTGTCGGGGGCGACCATCGTCGTCCCGGATTCGGTGCCGTCGGAGATCCACAGCTGTTGGCCGGTCTCGCCGTCGTCGGCCGTGAAAAAGAGGTAGTCTCCGACGACGGTGAGGTCCTCGATTCCCGTCTCTTCGTAGTCCCCATCGGCGATCTCCATCGCGATCTGGGCAACCGGCTCGGTGCCCTCGGCCGTGCCGTCGGTCGCCCAGAGGTTATGCCCGCGGTAATCGACCTGGTCGCTGCCGACGAAGAACAGCCGCCCGTCGTACTCCGTATAGTCGTCCCAGTCGTGTCCGTTGCTGTGACTTCTCGTGTTGACCTCACCGAGGAACTCCGTTCCCCCGGTCGTGCCGTCGGTGATCCAGAGGTCGGCTCCTCGCTCCCAGGCGGCTTCGCTGGTGTCGACGGAGAAGACGACGCGGTCGCCGTAGGGCATCATCGACTGGGTGGTGAACAGGTCCGGATCCTCCGGATCGACGAGACGGAAGGTTCCCGCGGCCGTGCCGTCAGAGCACCAAGGAACGCGAGGAGCATCTTCGTCGGCCCGCGCGCCGAAGTACAGCAATCCACCGGCCGTTCGCAGCAGAACTGGATCCCGGATCATCGGGGCGTCGTCGGTGGGTACCATCTGAGTCCCTTCTTCGGTTCCGTCGGTCATCCAGAGGACGTCGTCCTCCAGCTCGGGGTCGTAGTAGCGGAAGAAGACGCTATCGTCGGTCGCCGTAAGGCGAGTCGGACCGTTCCAGCCCCACCCATCGGAATCGGGTCCGATGTCGGTCACGGCCTCGGTCCCCGCCTCCGTCCCGTCCGAAATCCACAGCCGCTCGTCGTTCACCGCACCGAAGTAGAGTCGTCCGTCGCACTCGACGGGGCGGTCGCGCGGTCCTTCGGAGGCAAGCTGAATCGTACCATCTTCGGTCCCGTCGGTTCGCCAGAAATGCTCCCGGTAGGAGGTGAGGAAAACGATATCACCTTCGTACTCGACGAGATTTTCCGGCCGACTGGACGCCGAGGCCCTCGAGCCGATGGCGACGACAAGCTGGGTTCCGGCCTCGGTTCCGTCGGTCGTCCACGGTTCTGCACCGTGTTCGCCGTCGTCGGCGCGAAAGTAGAGCCGGTCGCCCGCAACCGTCAGGAAGTCGGGGTCCGAACTGTCACCCGGCGCGATATCCGCGACAAGTTCGATCGAAACCGCGTCGGCGAGTTCGCTACCGCCCTCGCCCGGTCCGTTGTCGGACCCATCACCGTCCTCGGTACGGTCTCCACTGCCGGAGTCGTCTCCGTTAGCCGAGCCATCTCCGCTTCCGGAGCCGTCTCCGTTACCGGAGCCGTCATCGCTGCCAGTACAGCCGGCCAGAGCGGCGAGCGTCCCGGCACCACAGACACCAAGGAGCGACCGTCTCGTGGCCGATTCCCCACGCCGGCTGCGTCCGTCTCGAGTGGGCCTCACAAACGGTCCCCCGAGTGGTTGGTCCGTGTTCCACTGTCGTCCTCGGTTTGGGTACGCTCGAGGGGCGCGCGTCGGTACCGTGACCCGTTCTCCTGCGGATGGTTGCCCATACACGCTGAAAGCGTCATCACGTGATTACTGTTAGGTGAGTTGAATCTTACCCGCGTAGTTATAATGGAGTTACCCCACCGATGCAGCCTCGGGACGACCAGCCACCGCTGCGACCACCACCCATGTCCGCCGTGACGAATACGAGATCGACTTGTCCCCTTCAAATCGGGGAGGACGGACGTCTCGACCCGCGATCCAGACTCGCAAAATAGTGACGGGGTTCATCGCCATTCGATCAGAAACTCCCCTCGGAGCAGACTTCGACTCCACACGAGGGGCCCACCGTCCATCGGTTCGGTGTGGCCGAGTAGGTGAACGTCCGTTGCCCGTAGCATACCATAGCCGTTGGACTCGGACGGCGATCGAGAGGGGCATCCCCGATCCTCGAGTCGGCGTCGTTGTCCGGAATGAGCCCCTACTCGAGGGCACCCTCATCGTCTCCAAGCCGCCGTTTGAGCGCATAGCCCGCACCACCGACTGCGGTGACTGCTGCGGCAATTCCGAATCCGGGCATCCCATCATCACCGGTTGATTCATCGCCTTCCGTTCCGTCGTCAACTTCCGCTTCGTCGTCGCCATCTGCAGTCGATCCGTCGTCTTCCGTTTCGTCGACACCGACGGATATCATGGAAGCATCCCCGGTCCACCCATCGTGGTGATTGTACACCGCTTGCATCACACGTGAGTCTTCGCTTGAGCCGGGGCCGTCGAGATCCAGAGCGACGAGATCAGCGAGATCGGCGAGCTCCCCGGGTTCCATTTCGACCCATGCGTACAGTGTTCCCTCAGATACGATGGGGGGTTGCCCAATCCAGGAATCACCGATCTCTGCCGTCCAGAGTCCGTCCCCGCTATCGGCATCGACGGCGTGAATAAAGGCCTCGAAGGGGTCATTTCTACCGGCGCCGAAATAGACCACGCCATCCGCCACCGTCGGTGTCCCACTTGAAACAGGAGATCCAGTATCGACGCTGTAGCGCCAGTGTTCATCGCCGTCCTCGACGTCCAGGGCGACGAGGTTGTTCCCCTCGTAGGCCAGTACTCGTCCGTCGTACACGGTCGGAGTGGTCGTAGCGCTCTCTTCGCTATCGACGCTCCAGACATCGTCGCCGGTTTCGGCGTCGAGTGCAGTTATTGTTGCTTGGGCAGATCCGCCATCAGTTCGCTCAGTGTACATCGTGTATAGATTCCCTCCTGCGACTGTGATTGATCGTGCAATGCGTTCACCGAGTTCGCGACTCCATCGCTCTTCTCCGTTGTCGATGTCCACTGCGAACACGCTCTGAGTGGTATTGTAGTAGACAGTATCTTCGGCAATGATCGGTGATTCTTCGTTTCCACCCGACCCCTGGTGGCTCCACAGTTCCGATCCGTCGTCGGCGTCGACGGCAAAGAGCACCGGCGACTCCTCCGTCTCGCTCCCGACGACGTAGACGGTCCCACCGGCTAGCTTGGGGGGTTGGGGGAAGTAGTC
>SL_4KL_010_BRINEDRAFT_10000489_pt1 | contig 20278 bp, 19 predicted proteins | sample SodLak_010_BRINE_2_FD_10664 | JGI IMG/M metagenome (IMG submission 10664)
CGCCCACGGTGACCCCTCGGTCGAGACGGTCGAACTGCTCATCTCTCGTCGGGCGGAGCCGGCCGAAGGCAGCGCCGACATCGACGACGAGTGGGTCGCGGAAAACACTGACTACGACGACGTTTCGGCACTGGCCGAGGCGCTCCTCGACGAGGAGACGACGCTCAAAGCGCAGGGGCTCGCCCCCACGCTCCGTCTACATCCGCCACGAGGCGGCCACGACGGTATCAAACACCCGACAAAGGAGGGCGGTCAGCTCGGTAAACACACGACCGAGGAAATCGACGAACTCCTGGAGGCGATGCGATAATGACTTCGAAGAAACGACGACAGCGCGGTTCCCGAACCCACGGCGGCGGGACGCACAAGAATCGACGCGGCGCCGGCCACCGCGGCGGACGCGGACGCGCCGGTCGCGATAAACACGAGTTCCACAACTACGAGCCTCTCGGCAAATCGGGATTCAAGCGGCCACAGAAAACCCGACGCACCGTCGAGACGATCAATCTCCGCGAACTCGACGAGGACATCGCCGTGCTCGTCGCGGACGGCGTCGCGGAGGAATCCGGCGACGGATACACGATCGACGCCCGAGATATCGTCGAGGACGGCTACGACGCCGACGTCGTGAAAGTCCTCGGCGCGGGCCGGGTGTACAACGAACTCGAAGTCGTCGCCGACGACTTCTCCGAGAGCGCGACGGAGGCGCTCGAAGCCGCCGGCGGCGAGGCGGTCCTCTCGGATCGAGGGGAGGAACTCGAATCCGAAGCCGAAAAAGACACAACCGACGAGGACAACGAGGAAGCGTAAATGAGTTGGAAGGAGGCCGCCGAACCGGTACTCACGCGAATACCCGCAGTCCAGCGTCCGACCGGACACGTTCCGTTCAAGCGGAAACTCGGCTGGACCGCGGGCGTGCTCGTGTTGTACTTTTTCCTGACGAACGTCGGGATTTACGGACTCGGCGAAGGACAGGACATCTTCGGGCAGTTCCGGACCATCCTTGCGGGCGAGCAGGGATCGCTAATGCAGGTGGGTATCGGTCCCATCGTCACGGCATCGATCGTCCTGCAACTGCTCGGCGGGGCCAACTTGCTCGGGTTGAACACCGAAGAGAACCCGCGGGATCAGGCGATCTATCAGGGCCTCCAGAAGTTCCTCGTCATCGTGATGACGGCGCTCACCGCGTTGCCGATGGTGTTCGCCGGCTTCCTTCAGCCGAGCGGCGACGTCGCGGCGTCGCTCGGGATCTCCCCGTCCGCGCTCGGGTGGGTCATGTTCGCCCAGATCTTCGTCGGCGGCATGCTCATCCTGTACATGGACGAGGTCATCTCCAAATGGGGTGTCGGCTCCGGTATCGGTCTGTTCATCATCGCTGGTGTGAGCCAGCGGCTGATCGGCGGGTTCATCGCGTGGAGCGGTCTCGACGCCGGATACGTCGGCTTCTTCCCGCGTTGGTATGGCATTCTCACCGGACAGGTCGAGATGGGTCCGGTCCTCACGCAGACTGGACTGTTCGATCTGTTCCTCGGACCGGGCGAGCTGCTCGCGTTGATCACGACGCTTCTCATCTTCGGCATCGTCGTGTACGCCGAATCGGTCCGCGTCGAGATCCCGCTCAGCCACGCCCGCGTGAAGGGTGCCCGCGGTCGCTTCCCGGTGAAGCTCATCTACGCGAGCGTCCTGCCGATGATCCTCGTTCGCGCATTGCAGGCGAACATCCAGTTCCTCGGCCGCATTCTCAACGCCCAGTGGGCCGGGATGCCGGCTTGGTTAGGAGACTATGCCGGTACCGAAGGCGGCTTCGCCGAACCGACCGGCGGCCTGTTTTACTATCTCGCGCCGATCTACTCGCCGGAAGATTGGATGTGGTGGCTCGGTGAAACGGCCGCCGCGCCGTGGCAGATCATGGTTCGCGTCGGCGTCGACCTGACGTTCATGATCGTCGGCGGCGGCATCTTCGCGATCTTCTGGGTCGAGACGACCGGGATGGGTCCGAACGCCACCGCGAAGCAGATCCAGCGCTCGGGGATGCAGATCCCCGGCTTCCGGCAGTCGCCGGGCGTCACCGAGAAGGTGCTCGAACGCTACATCCCGCAGGTCACCGTCATCGGCGGCGCGTTGGTCGGCCTACTCGCCGTCATGGCGAACATGCTCGGTACCATCGGGCAGGTCACCGGAACCGGCCTGCTGCTCACCGTCTCTATCACCTACAAGCTCTATGAGGAGATCGCCGAAGAGCAGATGATGGAGATGCATCCGATGATGCGCCAGATGTTCGGCGATTAGCACCGAATATTTGCACTTCTTTACGGGCGAACCATCTCGTCGATCACGTCAGCAACGAGCTCTATACCGTCTGGCGTTAGCGTTCCAGATGGGAGATCATCACGTATTGAAGACAACGGGATCGTGTAGATCGCCCACGGCATCACGTAACTCGTTTTCCGCAACTCCACACCTTCAAGAACATAGCTGGGTAGTTCAGTAACTTCGTAGGAGTACTCAGTCTGTGTGGTCAGGCACACGACGGTTGCTTCTTGTTCGACGTACGGCCGGTCAGCATTAGAAATCACGATCACCGGCCGTGGGTTGCTGTGCGCGCCGGTCGGATCAGATGCGAACACGAGACTGCCTTGCGGGTAGTAATATGTCATCTCAGAGTTTCCCTACTGCTCCTCGTTCTCGTCCCCGTCCGTGCCCGCGTCTGCTACCCAGTCGCTGGGTAATGGCTCCTCACCAGGTGCTTGGCGTTCACCGCTCCGATCGTGCGGGAGCTCTGTCTTCGCACCTACACCGGTCTGTTCAACGTCGTCTGGAGTGAAACCGGGATCAGGGTACCGAGTGAACATATCGTCAAGTTGAACGAGACTCCGTGCGAACTGACGCAGATCATCCCGGTGCTCGAACCCGTGGTACAGGCGGTCGCTGGTTTTCCCGATCAGCCCGTCGTCGTGTAGACGAGACAGCGTCGCCGACGTAGTGCCGCGTGGCAAGTCGAGTGCTTCTTGGATTTCTGCCGGTGTGTACGCGAGATTCGTGTCTCGGTACAGGAGTTTGATGATCGCGGCTTTGTTCGTTCCGGGACGGATGTCGATCCCGTCGTCCGGGTTGTGTTCGCGGAGATCAATAGGCATGGTATGATTGTATGCATTTGTATGCAGTTGTATCATATAAGCATCGTGGTCGACGAGGTTCACGGCCTCACGACAGACCCGTATCGCTGCTTTGACCAAACTTCAGAGAACGTTGCTACAGGGCCGAGAAAAGGGATTGACTGACCGACAGAACTACACTCATTGTTAATCGCTCTCAAAGAGCTTTCGCTTGAGCAGATAGCCAAGTCCACTTAACGCTGCTACCGACTGATAATGATTACCGGCGACTCTCCCAAACAAGGGATGCGCTACTGGGAACCTATTGTACCCCCATTTAATCGATGATACGCCAGATGTTCGGCGATTAGGGGACACGGTGTGAACACGATTCACCACCGTCGATAATTCTTCACCATGCCGGGATCGTTTCCGGGCTACGCCGCTAGATTCGAAACGAGAGGTATCACCGCACGTCCGTCTCTGTGTTGATCCGGACTGAGAGGAGGCTCAGTCATCCCGAGAGGCTACTGATGAGTACTACGAACGCTTAGAGATCACATTCTCGGTTATCCGGCGCATTCTCCGCGAAGTTGGACCATAATGGGATCCATAATAGTGGATTATCTCACGTATTTTCGCTCTGTGCCGTTGTGCATCTCCTGTGATCAGGAGACGAGAGACGAGATTGGCCGATCCGAACGCTGTCGAGTTTACATCCGACCCCTCCTACGAGTGGACTGAGCCAATCGCGAAGATTCCCAACACGCAGCCAGCACTGATCGTCTGCCTGAATTGTGACGCCGTTTTGGGTGGTATGACACGCTTGATCAACTGACTATCCGGTTCGTAACGACTGCACAACACAGTCGCTATTTTCGACCCTCAAAGGCTGAGGCTCGGTGGACTTTTGATCTCACAAAAGAAAGAGCGGGCACTGTTGAACTAGGGATGGTCGATGTCGGCCTCGCTGTCTGTGAAACGCCTCACTGCGCGCGGCGTATGCTGGTGTCATCGCCGCTCAATTCGTGAATGCCTTTTAGAGCTCAGAATGTAGCAAACCAACATAAAATGTATCAATATCGAAGTAAGGAGTACGCGATACAGCCGAGCCCTGCTGCAGTGAGGAGGGATTCGATCGTGTACAATACAAGAAGCGGGGCTGAGGCAAGCCAGTTCCCGCTGGCTATGCCTGGGGCATAGATTGCTTCGACAGCTGTACTAATCGTAATTAAAGCGAATCCGAGTGTTGTAAATCGCAGATTTGGCTCACTGAGACGGCGCTGTGCCTTGTAGCTTAACACCGTCAGGGAAGCCCCGAGTGCAAACACAAGTAAGTTACTGGTGATGAACATCCAGAGTTGTGTGTTGATCATCTTATTCCCTCGAAGGTGATCCAAAGGAGAACTCCGATTGTGTGGACGATGTCTCCGTCTCGCTGCCTTCTCCGAGATCACTGAATAGCTCGCCAAATTTATCGACTGTATCTTTCTTCAACTCTAGGTTGACACGGCTGTGTTGAATCACTAGATAGCGTCGGGGAAGGTCAGTAAATCGAAGGAGTTGAAGCGGGAAAATTTGGTTGTCCATGACGCAAATCTCCCGCTTCACCGAGCGTTGTGTCTCGATTGCTCAAAGAGTTACGGGTGAACGAGGCGAATCCGCCGCCCCACAGGGTGGCGGCGGATTCGCCGACTATGCCCTCGTTTCGCTGCATTGTCTCCGGATTTACCTCGATACATCCTACCGGATGACGATCGATCTGCTGAAGGAAATGCCGCAAATAACAGGGGAGATCGGCCTCAGCGCGGCCGATCTCCCCGCACCCTCCACGCTGTGTAAGGCGTTTGACCGGATCGAGATGAGCGTCTGTCGAGTGCTGCTGCGCCAGTCGGCGCAGCTGCACGATCCCTCTGAGCACGCTGCGATTGATGCAACATTCTACGAACGATCTGCTGCAAGCCGTCACTACTGTCAGCGAATCAGCTACCGCGTCCAGAAGCTCAAAGTCACGAAACTCGTCGATACAGAGTCTCAAGCCGTCCTTGACGTACACTGCTCGACGAACCGGGAAGGAAGCGACGCAGACCTTGCCGAGCAGATCGCCCGCCGGAATGCGGGCGATCTGCGGTCTCTTGCCGCCGATAAAGGATATGACAAACAGTCACTCCGTGAAGCACTCCGTGATCTCGACATCAGACCGCTGATCAAGCATCGTATCTTCGCGCCCTACGACCATGCACACAACGCCAGAATCGACGAACAGCGCTACAATCAGCGCTCTATGACTGAAACCGTCAACTCGGCTGTCAAGCGCTCGCTCGGCTTTGCCGTGCGAGCGCGGTCATGGTTCCGTGAGTTCCGAGAGATTGCCCTAATGTGTGTCGTCTATAACATCAAGCGTGCCGTGAAACAGTGAATTCCACTGCCTTATGGCGATTCAACACGGCCGTTGACACTGATTTCGCCGTCAGTTATCTCAACGCTGATCTCTTTTAGAGCTGTTGAATACCGTTTTGATTGCCCCTGCTCGGGATTGACGATCCGCTCTTCGGAGAGCAGGTCATATCTGACGAGAACTTCGAGCCGTCGGTAGATCGTCGGGAGCGATACATCGCAGACCTGTTCGAGCTCGTTCGCTGAGACCGGCTGCACGCTCGCTGCAGCGAGGATTCGACGACTCTCCTCGCTCGCCAGCACCTCGAAGATTCCTGCTGGGTTCCACTGGTTAGCCATCGTTATCGAACCAATATTTTGCCCGCTCCCACGGTTGTGCTGTCCCCAGCGTCTGACCACTAATCAGGGAATTCCAGAACATATATACTTAGTCATAGACGAGGCCTAATGTATCTTTATCGCCAGACTGACCCATGTGCAGCTGGTGATTTCGATGGCCGATCACCGACCGGTCTCAGAATCGCTACTGGAGCACGAACACGCAGGAGAGCTCATCCCCCGGAGTGATTTTTCACGCGAAGCCAGTGAGTTCCCTGACGCCGGTGCGACCTTTGGTACGGTCTCTGATACTCTTGCAGCGGATCAACTCGTCGATAACGTGGAGCGGGTTATTGGCGACGAAAAGAGCGGTACGATTTGGAAGACAAACACCTGGGCAAAGGCGCACTGAGTGATGGGCGGTGTATCCAGTATGTACTCTCGGCAGCCGATAATCAGTGTCAAACGGGTAGGTAATCGATTTTAGGAATCTGAAAACAAGATATACCTCAGAACGGGTCTATTAAAGCCGCTATATCCCGATTCTTAATTAGAACTTGGTTCTGTGAAAAAAGATGATAGTTTCAAACACTTCTTCAGCGAACAAGTTCTCGGTGAAAATACAACGTGCCGCGGTGTCCTCACTGTGAATACACAACTGACGCTTCTCATAATTGGCTTCAATCACTGGGCAGATTTCCCGACAGGGAGTCTTACCTAGTCATTTGTCCGGAGTGTGACACTGTTCTTGGAGGGCTGTCACATGCAAGGAACTGACACCCGTTCAGTACCTGTTTCGTATCGATGGAACCGTTGCTGGTCACCGTGGGCTAGAATAGGCCATATCGCATGATTACAAGAGCGAACACAGGTGAACACAACGATGGTTGATGTCGGCCTCGCGAGTGATGTGGCCATTATCCTCGTCGCCGCCGCAGTCGTCGGAGTGCTCGCAGTTCGGCTGGGACAGCCGACGATCATTGGCTACATCCTCACCGGCGTGGTCATCGGGCCGGTCGGATTCGGACTCGTCGAGCCGAGTATCATCACCGAAACGATGGCCGAACTCGGACTCGCATTTTTGCTCTTCTTGCTCGGCATCAAAATGCGCATCGACGACATCCGCCATCTCATCGCCCCGATCGTGAAAATCTCGCTTCCACAGATGACCGCGATCGGACTCGTCGGGTTCGGTCTCGCAATCGCTCTTCCGTTCTCTTTCGAGGAGTCCATCATCATCGGACTGGCGGTGATGTACAGCTCGACGGCGGTCGTCATCAAAATGCTCAACGACAAGGGGACGGCCACATCGCTACACGGTAAAATCGATGTCGGCGTGCTCCTCGTCCAGGACATCGTCGTCGTCATCATCCTCGCGGTACTGGCAGCAGGCCGCCCCGAAAGCGCCAGTGATGTCGCAACGACACTCGCGATCGTATTGGTGCTCGTCACGGCCACCACCGTCGCTGCGATCGTCGCGTCTCGGTACGTGCTCCCGCCGCTTTTCCGACGGATCGCCGACGATACGACGCTGTTTTTCCTCGTCGCCATCTCGTGGCTCTTCCTGTTCGTCCTCGTGTCCGACCAGATCGATGTCCTTCTGGCACCGTTCGGGATCGAAGCGTACCTCTCCGTCGAGATGGGGGCATTCCTCGCCGGGCTGGCGATCGCCCAGCTGCCGTACAGCAAAGACCTTCAGGGCAGAGTCAACCCCCTGACCGATCTGTTCGTGATGATCTTTTTCGTCTCCGTCGCGCTCGACTTCGAAGCCAGCGACCTTCTCGCATACTGGCAGGAAGCTATCATCGTCGCCGTGGTCTTGATGGTCGCCAAGTTCGTCGTGTTCTTCACGCTCCTCAACTGGCAGCGCTTCGATCTCGAAACGACGTTCCTCGGCAGCATCAACATGATACAGGTCAGCGAGTTCGGGATCGTCGTCGCCGTCGCTGCGGTTCTGACCGAGCCCGCGTTTATCGGGCAGGCAGAACTCGGCTTTATCACCCTCGTCGCGCTGATTACGATGAGCGTCTCGGTGTACTTCATTCAGTACAATCAACAGCTGTTCGAGCGTGTGAAACCATACCTCTCGAAATGGGAGCCGTACGATCCCGTCACACCAGCCGATAAGGAGTATCGAGATCACGTAATCGTGATCGGCTACGACGAGATTGCGCGTAGAGCGTTGCGGATTCTCGAAAAGAACTACGATGAAATCGTTGTCGTCGACCGGAACGTCGAACACGTAGAAGCGATCAAAAACGCCGGATACAAAACCTTATTTGGCGACTTCCAGCACAAGAAGATCCGCAAAGAGGCGGGAATCAAATACGCCGACTTCGTGTTCTCGTCGTCGGTTCAGATGGAAGTCAATGAAACTCTGCTCAACGAGACCTCGGCGGAGACGACTGTGCTCGTCGAGGCTGCCACTGTCGAGGAAGCGAATCGGCTGTACGATCTCGGAGCAGAGTACGTCATTTTGGCCCCACAACTCGGCGTCAAACAGTTCATCGAATACCTCGAAGCGTACTTCGAAGATAGGTCGACCTTCGATCGGCTGATCGCGGCTGATATGGAACTGTTGACAAGCGGGCGACTGTTCCCCGACATCTCGAAACGGCCAGGTGGTGACGATGACTGAGGTTGCGTTGCTCACCGCACTGGCGGTGTTATTCGTCATCATCGGTCCGTTGTTGTTGATGGCGAAGGCCGTTCAGGTGTCAGTCATCCCTGCACTCATCTTGGCCGGGCTAATCGTCGGGCAGTTGGATCTCATCGACGAAGCGGTCATGCTCGAACTCGCCCGACTCGGGATCGCGTTTCTCGTGTTTACGTTCAGCGTCCATTTCCACACCGAGCGCGTTCGAACGGTCATCTCGAATACGGAAGTTGTCGCGATCGTGCAAGCAATCATTCTCGGTGCACTCGGTATTCTGTTCGCCCTCTCGGTGGGTATTCTATTGGAACTAGAGGCGTTCGCCGAGATGAGGCTCGAAGATTCCCTGACAGGACAGCAGGCGCTGTTCGTCGGGATCGCGGCCGCGCTCTCGTCAACGATCGTCGGGACTACGCTGTTTACGAGACGCCAAGATGACATCGTTCACGACTATCTCTCCGGAGAAATTGATTCGTTCAACGATCTCCTTGCAGTGTTCTTGCTTCTCGTCGTTGGCGCCGGCGTCTTTGCACTGGATCCGATCGCGTTACAACTCGGATACGGTGTCATACTCCTCGCCACGTCGGTGATTATCAATCGGTACCTCTTCGGCATCATCGAACGATTGGCTCGCGGTTCGGACGAGGCGATGCTCATCAGCATCGTGGCGCTGTTGATCGGCTTTCTCGCGGCGGCAGAGTTTCTTGAAACTTCGATCGTCGTCGGTGCGTTCGCCGCCGGGGTAGCAGTCAGAGACAATCCAATCGAGTATTCGGAAGTGTTCAACGGATTAACGTCGATCCGGCAGTTCTTCGTCGCGCTCTTTTTCGCCACGGTCGGAGCGATGGTTACGCTCCCCGCACCGACCGCTGTTGGGACTGATGGATTCGCTGCTCTCGCTCCGTTTATCCCTATCGCAGCGATCTCACTCGGGCTCGTCATACTGACTGTCGTGATCAAACCGATCGTCACGGTCGCACTTCTCGTATACAGCGGGTACGACAGGCGATCTGCGACGATAACGGGGTTGGATCTGGATCACGTTGGCGAGTTCAGTGTCATCGTGGCTATCGAAGCGCTCGTTCTCGGACTCTTGATCGAGCCGGTGTTCGAGGCGATTATCCTGGCGGCAGCGGTGTCGATGATCCTTTCGAATTTCACTCACGTCTACGACGAGGAGATCTACCGGACGTTAGTCGATCGCGGCTGGTTCGGCCAGCCGTACCACAACGTCGACGACTGGGACTCCGTTCCCGAAGACATCTCCGATCACGTCGTCATCATTGGATATGGCCGGCAGGGTACTCGACTCGTCGAGTTCTGCAAAGAGATCGACCAACCGTACGTGGTGATCGAGAACAACCCGCAGAAACTCCCCGAACTCCGCGAGAAGTGTGACGCCTACGTGTACGGGGACGCGATCGAACCGGAGACGACGAAGGTGTCCAATCTGGAAGATGCTCGGCTGATCATCTCGACGGCAGAACTGAAATCCCTCACGGAGTACTTCTTGACGTTTACCGATACCGTCGACGTCATCGTTCGAACGAGGGAACTGCCGATGGCGGCCGATCTGATCGAGCAAGGAGCTACCTACGTCATCGTTCCCGAACTCCTCGCAGCCGATCAACTCGCCGACGAACTCGGGGCACTTCTGAACGGGGAGTACGACTCCGACGAACTTCGAATGGCGAGCATGCGAGCCGTTGAGTCGGAATACGCGCCATCAGATCCTTCCACGACGGAATCACTGCCGGACACTGAAGCGTTCGACAGGTGACGCGCGAAACATTCTGAAGCATTCCTTTTACCGGAGCCAGACACGCCTGAAGATCTACAAACACAGGTCTGATCTCAATCTGTAATCATAGAGATTATCGTAGCCAACCGGAGGGTTCAAAGCCCGCCCATCGGCGCTGTGTCCCGATCCTTCGCGCGAACAGTATGAACTTCTGTGGGAACCCCTATCTGTACCGCCAAGCCATCCGTGTAGATGTCGTCGATCTTATCAACCCATTCGATATCCAATAACCACTAGATGTCCTCGTTGTTCTGACGGGATGCGGTTCGCTATCGACAGTATTAATTTTCGGTCACAAGATACTCACACTATCGAATGGTCCTCGAAGTCGCGCTGACGACGGATCTCGCGATCATTCTCTTGGGCGCGACTGTGTTGGGTTTCCTCGCGAAACAAACCGGCCAGCCGACGATCGTGGCCTATATCGTCGCTGGGGTGATACTCGGGCCGGCGGTACTCGGTGTCGTCGGTGTGACCGAACTCACCGATGCGCTGTCGGAACTAGGACTCGCATTTCTGCTGTTCTTGCTCGGCATCAAGATGCAACTCAAGGAGGTCAGACACGTCCTCGTGCCGATCGTCAAGATCTCGATCCCACAGATGACGGCGGTCGCACTCGCCGGGATGGGCATCTCGGTTGTACTCGGGTTCACATTGCTCGAATCGATACTGATCGGCCTGGCAGTGATGTACAGTTCGACGGCGGTCGTCGTCAAGATGCTGAACGACAAGGACGAAGCGACGTCCCTGCACGGCAAGATCGACGTGGGGGTGTTGCTCGTTCAGGACATCGTCGTCGTCATTCTGCTGGCGGTACTCGCGGCCGGACGTCCGGACGATCTCGCCGAAATCGCGACGACGCTGGCGATCGTGCTCGTCCTCGCCGCACTCGTTACAGTCGCGGCGATCGGGGCATCGAGATACGTGCTGCCATATATATTCCGACGTGTCGCTGACAATACCGAGGTGTTCTTTCTTATCGCGCTCTCGTGGGCGTTCCTGTTCGTATTCGTCTCCGACGAGATCAACCTGTTTCTGGCCCCGTTCGGTATCGAGGCGTATCTCTCGATCGAGATGGGGGCGTTCCTCGCCGGACTGGCGATCGCCCAGCTGCCGTACAGCAAAGAACTCAGAGATCGGGTGAATCCCCTGACCGACCTGTTCGTGATGATCTTTTTCGTCACGGTCGCGCTGACACTCGAGCGGAGCGAACTCCTGTTTTACTGGCAGGAAGCGCTTCTCGCCGCGGCCGTGTTGATGCCGGTGAAGTTCCTCATCTTCTTTTCGTTGATCAACTGGCAGCGGTTCAGTCTCGAGACGACGTTTCTGGGAAGTATCAACATGATACAGATAAGCGAGTTCGGCGTCATCGTCGGTGTCGCTGCACAGCAAGGTGGGTTCATCGGGACGGAAGTCCTCGGCTTTCTCACGTTGCTCGCACTCGTTACGATGGGCGTGTCCGTCTACTTCATCGAGTTCAACCACCGGTTGTTCGAACGCTTTGGCCCCGTCCTGTCGCGGTGGGCTCGCGACGGCGACTTTCAGGAGTCGAAAAAGACCTATCGCGATCACGCCGTCGTTGTCGGGCTGGACGAGGTGAGCAACACAGCGCTGCCGATACTCGCAGACCAATACGAGGACGTGCTGGTCGTCGATCGGACCGTCGACCACATCGAGCAACTCGAGACCGCGGGATACGACACGCTCTATGGCGACGTTCAGAACGACACGATCCGGAAGGACGCGGCGATCAAAGCCGCAGATTTCGTCATCTCCTCGTCCGTACAACCCGAAGTCAATAAAGCGATACTCCGGGAGACATCCAACGATGCGACCGTCTTCGTCGAGGCGAGACGGATCGACGACGCACGCGAGCTCTACAATGCGGGTGCACATTCCGTGCTCGTGGGTCCGGTTCTCGCCGCCAACCGGCTCGAACGCTACCTCGAGGCGTACTTCGAGGATCGAGCGGAGTTCCAGCGCCTGATCGAAACCGACAATGAACTGATCAAACGGAATGTCAATCATCCTGACGCGCTGTTGGAGGGTACTCTCGATGAGTGAGCTCCTCACGACAATTTCGCTCATTTTCATTATCGCGGGGCCGTTCCTGCTGATCGGCAACCGGTTCGATCTCCCGACAGTACCGTTTTTGATCATTGCGGGAATCATCGCCGGCTTCGTCGTCGACGAAGCCCTCACGATCGAACTCGCACGCTATGGGATCGCGCTTTTGGTGTTTATGTTCGGTATCAGGGTCGATATCACGAACGCGCGGCCGGTACTGCGCGACAGCGAGATCGCTGCATTCGGTCAGGTGCTCGTCGTCGGCGGGCTCGGAGTCGGGCTCGGATTTCTGTTCGGCGTCCCGCTGGCCGAGGCGTGGTATCTCGGCGTCGCGGTCGCGTTCTCTTCGACGATGGTCGGAACCGCACTCCTGCAGACCGAGATCAGACAGGGACTCGTCCGGGGCCGGCTGGCCGAGACGATCCAGTTCATTCAGGATCTGGTCGCCATCGTGATTCTGCTCGTACTCGGAGCAGGAACGCTTGCGGCCGATCCTATCGCGACACAGCTCGGCTACGGCGTGGCGCTGCTGGTCGTGGCCTTCCTCCTCAATCGGTATCTGTTCGACGTCGTCGGACGGCTCGCCGGCGACTCGGACGAACTCATGATAATCGGCATCGTCTCGCTACTCGTCCTGTTCGTCGCAGCGGCGACACTCGCCGGGGTCTCCATCGTCGTCGGCGCGTTCGCGGCCGGACTCGCGATCCGTTACGATCCGGTCGAGTATCCCGGCCTGTTCAACGGCCTCGTCTCCATCCGGGACTTCTTCCTCGCGATCTTTTTCGTGACGGTCGGGGCGCTGGTCGTCCTCCCGTTCGTCGAACTCGGCGTCGCCGCATCCGTCGAGAAGCTCATTCTTGTCGCCGGGTTGGTCGTCCTGACGGCGGTCGTCAAACCGGCAGTCACCACGGCAATCCTGATAGCCAACGGCTACGAAGCGCGCTCGTCGGCGCTGACCAGTCTCAGCAGCGATCAGGTCAGCGAGTTCGCCCTCATCATCGCTATCGAGGCACTAATACTGGGTCTGTTACGTCAGAGCATCTTCGATGCGATCATCCTCGCGGCCGCGGTGACCATGATTACGTCCAGTCTGACCCAACAATACAACGAGCGCATCTATCGTGCGGTCTCCAGCCGGATCCCCCTCGGGGGAACACACGCGAAGATCGACGAACTGAGCTCGGTTCCGGAGCCCCTATCCGATCACGTCATCGTCGTCGGATACGGCAGAAAGGGACAACTCCTCGTCGAGGCCTGTGAGGATTCCGACCGACAATACGTCGTCATCGAGAACGATCCGGCACGGTTGGATACGGTCACATCGGAGTGTGATGCGTACGTCTTCGGCGACGCGATTGAGACGTACACGTGGGAGAAAGCGAACGTCGAGGAGGCGACACTCGTCGTCTCTACGGTCAATTCGACGCCCCTGTCGGATCGGCTGCTGTCGTTCGGCTTCGACGCCGATCTCATTCTTCATACGGACGACGCCGCCGAAGGGTGGACGTTTCTCGAACGGGGAGCGCTCTACGTCAGCGTCTCGGAGGTACTCGCCGGTGAGGAACTCGCACAGCAACTACGAGAGCTGTTCGATGACGGACGTCCCCCCGAGCAACTTCGCAACGAACGGATGGCCGAACTGAACGCATACGCGAAGGCGATCGAAGAACGGGAGATCACCTCCGGCAGTTCCGCCCGGTAAGACGCTCATCGTACAGCCCTATCGGGGAACTGCGCCTCTGTCTTCGACAATAGTAACCGACTTGAGGCCTCGCCGATTCGTGGCGTATATGCGAGTCGCCGTCGTTGGGGCCGGAGAGGTCGGAACGTCCATCGCTGGAAGTCTTTCGGCCAACCACGATGTCGTAATCATCGATATCGACGGGGAACGCGTCGATCGGATAAAATACGAGTATGACGTCATGACACTCGCGGGCGACGGAACGTCGTTACAAACGCTCGAAGCGGTCGATATCGGCTCGTTCGACCTATTTATCGCCAGTACTGACGATGACCGGGCGAATCTCGTCGCATGCGAGACAGCGAAAACGATCGGTGATCCGTTTACCATCGCTCGGACCAAAAGCATCGAGTACCTCCGAACGTGGGAACGGACCGGGTCCGCCTTCGGCGTCGACTTCATGGTCTGCTCGGATCTGTTGAGCGCTGAGAACATCGTTCGGGTCGTCGGGCTCCCCTCCGCAGTCGATGTCGACCCCTTCGCCGGTGGCCTCGTCCAGATGGCGGAGTTCGAAATCAACGACGACAGTCCGGTGGCTGGACAGACGGTCGCCGAAGCGGACCGGTTCGACTCGCTGACGTTCGCCGGGCTATTCTGCGGTGACGAGTTGGTTCTCCCGCGTGGCGACACCGTCATCCGGGCGGGAGATCGCGCAGTCGTGATCGGAAGTCCCGAAAGCGTTCAGGCGTTCGCGACCGACATCGCACCGGCGGAAACGCCNGGAGACGCGGATGAGATCGTCATTATCGGCGGCTCCGAAATCGGGTATCANACCGCTCGACTCCTCGAAGACCGTTCGCTTTCGCCCGTACTCATCGAGCAAGACCACGACAGGGCTCGGAAACTCGCNGAAAAACTNCCGAACACTGTCGTCATGGAACACGACGCGATGGATACGGAGTTTTTGGCGCGAGANCACGTCGACGAGGCGGATATCCTCGTTGCCGCGCTGGATAGCGACGAGCGCAACCTGCTCGTCTCGGTGCTCGCAAAGCGGCTCGGGACGGAACGTGTCATCGCAGTGGTCGAGAGAGGTGAGTACGTGACGCTGTTCGAGGAGATCGGTATCGATGTGGCGGTCAATCCACGGCAGGCCACCGCAGAAGAGATCACCCGGTTTACCCACGGCGGCGTCGCCGAAAACATCGCCGTTCTCGAAGGCGACCAGGCGGAAGTGGTAGAGCTGGAACTGACCGACGCGAGCGAGCTGATCGACCGTCCAATCGAAGCGATCGTCGCCGACCTCGATGCGAACGTCGTGTTCGGCGCGATCACCCGTGGGCGCGAGCTGATACCGCCGAGAGGCGACACCGAACTGCAGCCGGGCGATCACATCGTCGTCTTCGTCGAATCGTCGTTCGTCGATGAGATCACCACGATGGTCTAAATGACTCGAATACGTGTCGATTGGCGGACGAGCCTCGATCTCACGGGTCGCGTACTGCTGTATCTGGCCGTTCCGCTGACGTTTCCGCTTTTGCTCGCCGTGTGGTACGGCGAATCCGTACTGCCGTTCGTCGCCGCCATCGCGACGACCGTTCTGCTCGGTGGCGGCTTTCGATCACTTCCCGGCGATCCCGGTGACCTCGGCCCTCGGGAAGCGTTTCTCGCCGTGGCGACGATCTGGTTCCTCGTGGCCGCGATCGGCGCGATTCCGTTCGTCGTCGCTTCGACCGGAACCATCGCACACCCGATCAACGCGATGTTCGAGGCGATGAGTGGGCTGACGACCACCGGAGCGACGGTGTTAGTGGATTTCTCGGTTCACGATCGCTCGGTGTTGATGTGGCGACAGCTCATTCAGTGGCTCGGCGGACTCGGTATTCTAATCCTCGTGACCGCCATCCTCTCGCAACTTGGCGTCGGGGGCGCACAGTTGATGGAGACCGAATCACAGACGCAAAACGTCAACAAGCTCACCCCTCGAATCGCCGAAACCGCACGTCTCATCTGGGGCCTCTATCTCGGACTTACAGCGCTCGCAATCGCCGTCTACTACGGCCTCAACCTCGCCGGACTCGCACCGAACATGGATCTGTACAACGCCGTCGCCCACGCGTTTACCTCGGTCGCGACTGCCGGGTTTTCGCCCGAGCCGCTGAGTGTCGGCGCGTTCGAGCCGATCGTTCAATGGGCCGTCGTCCCCTTCATGATCGCCGGGTCGACGAGTTTCGTTCTCATGTATCTCGCCATCAGCGGCGATCCGATGCGGCTTTTGAGAAACGAGGAGTTTCACTTCTATATCGGCTCGATCGTCTTCTTCGCGGCGATCGTCGCTTCAATGCTCTTTATCGACCCCGAAATCGAGTTCGGGGGCGAAGAAACGATCCGTCACGCCGTATTTAATGTCACCTCCATCGTGACGACGACGGGCTATGCCAGCACCGACTTCGAGTTGTGGTCGGCGGCGGCCAAACACATGCTCTTTTTGTGTATGTTCCTCGGCGGAATGGTCGGATCGACGACCTGTTCGATCAAGTCGCTTCGATGGCTCGTCGCGCTGAAGGCGTTCCGCAGAAACCTCTTTACCAGCGTTCACCCAGATGCGATTCGACCGGTTCGGCTGTCGGGGAATCCGGTCGACGAAGAGACGATTCGGGACATCTACGCGTATCTTCTGTTGAGTATCGTGATCTTCGTTTTGCTCACGATCTTCATCGTCGTCGATTCGGCCCGCGTCGGGATCGGCGTTTCGGAGTTCGAGGCGATGGGCGCGGCCGCTTCGACGTTTCTCAATATCGGCCCGGCGTTCGGAGACGCCGGCCCCTACGGCACGTATAACGGATTCCCGATGACGACGAAGACGGTGATGATCCTTCTGATGTGGATCGGGCGAATCGAGATCATCCCGGTGCTCGTGTTGTTCACCGCGGCGTTTTGGAGATCGTAGCTCGAGGGAATTGAGTCGCGTTTCGGAGATGAAAGCCGATCACTCGATCCCGGTCGCCCGGAGTTCGTACCCCTCATCGAAACCGTACAGCTCGCGAAACAGCGCCTCGATAAAATCGGCCGCGTGTTTGGCGTCGGTCACGGCCGAAATGTAGACGACTCCGTCTTCTGCCTTTCTCGTCTCGGGCTGTTTGATCTTGAAAACGTGATAGGAGTCGAGAAGCGTTTCCAACTGCTCCCGCCGAGATGTGGCGAGTTCCAGACGGAGGATTCGATTATCGTANTCGATCGCGACGCCGTCGGATTCGAAGCACGTCGGCCCGTTGGCTTGTCTCGCCGAAACGATACGAGAGACGAGCAATCGTCGACGATCGTCGGGGGTCCTCGCCGTCATTGTCGGTACTCGGCAGGCCGGCTACATCAACTCCCCGACCGCGTTCAGACAAGCCTTTTAGGACGCGCTTTGAACGGTCACGTATGGCTCAGCCGAAAATTCTACTTCTCGGGGCACCGGGTGCCGGCAAAGGAACCCAATCGAAGAAGATCGCCGAAGCGTACGGTATCGAGCATATCACCACGGGCGACGCCTTGCGCGCCAACAAGGACATGGAGACCGAACACGGCACTCCGCGCGAGTACATGGACGCGGGCGAGCTGGTCCCGGATCCGGTCGTCAACGAGATCGTCAAAGCCGCCATCGAGGACGCCAGCGGATTCGTCCTCGACGGATACCCTCGAAACCTCTCACAGGCCGAGTATCTGAGCGAGATCACGGATCTCGATGTCGTGGCGTTGCTGGACGTGAGCACCGAGGAACTCGTCGATCGGCTGACCGGCCGTCGGATGGATCCCGAGACAGGCGACATCTACCACGTCGAGTTCAATATGCCCGACGACGAGGAGATCCGCGGACGACTCGTACAGCGAGACGACGACACCGAAGAGACGGTTCGCGAACGGCTCCGCGTGTTCGAAGAGAACACGCAACCGGTGATCGACCACTACGAGGAGACCGGCGAACTCGTCCGGATCGACGGTGAGCAGACACCCGACGAGGTTCGCGAAGACCTCGAATCAGCGATCGAGGACGCGGTCTAGCGATATCCTCTTTTCGCGACGCGTCCTATCGGAAGACGTGAAATCCCGCGACTTTCAGGCCCGGATCGACGCCGCCCGCGAGGACGGGTGGCGGGTCGTCGAGGACGGAACCGACCGGGTCGTCCTCAAACGGTCGAGCTACGGTTCTCGACTCGGTCATCTCCTCGTCGGCGCGGCGACCGTGTGGTGGTCGTTCGGGATCGGGAATCTCGCGTACGCTCTGTACGAGTATCTCCAGCACACGGAGTATCGAGTCGTTCACAGCGAAGCGGGGGACGAAACGCCGATGGAGACGCTACGGCGACGCTATGCTCGCGGCGAAATCGGCGAAGCCGAACTCGAACGTCGCGCCGAACGCATCGCCGAATCCGAGATGGACGATCCCCCGGAAACGCGGCTGGATCGGATCCGGGAGCGACTCGGCTAATCCGCCCGAAGGTAAAAGGTTGATTACCCGCCCTGTATAAGGGTGCATAATGGCACGTACAGCATCGAAAGTACAGGACCTCGTCAAAGAGGACGCGGAGATGGAGGATGCGCTCGAATTCATCCTCGAGCGCGCTGACGAGGGAACCGTCTCATGGGGCGACGTCTCCGACGAGTTGACGAGCGGCCAGTGGGGCCGACTCATCGAAACGGGACTCCTCGTCGACTCCGACGGCGAAGGGTTCGACGTCGATGATCCCGAGGGCGTTCGGGAAGCGCTCGAAGACGACGATCTCGAATTCCCCGACCCACCGGACTCCGATTCGTCGTGGTCGAAGTGGGATAAGATGGCCGCTGTCGGATCCGTCGCGATGATGGCTGGCTATATGTTCAGCTCCGTCAGAGAACCGCTGGCGGACGCGCTCAATCTCCTGCTCGGTCCGCTTTTAGAGTTGCTCCCGTTCTTCGCCGTCGTGATGGTCCTCGCACTCTTTACCGGGCTGTACTCGACACTGTTGCAGTCGAATCTCATGGACATGGAGGTTATGGCCGCCTATCAGGGTCGGATGAAAGAGATACAGAACAAGCGCAAAGAGGCCAAAGAGCGCGGCGACGACGAGGCGCTCGAACGCATCCAAAACGAGCAGATGGAGGCGATGGCCGACAACCTCGGGATGTTCAAAGAGCAGTTCCGTCCGATGGTGTGGATCATGGTCCTGACGATCCCGGTGTTCCTGTGGATGTACGCGGTGGTCGGCTTCCGAGGCGCGCCGCTGTATCCCGACCTCGAACTCGCGCCGATCGTGATGCCGTTCGTCGGCGAAGTCGGCTGGAACCACGGAATTATCGGGCCGATCCAGGTGTGGATCGTCTGGTATTTCGTCTGTTCGATGTGTTTCACCCAGATCCTTCGGAAGGCGCTGAACATCCAGACGACGCCGACCTAAGCGTCGCTACACTTTTGTGGCTCTGTAGCCGGACGCGAAGAGTAACGTCTTTCAACGATACCGGCGGAGTATTGCTATGTTGATAACCATCTCCGGTCCCGCCGGCAGTGGCAAGAGCACTGTCGCCGCTGGATTGGCGGAGACGCTGGGGTACGACCACGTGAGCGGCGGTGATATCTTTCGAGAACTGGCTGCCGAACGGGGACTCACTCCCCTCGAGTTGAACAAACTCGCCGAGGAAGACGACGATATCGACCGTGATCTCGACCGGCGACAGCGCGAACTCGCCGAGACACGCGACGCGCTCGTCTTGGAATCGCGGCTGGCCGGTTGGATGGCGGGCGAGTACGCCGACTTTCGAATCTGGCTCGATGCGCCGCTCGACGTTCGCATCGAACGAATCGCAAACCGAGAGGACAAACCGATCGAAACTGCTCGCGACGAGACGGTTAAACGAGCCGAAAGCGAGGCGATCCGCTATCGGGAGTATTACAATATCGACATCGATACTCTCGAGATCTACGATCTCGCGCTCAACACGGCTCGGTTGTCGCCGGACGGCGTTTTGACTCTCGTTGCGACGGCTATCGAAGCGTACACTCCCGAGGACGACGAAGGATCGTTTCCGATCGACGACGTCAACTACGAATTTTAACAATGCACGCCCGTGGACCGCCGGACGACCGCGATCCGGAAACGCTACTCGAGTTCGGCGTCATCAACCTCGATAAGCTGCCCGGTCCCTCCGCCCATCAGGTCGCCGCCTGGGTCCGAGATATGGCTGGCGTCGATCGGGCGGCCCACGCCGGGACGCTCGATCCCAAGGTGACCGGTTGTCTGCCGATT
>SL_4KL_010_BRINEDRAFT_10000492_pt1 | contig 20244 bp, 38 predicted proteins | sample SodLak_010_BRINE_2_FD_10664 | JGI IMG/M metagenome (IMG submission 10664)
GTAAGGTGAAGAAAGAATGGCTATAACCAAGATCGCACTAAGGCAGAACGGAGCAGAATTGACTCCATACGTTTCAACTTTCCAGCAAGACGGAAAGGCACAGCGTGACTTCGCAGAAAACTATGGGAAACCACAAGGAAGATGTGTTTCTCAGAACGTCAGCGAAGGAATGAGTCAGGGAGAAATCCGTGAAGCTGTCAAACAGTGTGCTAAGTAAGTAAAATTACCTAGTCACACACTCAACAAATTTCTCTTTTTCTATTTAATTTTCCTAGTCCCAACTATATTCAAATTCTGAAATTGACTATAAACTTTTCAAACTCTGTGTAGAAACATAGACAATTAAGATAACCTGGAAAATACAGTTAATCAATTTTACTTCGAACCTTCTCTAACTCCTCAATATCATCTCTCTGACTCTTAGTCAAATCACTAAGCATAATCTTATCCTTCATTACATCAGGGTTAACACTCATGTCGTCACCTTCAATCCTGTCAATATCATGTGTGCTGTCAGGAGTTAAGTCTTGGCTCTCAGCCTGACTTGTAGAGAAAATCATTGAATCAGGGTCAACATATCTGTCACAGTGACCTTGACCGTCTTCCACCTCACAAAGAAGCGTATCCCTTCCAGCGTCAATCCTTACTTCCTTACTCATGTTACTTTCAACACCTTACCATCAATAACTGCTTCCTCGGTTTGAACACGGACAACATCAGCATTACTCATCTCAATTAACTGGTTACTAGCAATCCTCTTATTCTGTCCTTCTCCAACAACAGAGTTAATCAAGGCCTCGCAATCCCATTCACTTCCTTCATCGGGTTCGCAGACCAACTTGTTTACACGGGCAGACTGGTTATTCTTCAAACGACCAGCCTCCTTCTTCTTCAATAATCCTCGTGTATCCTTCGGGAAATCTGTGCTGTTGGCGAAACTAACGTCTAACTGCTCTCTATCACGACTGACTTCTTCAACATTAGCTTCATCATTAAAGAATTTTCCCATAAACCAATATGCGTATCGGGAACTTAAAACAATAATGCGTTACCAAAGCACTAACTCTTTAAAAATAGAAAACAAATACTATGTATGGCCGACTCCGTAAAACAGTGGTACGAGGACAACTGTAGGCCTACAGGAAAGAACAAACTCGTATGCGAAACAGATCAAGGCGTAGAAGTAATAGACCCTGTAGACCCAGACCTCGCAGAACAACCAGCCACAAAAGAAAATATTCAAAACTTCGTAAACCAGAATAAAGCCGAAGAATTTAGCGGAGGTGAACAAATTTGACAAATAAAACCGTAGGAGATGTTCTAAACCAGCAATGTCAAGAAGGAGAAGAAGTAATGGTATGCGAATTTAAAGATGGAACAGATGTAATAGAAAAACCTGATAGTGACGCACTAGGCGCACCAGCAACCGAAAAGAACATTGACACACTGAGAGAACACAAATCTATTTCCCAGTAGAAACTTCCTTATCCCCCTCTTTTTCTAAATCTTGAACCCATTTCCTGAACTTCTCTAAGAACTCAGCGTCATCTTCCCCGCCATCACGGAAGTAGTGAATAGTCTTAGAATAACTCCCGCAACTACACTCAGATAGAAGCTCTCCGCAACCACCGCACATCTCTGCTTTCCCTATCAACTTTCTCTCAAACAGGTCTTCTAGACGGGTTCGAGCCTTATCCTTACTAATCTTAAACTTGTCGGAAACCTCTCTACGGGTAGGGCTTGATTTAGCTACCATCTCTAACATCATCAGGTCAAGTATATCAACCTCTCTCATCTGCTCAGAAACCTGAACAAGACGACCTGAATCCTTCATAAAACCGAGTTCCTTAACATTATCTGCTATAAAGTATCACCATTATAATTAACTAAATTGTTTTCTGTCTTAATAAATATTTGACAGCTTCTAGGCCTTAGATGGTTTATACCTTTCACCCAGTAACTCTCTCTTATACTTCCAAGTAGGATTCTTATCTGAGGCCATTCTCCCTTTCTCTAACTTATTCCTAGCACTTGCGCCCAGCCTGTACTTGTAAGTAGTATTCCCGTGGAAGTCATCCACATCATCAACTTTCTCTCTCACAACATAGCTCTTATGATGTAAATGCTTCAACCACCAACGAGGATTACCGTCATTCCATTTCTTATTGTACATCTTACTGAACTGTGCCGATACAAAATACTTGTAACCGAAATTATCGTATATAGCGTCCACAACCTGTTCAGCTACCTTCTCATAACTTGCGTCTCTACTATATCCCTTATTCAAATCAGGGTTCTTGTCAAGCACGAACTCTAACTTACCCATTTTATCATTCTTCTGAGTATTCCTTATAACATCCCTGATATGCTTCTCAGCCCGTTCAGGCCTCATCTTCTTGTTAGTGTTCAATGCCTGGTCTACCCTTGCGGTGTTAGAAGCATTACTTCGAAGCTCCTGTGTAAGATCAAGTATATCATAAGAAATACCTTTAGCAGCTTCCAATGGGAAAACATCCTTGGTTTTAATCTCTCCTCCCTGCCCACGAAGAATGTAGAACTTCTTATCTTTTATCTGAAACCTGACAAATCTCCCGTTAGAGGTGTTGAATTGCTTGTAAAGCTGAGACATATACAATAATTACGACTATTTAAATAAAAAGACTTCCTGTTCGGTGAACCTCAAAACACTTAAAATCTGTAACACCATGTTACAACATGGGAAAGCCAGTCAGAGTATCAGACTCCGTTGAGGCCTTAATCCGTAACAACCAGCAGGACGATGAAACCGAAGCAGAGACACTTGACAGATTAGTCGGTGTAAACAAGGACGAGACACCTCTCTCTAAGAAGCAAAAAGAGATTATACGATCAATATGCTCTAACAACGCAGTTTCTCAAGACGAACTAGACGACAGAATCCGAGAAATCATCGAAACAGAATACATGTAAGACACAGGTGTTCGCAAAACACCCCAACATTATATTCACTTAAACCAAACTATAGTTATAGGTGTAACTAAATGGAATTACGACAAAAGGATAGGCAGAGGAAACGCCAATTCGAATCAGCCTGTGAAAGAGCAGGCGGAGACTATACAGAACACGACAGCGAAAGACGAGGAGGCTCAGACATGAAATTCCTCGACTGTAGCTTCGGACAAAAAACCGTGAAACATCCTTCCGAATCAGAAGGAGAATACAGAAGCGTTCAACTAAGAATACAGACAGGAGAAGAACGAACCGACAGATACGATGTGAAGCCAGGAGCAACAGTAAATGTAAGAGGCCGAGCAACAGCAACCATAAAGAACCCAGAACGCTTCCATGTAGAACACCCTAACAAGCTGGCAAAGAGAAGTGCCGAAGAAGTAGGAGTTCCAGCACGGAAGAAACTCAAAGTCGAAGGCGAAGAAGGAAACCTCACAATCAACGGAGAACCCGCAAGGTGAACAAATAATGTCTAACCACCTCTCAACCAGAGAAGACGTAGAAAACCTACAAAACGAATTTGTAAGAGCTTGCGACAAAGGAGACGGCGTAGTAAGGAGACACTCCGATAAAATATCTTGCTCAACCCAGCACGGAACAATGAACTTTGTACAAGACAGAGATACAGGAGATGTATTTGTAACCGCAGACAGCGCAGCAAGAAGCAACGATAAAGATTATATAAACCAATTAGATGCGCAGCTAAAGAATCCTCACGAGATAAGATTTAGAGAAGGAGTAAACAAGATCGAAGCAAGGAAAGATGAACACGACATAAACCTAGCAGCTAACAAATACCCTTCATACGGTGAACCCTAATGAGTCAATTACCCAAAACAAAGGTTGAAGACAAATTCCGAGCCTACAGCCTAGACATAGAGAAGCAAGAAAACGGCAACCACACCGTACACTTAGAAGGTCAAGGAATGACAGGAAACCACGAAATCAAAAACGTGGAAGACATACACATCAAAAACGCAAGGACAGTAGACACAAGAGGCCTCACAGACAAGAACGATGTAAAAGGAGATGTGAAAGTAGGCTTCAACCCAGTAGACGGAGCAGAATGTACAGAAAACACATACCAAGACGGAAACACAGAAATCTTCTGCGACGGTGAAAACTAATGGTAGATGACGAACTAGCCAACTACGAATGGACTTGTCACAGAGAAGAAAACCGTGACATAGTATGTGACGGAGGAGAAGACCGACAAATAAGGATAGAAGAAGGCCGTCAAAGCATCGTACACATAGAACACGGAGACACAGAAGTAGAAGCCAGCCCTATGGGCAGACTAGTAGTAGAAGGAGGAAGAACCGTAGACGAACTAATCAGCGAAAAAGGAAAACTTCAGAGACACCTCAACACCAACCCAATACACAAACGGTGAGTCGAAATGAATCCCGTACACCAACTTGAAAAATCCTGTAACGACATGAACGGAGACTTCAACTCTAACCCTACAGGCACAAAATCAACCTGTAAAATAAACAACTCCAAACTAACCATGAACCGAGGAAGAGAAGAAACAGGACTAAACCTGAAACAAGAAAAAGGAAATGTTGAAGTAACAGGAAGAATACAAGCATCAAACGAAAACATAGAAATAGATACCGCTAAACTCGGATTCGGAACAGAAGTACTGATAGCTAAAAACCCTGACGGAGAAAGCCTAGAAATCAAAACAAGAAGCGACTAAAATGAGTCAAATAAGCGACTATTTAACCAAAGAAGAACTAGCCCAGATAGAGCAAGACGCAAAAGCAGTACAAGGAGCAAAACTAGACTGTAGAGAGATTACAGACAATCCTCAACTACAGAATGTAGGTGCTGGATACGGCAGATGCGTCTTCATAACCCCTCCCGACTCCAAAAACGTACTAAAGATAGCAAGGAACGAATCAGGTCTAAACGGCAACGAAAGAGCTTCCAGAATAATGGATATAGACTCCGAAAGAGCAGATCAAACCTTCGCAGTACCTAAAGAAGTATCAGAAAACAATGTAGCCCTATTACAAGAAGAAGTAACCACTTTAAACGAATCAGGCAGAATAACCAAGGCAGGTTCAAGAAGCCTGAAAACAACAATAGACGAACTCGATGAAAAACTAGATGAAGTAGCACAGAAAGACCAAATAAGATGCCTAGATGTAATACCAGAAAACATAGGCCTAAAAGGAGAATCACCTGTACTAGCAGACTTAGGAGAGTGTAAATCAATATGAATAATCCGCTGGTGAACCAATAATGGAATTAGAAACAGGCAGAACCAAAGGAAAAGCAACTCACATAACCTGCGAATCAATGGACTCCCTTAACGGAGTACTCACAGAAGGCGACAGATACGCCTCAAAAGATAAACTTGTCTGTAAATTTGAAGGAGAACAAATGAGAGATCGTAAATACCTAGACAGGCTTGTAGTAGACGGCGATGTAAAATACGAAGAAGACCTCACCCACGGAGAAGGCCGACAACAAAAAGTAAAGATTTCCTCTAGAAGACAACCCCTCAAAGTAAGTAACGCTAAAAACCTTCCCTCAACCCTTGTCGTAACCACTGACTCAGCAGAAGAACAGGAAAACAGGCAACAAGGCCAAATGCCTCTACCCGACAACAAAAAAGAAAGCTACAAAGGCGCAATGAGTAAAGGCAAAACAGTCACAAAAGTAGCCTGTCAAACAGACCACCAAGCAGACCCGCTCAAAGACCCTCTCTCAAGTATGAACTCCTCATGCGTTATCTCAAACTCAGACGGAGAAATAGAAAGCGTAGACAAAGTTAAGAAGAAAGAAGTTGTCGGAGACGTAGAAATAATTAAGAACAACAGGCAAAGAGACCTCCGAATAACCCCTAGAACAAGCATAATAGATACCGATGCCGAACAACTAGAAGAAGGAGTAAAACTCAAACTCCACGACAGAAAACACAGGAGGTCAAATCAATAAAATGGATTACGAAAACAACTGTGACAACCCGAAATACAACATCAAGGATAACGCTAACCTGACATGGGATTCAGGCACAAGCACATTCGTCCGACTCAGCCCAGAAAGATTCCACAAACTAACCACAGGGAAGAAGAACCCGACACGAGAAGAACTGAAAAAACTAGGTGTAGACTTCCACAACGAAGACAGATTTGAAAGAGGTTTATGTAACGGCGAACCAATGGACGCAATGACGCTTACATACAACCAAGATCGTGGAAAAATAACAAATCACGAAGGCCGAATGAGAGCGCATAAAGCCAAACAGATAATAGGCGACAGTCAAAACCTTCCAGTCAAAATCTACTGTGAAGGCGACGATCCAAGAAAACAAAAATGCGACATAACATCAGGCATAGACCTCGTAACGAAAGCAGAACCACAGAACAACATAAACGAAATGGAGAGATTCAACGAATAATCACTTATTCCTTCTCTTAACACTTTCTAAGGCCTTACTGACCCATGTATGTCAACCATACCAACATTATAAGCAACTAAAAGAAATAACTATTATAGGTGAACCTCTAAAATGAACCCTGAACCGAAAAACGTGAACCGTATAACCTGTTCCTCAAGAAGCGACCAAGCAGAATACACCCCCAGAGAAATGTATGACTGCTCAGTACAACACGAAGACGGAACACACTCAATGTACGAAGCATACGAACTAAACATCAACGCAGACGTACAAATCACAGACAACCCTAACATAGGCGAAGTCCACATCAAACCTAACAAACAAGAACTCAAGATTACAGAAGACCGTGGAGAACTAAGAATCAACGACATGGACAAAGTAATCAAAGGTAAAAACTAAGGTCAAACCAAAATGAGTGACGAAGAAACACTACACGACCAACTAAGAAAAGCCTGTAATAAAGTAGACGGAGATTACGAAGAAGACAAAATCGGGCCGTTTACTAACAAATGCGTCACCGACCACGGAACAATGAAAGTGGCAGAAAACCGTAGAAGATTCCTAGGAGATAAAACCCGTGTAACCATCTCAGCAAATGACGCTGTACTATCCTCAAGCAGCAAAAACATAGAAGAAATAGCCACAAGCTGGGGAAGAATCAACGCCAAATCCAAAGAAACTACTTTCGAACTNGAAGGAGGACGACCAACATGAAAGGCGAAGGTCTAGGACAAGANTGGAAAGAAGGCTGTAGTAGATACAAAAAGAAAGAGCAAGAACTAGTATGCCTACAATCAACACTAGACAGTACCTCATTACTAGCACAAGGNCTAAACGAAGACGCAAGAATGGAGTANTTCGGAGCAATAAGCAAAACCAAAAAACGGAGAGATGAACTAAGAGACGAAATAGGTAGAATAACTAAAGAAACAAACGACATAGGCGAAGTAAAAGTCTACGACAAAGAACAGGTGAGAAAATAATGACAATCGACAGCATAGAGATCAAACAGGCCTGTAACTTCGCAGACGGAGAATACAGTAGAGACGGAGACAGACACACCTGTAAAATATCTAAGAACAGAGAAGTAATCGTAGACAACGTAAAAGATAAAGCATACACACAAACCGAAGCCTCGGAACACAGAATCAGCGACCCAGATATAGCATTCGTAGGCGATGACGCACTACACATACAAGGTGGAGGGAACAAAGCCACCATCAAAAAACCAGAAGCAACAAGGCTACAAGACAAAGAAGAACTAGGCCTAGTATGGAAAGACACCGTAGAAAAGAGGCAGAACTAATACTATGACACAAAACGATATATTCCACGAAGTAGAAGTAGACACAAACGTGTTGAAAATGAAAAACCACTTAAACCAAGTAAAAGAAGCCTGTGGAGAGCTTCAAGACCAACAAAAAGCAGTAAGATGTTTCAGCAAAGCCAAACAAGCAGAAAACGAATTAGAAGACATAATCCGTGGACAATCAGCTAAAGACAGGATACAAAAGCTCCACAACGAAAGAGAAAACAGCCAAAGCATACAAGACCTGATAGAAGGAAAGGAGAAATACTAATGGCAAACCCCGACCACCTAATCAAACACTTCGAAGGAAAACTTCGGAGAATGAAGAAAACAACCCGTAAAACAGGTTTCGAAACAGGCCTAACCGTATGCGGACAACCACATGACGGAACAGAACACTCAAAAGAACCTGTACTCGGAACAAAAAGCGAGGTCGGAGGAACACCTTGCGAACCAGGGACACATGAAAGAGTACAGATACACTCACATACACACCACCCTCCATCAAAGCGTGACCTCCGCCAGTTAGCAGACGACGACCACGACCACTGCCTTCTTATCACAGGTGTGGAAGGCCAAGGCGAAGAAATAATAGACAACAAGAAAGGTTCAATACTGATGTGTATGGAAGGAGACAACTTCGACCCAGATGACGCAGACCCGATATGGGATAGAGAACCAAGCCCAATCAAAACAGAAGACATAAAAACACTTGAAAACGCAGGGATAACCGTCAAAGCACGGAACTTCTAAAGATGAGAAAATGACTGATGAACTTACCGATCATGTATCCGAAGGCTTACTCGGAAGAATAGAGGAAGAAGCTCAAAACAATGATGAGATAATAGACTGTAAGCGGATAAGCCCAAGAGGTTCTAAATTCAAAGGCAGAGGCCACGGCAGATGCGTATTCGAGAAAGACGACAAAATAATCAAAGTAGCCCACAGCCGTCAAGGAATAGCGCAGAACCACGGTGCTAAAACAGTAGACAAATATGTTAACTACAATAAAGACGCAGTAGCAATGCCACTTATAGCTACAGACAAAATAGTGGTTCAAGAAAAAGCCGATACAAATGTCGGAGAATACTTTGCCGAAGATAATTACGCTAAGATAGAAGGCAAACTAATAGACAAAATCGACAAAGTAGCAGATGAAGACGGAATAATGTGTGGAGATGTTCAATCCTCACCAGACAACCACGGATACATACAGAGTAAAGGAATAGTATTAACAGACCTAGGCCTATGCTCCACAGTAACCCCTACTAAAACCCTAGCAGAAAGCTCTAACAAAAGATACGAAAAAGGGAAACCTCCAAGAGAACAAGCAGACTGGATTCAAAACAACTAAATACCTAATATTCCTCCATATACCTCGGAAACTGTAATGTCTGACACACCTGAACTCTTTTTATTCCATCATACCACATACTTTCTATAAGGAGTATTCGAACCTCGCAACCCGTACTAGAAGCAGTCCTGAAATCAAGGTGAAGCAGATAGAACACCTCAAATACTAAATCATAAAAACTGACTATCTGTGATTCCACGTTTGGTAAAATAGCCAGGGCAACTGGGGGCGTGAATCCTCGAAAAGAAAACGAGGAGTGAACAGGCCAAAACCGTTGGTTGGAGGAAAGAATTACTCCTTCTCTAACTCAGCGACCTCCTGATGGAATATATGAGGTTCAAACATGTGAACCAGATTAATACTGTATATTCTGGAATCAGCTAAACTAGGAGGAACAGTTTTGACGAACGGTAACAAATTCATAAATCCTAGTCCTTCACAGTCATCATTCTCAACCACGCAATACTTATTGAACTCTGTTTGAAAAGACTCGAACACTCCCATATAATCAGCTATCGTTCCGTAAGGCCACCAATAAATGGCTTCAACCCCTGCCTCATAACTTTTCTTCATACGATCAACAATCTTCCTTGAAGGACAATTAAAATCTCCTGCCTCTATACCTACAGTTTTACCATTCGGAGATTTTACTGTGGCATCAAAGCGCAATCCTTCAAAATTATCGCTATCCTCTAACTCCAATACTTCCCCTCCACGACCTTCTAATGCGTGGCAAAGAATTATTTTCCTCATATAATGCTCATCGCTTTCATTAGCAGGTTTATTCTCTACAGCAATTTCTGTTTGATTTTCTTTTTCTATTATGTCATCTCTCCAACTCATTTAGCTACACCTGTATTATTGTTGAAGTATTTGCTTTCTGCTCCCGAAGTACCGTACTCGTTCCCAGAGTCGAACTTGTCAAGCTCTGCGAACTGTTCCTGTACATCATCATCTGAGACGAAACCGTTAAGTGTTCCAAGAAGCTGTTGTACAAGACCTGACGCTACTACTGCGTCCTGCTCCGTGACCAGTATTTCCCCTACTTCAACACCGTTTTCATTCTCTCTTACATTAACTATTTCACGGTTAGGCAGGTTCAGTAAGGAGTGTAATACCATCATTCGGAAACCGTCCTGTAGCTGTCGGAAGAAACTGATTTTATCCATTTGGCCGATTCTAAGCTCATCAAGAGCCTCTTGAACCGAGCCTTTCACAGTTTCACTATGCTCTTTAGGTACTTCATAACCTACAATCTTAGGTACATCATTGAACTTGCCTTTCATCGCATCGTAAATCATATCGTAGTAAAGACTGATTTCCTCTGTTGAAAGACCTGACTTATTACCAGCACTCATGTTACCCGCAATGTGATCCATTACTTCTTTCTGCTGGTCTTTATCATATTTAATCTGGATAGGGATTACACGGAAGATTAGGCCTCCATACATTTGACGGCTTATATCATCTGGTACTGCTCCCGCTATCATAGCTGCTCTTACATCATCGTTTTTCTGTGTCTTACCTGAAACATCTTTACTGATGAAACCATCTGCGATAACTGTTTCATAGGTTTTCAGAAGCGAGGAGTCTCCTATAATGGTTTTCAGGTCGTTTACAATCAGGTTAGTTCCTTCTTTATTCCTGCTTACAAGGTCTTGAAGCGCAGCCTGAGTCTGCTTCTGTATCATTTCATGTTTCCCGTAAGGACTGATAGCCATAGCCTTCTTTATCATACCTGTTTTACCTGATCCAGGATTCGCTAGAATCAGTACGTTCATAGAGATTCTTTCCTCATTACCTGCTATCTCTAGTTTAGGCGCATAAGGACTCATAACCTGTAAAGACAAGTATTTGAAAGTCTCATATCCTGCGTTCACGAAAACTCCTTCGAAATGTTTACTGATGCTGTACCACGGCTTACCTGTCAGCTTATCAGGGAGTTGTTCTACAATATCGTCCATGTTGTCAAAGTATTGGTAAAGTTTGCTTCCTCCTCTCGGACTTGACCGTTTGGAGATAACATCAGCGAGTTCGGGTACTTGAGTTTCGGGCATAACAAGTTAACTATTTTAATTAGAGAGTTTTAAGTATAATGGCGGCACGATTATTATTAAAAGAAGTCGAATCAAATTATGTTACATGAGTAGGACGCAGCAAAGCATAAACAAAGAGAAAGGAGAAAGACTAGAGAGAAAGGTTCTGGATAAAATAAGTTCAAGCTGTGCTTTCGCAGCCCGTGTAAGCGAAACAAGCGGAGGACACTCAACACCCGACCTAGTATGCGTTCAGGATACAAAGAAAGGCCTTAAACCAAAGGTAAGGCTTATCGAGGTTAAATACAACGGGTATGTTCAACGTAAGCAGAGAGATGAACTTGTAGATATAGCTGAAAGAAGCCCTGCTAACGTGGCAATCGAAGTACACAACAGGATAAGCCCAAGAAAAGAGGAAAAAACCACTGTAAGAAGGGCAGGAGATATTGAAACAACAAGAGAACCTTGGAGTCCAGAGAAAACAAGAGAAATGCTTGAAGACGAGTTCAGCACTAAAAGATTCGACATCAAAGAATGGCGTTCAAACAACTAAGTTAACTCAATGTTCTCAGGCGGTCTTTCACTTTTCTTAGGTATAGTTCCTGAAAGATCAGGACTAGGATTTTTCTTAACAACGCTTATATCCTTCATTTCAGGCGTATCTATTTCTTCGCATACAATCTCGCCGTTATCCTTTACTTCGCAACTTTCAATATCGAATCTTTTTGTATCGTCCATTATAGAGTTATTTACCTCCGTTGAAATATAAAATAAAATGTGGTGCTGAACCACGGGAAACAAACTAAATCTCTGTGTTCCCGCTTAAAGCACCGCCACGGCCACCACTATTCTGACGGGCTTTCTTCTTAGTCTCTGCCTTGAACTTGGTTATTTCTTGTTCGTCATAACCAGAAGCGCTTTCGGACACTTTCTTAGGGTCTCCGTTCTCATCAAGCTCGGTTCTGATAACTGCTTCCTTCTTAATCTGGTCTTTCTCTATATCCTTCTCTGCGAACCTACAAACTTGCTGTCCTCTCTCCTTATCGTAGTCGCACTCCTTCTGTGTGACAGTGTTATCGTTCTTGCTTCCTAATACTCCCATTGTTGATTATTCACCTCCTTGGATTTGTTCTGGGTAAGGTTTTGTAAGATAAATATTCGGGTCGCCTGCTAGGCTTCGTCTCCGTACATCAGGGTATTTTAACTCGAACCCTCTGTAATCTTTTTCTTCATCTATGACCTCATTATTAAATTGCGCCAAGCTATCATAAATAGTTTCCATGCCTTGCGATACAAGATTACCTAGTATCCAGTCATCATTCCGTAAATGTTTGCTTGGTAGAGCCGAGCCATCAGGCATAACATGGATTTTAGATACTCCTACTTCTGATACACGCCCTCTTTTCACCCATTCCTCGTGTTCTTCCTCACTGTACTTAGGCTGTACTTCTTCCTGTTTATCAAGTGCGTGCGTGTAGGCCTTGAAGAACGGGCTTTCAACTACAATGTTTTCTTTGATCTCTGCGTCTAGCTGCCAAGCCATCTCCATAACTTTCAGGAAACGCTTTGGACTAGGGATTTGCTCCTCTAACTTCTTGTTCCCGTTAGGATATAACGGGGTTAGGTGTAGGTCTGCTCCTATGTACTGTGAAAATGCTACAAGCACATCCAGATCGTTGTTATTCATTATGTTGGTTCGGATAATCACAGGGTTGTCAACCATTTTAGCTTTCCTTACCGCCAGTCTTTTAGCCATTTCTTTCTCCATAATAGGTACGGATTCAGGCCTTGCTAAGTAGTCTCCCCACTTGAACTTTCCGTGTTCCTTAACCTGTTTGTACCCTCCAATATCTTCTACATCATTTCTTGACTTGAAGTCCTCTACAATGTATTCTTCGTGCTTCTTCTTCAAATGGCCTTTAGCACCTAACTCTGTTTTGAAGCCTTCTTCACCGCATATCTCACATTTATCGTATTGTTGAGGTACTAATTCCCGCTTGTTTCTATGGTACAGGTATTCCTGTGGATTAGTCATACGCCTGATTTCATTGTTGTCAATCGGATTCCAGAAATCTAAAGGAATAGATACTGTACAGTCATACCTTGAAAGATTACGGTTAGTTCCTCCACCAGTCTCAACCACTACATTCTCAATGTTGTTGATTGCGTACTGTAGAACTGTGTGGAAATCATCTCGAAGTGTTGGCTCTCCACCTGTAAGCACAAGTGTTTCAACACCTTCCTGCGCTAACCTGTCAACTACTGCTCTAACCTCTGCCGTACTCATCTCTGCTTCTTGAGGGAACTTGTTTCTGATAGGAGAGGTTACTACTTGGTGGAAAGTATCTCTATGGGTTAAGGATAAGGTAACTGTTTCAAGTTGAAGGTTTCCCGTATCTGTTAAGTCAATATCTCCTGGTTCGACTTTCTGTTCTTCTTCCTGTTTCTCTAATTCTCTCTGCCGTCTCTCCAATTTCTTGTTCTCGGAGAAATCTCTGTCTCCATCACGGTTTCTAGATACTAACTCGACTTCTACTGGCCCGTCCTCTTCTTCTTGTAAATCATCCATTAAACTTTTTTCACCTGTTAGATTGGACTATTATTTCGTCCTCGAAAAACCCTTCTAAGAACCCTATGCTTCCTTCAACTGTTGTAGCTCCTACAATCATCACGCCGTCAACTATCAGTGTCGGTGCGGAATTAGGTTCAATCCTTTTGGTTATAGGTTGTAGGCCTCCAATATCTGCTTTGGCTATCCTGTCCTTCGGAAGCACTCTCATGTTGAACTGCTTAACTGCTTGAATCCATTTGGGGCATACATGGCAGCCCTTCTGGTAGAACAGTACACGGCTCTGGTAGTTTGGAGTTCTCAATACTTGTTGTACTCCTTCCATGTCTTCAACATCTTTCTTGGTGTAAATGCTTTCGCCTACACGGAATACTATGTCATCTTCTTTCCCTCGGCTTCTTAGTTTACTGAGTAATCCCATTATTCACGTCTCACCTTGCTTTGGTCGTAAGCGATCAGACTTGGGTCCCATTGGGCTAGGAAGTCTTGGTCAGGCATTGATTTACCGCCTGTTTCATCCCATAAAGGCATGTTTTTCTTATCTCTTAAGGCCTCTACAATATGTTCGTTGTAAGGGTATGTTTTGCTTGGAGAGCCTCCTTCTATTAACTGGATAATCTTGTTTCTTGCTTTCCCTACCCCCATTCTTCTTGCGCCTTGATTCCATGTAACTGCTTGGTATCGGTAAGGCATACCAGATTTTCCTTCTTGTTTGCTCTTAGTAAGTTTGTCTTTCAGTTTTTTGAGTAATCCCATTTTAGAAGGCCTCCGAGTCTTCTTCCATTTCTTCTTTGAACTGGTCTTCGATTTTCTGTTCTGCGTCTTCAACGAACTCCTGTTCCTGTTCTAATTGTTCGTTCATTTTGTTGGCTGCGTCCTTGGGTTTAGCCATTTCGATTATCTGGTAGTAGTCCTGTATTCCTGGGCCGTCACGGTTTTCTCCGTCATCTGCGTTTGCTTTAGTACGGTGCTTCGCTGTATATCTCAGGCTTGATTCTAAGTGTTGAGCGAAAGCTACTATGTAAATTACTTCGTCCTCGTACTCGTCATCTGATTCAAAGTCTTCGTTAGCCAGTGCTAGGCTTTTCCTGATACTGTTTAACAGGATTTCAAGGTTTTGCTGTAATCTGATAAGCTGTGGTTGGCGTACATTACCTGTGTTGTCAGTTGCTTCTTCAACCAGTTTGTCTATCTCTGCCCAACGGTAGAACCGTAGATTCATACCGATTAAACGGTAGAAGGCCTCGGCTACTTTCTCGTATTCCCGTGCTTCTTGGTACTTCCTGTTAAGCCTACGGTTGATTTCGTTGATTATCTCACTGACTTCTTTATTCGCTTTAATTGTTTCACGGTAGGCTTTGTCAGGGTTTTTGTGTACTTCGTAGAACTCTAGGTCTCTCTCTATATCCCATGCTTTCTGGTAGAGTTCTCTTGGAAGGAAGCCTTCGACAGGTACTTTATTCCTGAGTGTTATCCAGCCTTGTTCAGAACTGCTGGCCACTTTCTGCCTCACCTGCTCCTGAACTGCTTGATGCTTGTTGTCCTGTCATGGAGTCAACTTTATCGAACTCCTGTATGAACATTTTGATTCCTCTACGCAGACGTTCTTCTGCTACATCTACTTCGTCCTTGTCTACTTCTTCCATTATTCCTTGAACTGTGTGTTCCTGTGCGTTCATCTGGGCTTTGGCTATTTCTTCCCAAAAGCTCTTTACGGAATCTGTCTTATTCAACTCGATTTCCTGCTGGTTGAACTGTTGGATAGCGTTCTGCGCCATCTCCATGTGTTTCTCACGCCCTTCTTGCTCTGACTCTGCTACAACCTGTAATGTCTGCTTCTCACGCTGTAGTTCTTTCACTTGCTGTGCCATACCCGTCATTGCTTTCTCCATCATACCTAGTTCTTGGCTCTGGCTTTGAATCTGCTGTTTGAGTCTTGCGACCTTGTTCTTGTACTTCTCAGTATGGTTCTCCGTGAATACTAGGCCTTCTTCCTCTGTCATAACTATGTCAGGTACTTGGGCTGTCTCACTTGAAGGCATGTACATCCCTTCGTCCGAAAGGTTGAGTGGAAGGTATCCTGCCATAATATCTGTAATCATTCCTGACGGGCTTTGTACTATATCCCCCCAGTTCGAGCCTCCCATCTTGACTTCTCCATCATCGTTTACTATGTACATCATTCCTTTTGGGTCGATTAGAATGTCTTGTAGGTCTCCGAAGTCTTCGTTCCTTGACTGATTAGTTAACTGTACTTCTACCTTCCCTTGGTTTAGCTGTGTGAAAAAGTTTCGAAGACTGATTGCGTCTTCAAGGTTTTCCTTGGAGAGTTTTTCTTGACGGCTTTGAAGGTACTGACCTACTTTCTGCTTCTTGTCGTTCTCTTTACCTTCTTCAAGCATTTTCCGTTTTCTTTCTTCATCTTTGGCACGGCCTTTAGCCATTGAACGGTCATGGTCTAATCCCTCTTCCGCTCTCTCTACTTGGCTGGGCTTGACTTTTTTCTCTGTCTGGGTTTTGAACTGTGTTGTGAACTTGTACCACTTTTCTGCTAGTTTTTCTCGTAATCCCATTTTAATCACCTGACTCTCCAAGGTCTGCTTTTAAGTCATCGGCTGATGCGCCGCCACTACTGCCNGTGAAACTTGACGGAGCCTTATTATCTGCTGAGAACCCTCTATTACTGGAAGAGCTGCTTCCGCCGCTTAAGGCTATTGCCGAGCCTCCTATAATTAACGCACCGAAAAATATTGCAGCAACTAACAAGTAAGGGTTTATACTAGGTATAATGCTTGAACCTGATTCAACCTCTTGACTTATAGAAGTATACCTGTCCGTCCCGTCAAACAATACTCTGTAATCTCCTCTGTCGAAGCTAGTTCGGGCTGTTCCTTGTTCGAACGGTAACTCCATTCTATCCCCATCAGAGTTTCTTACTGTCATCTCTTCTTCAAAGTCTTCTTCTACCTCTCCTTCATCATTGTACATCCTAAAAATATACTGTTCTGATGGCTGTAACTCTTCGGTATCAACAGTTTCTTCGTCTGAGTCAAATACTCTTAAGTTCAACTCTTGTTCTAAACATCCTTCTGCTTCCACTATACCTTTTTGGTCAGGACATTGGTCTTGGTAATTAACTGTCCTGCTGCTGCTTCCAAGAAACGCCGACTTGCTTACACTTACTTCGTACTCCCCTGTTTCTTCTGGCTGTACATTGAACTCTGTACCTGATACTTGGTGTGTTTCAGTTGTTCCATCGCTTGCTTCTAGTTCTAGAACTGCATTCTCTACTTCTTCACCTTCATTGTTCGCCACTGATCCTGAAACATTACCGTAAAGATTACCGTCGTCCATCATAGACTCATTAAGATCAAAATCCAACTGGAACTCTTCTTCGTCTTCCAGCCAATCTTCATACGCCTGACTTAACTCAACTATCCTCTCATTAGGATCGCAATCAGCGTATACTTCGTCATCTCCTATATATTGGAGTTCGAAAAACATTTCATCGCTTTCAATTTGTTGAGGCATCACTAAAGACTTCCTACCATTGTCATCGCTTACGAAGTCTTCAACTATTGAACCTCCGTCTCTCTCACTGATTACTACTTCAACATTAGGAACTCTGTCACCTGTTTCGCTGTCGATTGTGTAGAAAATATTAAGTTCTCCACGATTGATGCTTGAGGCCGCTCCTCCAAGCTCTAAGTCCAGACTACATTCTTGTGGGTCTACACCCTGCATTTCACTTACATTCACGTTAATGTCTTCATCTTCGCTGTGAACTCGGATGTCTGCTACACCGTGTTCGCCACCTATAGTTTCTCCTGGAACCGCAGTATCAAGTTCTATAAACGTAGGTTCTTCTACATCTTCTAATTGTGTATGCTCTCCTTGAGGTACTTCAAAGACATCTTCATCTTCTGACTCTGTTCTTTGAAGGAATATGCTTTCTTCAATATCATCTATCATGTAGCTAGTTTCTCCTACCGTAATTTCCTGTTCTTGGTTCACCCACCCAGAGAAAACTTCAAAAGTAGGGTTCTCTGTTTCAACATGTGTTTCGATTTCATCCTCTACCATTATGATATTTGTGTCATCCCCGTCATCCTGTTCATCATGTCTTTCTCCTTCGAACTCGAAAGTTATGTTAGAGCTGTCTTGATGGTCAGGAGCTATAAACCTTATCTCCATTATTTCCCCTCCATCAACTGAGAACACGTTAAGCAGCTCATATCCTTCTGCGCCAGACCACCCAGTTAATTCTATGTCTTGTATAGCCGTATCTTCATCCCTGTTTTCCATCGCCACATCTAACTCTATGGTCTCACCTGGTTCAGCTTCAACTGGTTCTTCATACTGAGGGTTTGCTTCAAATGCTGCTCCAAGACCTATTAAAAGGCCTAAAGTAATTGTTAAAGTTGCTAGTTTATGTTTCATTTTTATCATTCTTGTAGAGGTTCTATTAATTCTGCGTTTGGTTTATGGTCTTTGTCGATTGAACTGTCTTCTAACCGTGATTTGTGGATAAGATTGCCTTCTACATATTCTTCTAATACTCTGCCTGAAAACCTTGAGATACGGGTTACTTCACTGTCTTCTCTCATTTTCCTTAGTTCGCTCCATTTCTGGTCTTTTATTAGAGTTCCTTTTTTATTTACATCGCCCATCCTTTACCACCTACTGTTTGTACGCCTTGCGGTTTAACTGGTCTTACTTTCTCTTTAGTCTCGCAGTTAGGGCATTCAACTATTTCGATTTCGCTTATTTTCATTTCGCCTTCTGGCACTATCTTACTTCTTTTCTCCGATCTCTTATAGACTATTTTTTTACCTGTGTCAATCATTTTCCCCCATTTTTGGCCGCAGTTTTTACACTGAAAAGTCATGCTGTATTTACCCATGTTCTTGTTCCTCTTTTGATTCTTCCTCTTTGATATATTGTTTTTCTAAAACAAATTGCGCCATGTAACTGCTGTACCCTATTGCTATATAGAATGATACTGCTTCGAGAACTATTAGTTTAGCGTTGTGTATTCCATCTCTTACATGAGTATTTAATGTAATCAGTAGTATTGTACCTATGAACGCAGTTAGAAAGTGTTTCATGTAATTAGTCATTGAGCATTAGCCTCATTTGAGTAATTTGAATACTTGTTCAAACCATTCGGCACCGAATACATGGAATACTTGTTATAGTCCAAACACATTGAATAACTATTATCCTTAATTGTTTAAAAAAACTGCCCTTTTCAAACCAGCAAATGTTTTTAACAAATAATCGAACAATATTATAACATGAGCCAGCGCACAGCCGCAACAAATAAACTTTCACGCTTTGACCAGTTAACAAGCGTTGTCACAAGGAAGGTTGCTGGCCGTGTGGTAAAACCTGTTAAAACTGTTAGACAAGTTGTCCTCCCATGAATTCTAAGTTATGTAAAATAATCATATTAGCGCTTTTTCTATTTTTAACAAGCATTAGTGTCAGCACAAGACTTAGAAGAAAGACAATTCAACGAAGACCCTTTAGATGACAGCGACGACGTACTAGCTTACGGAGAATGGTACAACAACCCTGACGGATACGCCCACGACAGTGGAAATATTCACGACAACAGATTCATACGGCCTAATGAAACACGCAGATACCATATTGAAGTAATGGACGACGAAAGCGATGTAGAGATAGACTATGAGCTGTCATTGTTTGGAGCTGACGAACCAAGAAGTGGCAGCGGCAACGCAGAGCATAGTATTTATTCTAGCGGCAATTTTGAAGAATATGGTGAAGGCACAAATATTCTAGAAGTAGAATGGGACTACTCTAATGAACAATTTATCTTCGAAGCCTATAATAACGAAGAATTAATAGCATCTGATACAGCCAATTTATCAGATACCGATGTACAAACAAGAATATACTTCACTAACTACCAATGGAGAGGTGCCGATGAGGAAGATTCTATACGTCTAACAAAAATAGAAGAAGAAACATTCGATGACAGCAACGAACAACTATTTCAAGGCCTTGAGTTAAGAACTTTAAACGAAGACCCGTTAGATGACAGCGACGGAATATTAGCGGATGGAGACTGGTACAATAACCCTGACGGATACGGCCATAACAACGACAATACTCACGACAACATTGCTTTAGAACCAGGCGATAGACGAATTTACAACTTTTACGCACACCCAGAAGCAGAGTCAGATTTTGCTTATCGTTTAGCAGATGAACCTCAAGTAGAGCCGACAGGAAGCGATGAGGTTGAAGACGAAATCTATAGCACTAACCAAGTCGGAGATATTGAATATATCTATAATGGTGCCACTAGAGTCGAAGTAGAATGGGATGAAAGCACTGACGAATTCCATTATAATGCGTACGACAGCATAACTAATTACCACCTTGCATCAGATACAGCCGATTTATCAGACCAATCAGAAGTATACTTCACAACTTACGAATGGGCGGGCAGCTCAGGAGAAGAGTCTTTAAGACTAACAGACGTATACGACGAGGAGGAAACCGTTATTGAAACCCTGCCAGCAGAGGATATAGCCGATACAACAG
>SL_4KL_010_BRINEDRAFT_10000493_pt1 | contig 20242 bp, 20 predicted proteins | sample SodLak_010_BRINE_2_FD_10664 | JGI IMG/M metagenome (IMG submission 10664)
CGGGCTGCTCGGATTTGAACCGAGGACCCCCTGCTCCCAAAGCAGGTGCGCTACCAAACTGCGCCACAGCCCGCTGCATAAATAATAGTATAATAGAAAAAACTGAAGAGGTCAAGGGTTTTTTAAAATTTTAGGTAAATTATTTTCCGGTTGAGAGAAAGGAGGCAGGGAATGAAGATATTATTATCCAACGATGATGGCATTTATGCTGAAGGGCTGCAGGCTCTGGCGGGAGCTCTCAGGAAAGCGGGACACAGACTTATAGTGGTGGCCCCGGATCAGGAGAGAAGTGCCAACAGCCATGCAATTACCATTAGAAGTCCGTTGAGGGTAAAGAAAGTTGAAAATGACGAGAGACTGGGAGAGGAAGCCTACAAAGTTAACGGGACTCCAGCAGACTGCATCAAGCTGGCCCTGAGGCTGTTTGAAGACTTCAACCCCGATCTGATTTTAACCGGAATTAACCACGGCCAGAATCTGGGCTATGATGTTTTTTATTCCGGAACGGTGGCTGGAGCGGCTGAGGCTCATCTCCAGGGATTCAAATCGGCGGCTGTATCACTGGCCCTGGGCAAGAAAAGAAATTTTTCTCTGGCTGCTGAACTGACTGTAAAAATTCTCAATCAGGACAGATCCTTATTTGAGAGTCCGGTTTCAGGTCCTCTGAATTTGAATTTTCCTGATGCAGATCGGGAGGAAATTAGGGGAGTTAGGCTGACCAGACTGGCTTCTCAAATTTATGAACGGTCGGTTGAGGAAAGAGTTGACCCTGCAGGAAGGAGTTACTTCTGGTTTGTAGGGGGCAAAAAGGATAACTTTGATTCCGATACTGATATTGGAGCGATTATGAATAACTACATTTCAATCTCACCACTGAATTTTGAGTTGACAGATAGTGAGAGGATTAAAGCCATAGATCCCCGGGATATTGACATAATATAACCGGAAAATAAATGCCGCAAAAGAGATCAGAAGACCTCTTTTGCGGGTTTTTTGCTGCAGGATAAATTAAATTTTTTTTACCCTGGTTCTGTACTGTTTTGTTCTGTCCGGTTCCAAAATGTTAAATACTTGAATATTAGCTGGATATCTTTTGCTAAATTTCTATTTCCACTGTGGTTCGAGCACTGTGTCTGGTGGTAAAGCTGGTGGAAGAATTATGATAGGCCAGTATCAGGGTATAGCTTTCTCCAGATATTATTTCAAGTCCGGGGAAATCTTCATCCTGGAGGAGTATTTTAGTTTCCAGGATCAACTGTTCTTCCTCCAGGGAAGCTGCGGCTTCCCGGGTATAGTCCTCCTCGGTGGCTGCGTGAGCGGTGGGCGAAGTGCCGATGTGGGACTCGATCAGGAGCTCTCCCTCCTCCAGGGCGGCTATGATAATTCTGGCATCAAGCATTCGCAAAGTGGGTTCAATACCAAAGGCCAGCCAGCCCGAACCGGGACTGACCAAACCCAGATAGAGAAATTCTTCATCATAATCCCAGTATATTTTCATACCAATATCTGTTTCCAGGAAATTTCCGTACTCTTCTTCGCCAATGATACCATCAATTTCAGGAATATCAGCAGCATCATTTTCTTGAGCCAGGACAGTTCCGCTAATATTGAAAATCAAGAGAGCCAGCAGCAGAAAAGCCAACAGATAACTCAACAGTTTTTTTGTCATAATCCCCATTCCTCCTTATGATATAATGTTAAATATGATTTAGCGAGTTAATCAATCCGACATAGAGACCTGAAATACCAGGCAGCCTGCGACAAAACCGCGTCAAAACCGCCTGAACTTTTTCCTGATTTCTTGAATTTTAGCAGTATATTTATTTATTTTATATATATTTCTGGCTTTTAAAAGTAATTCCTGCCGAAAGGAGAAAAAATGACTGAAATAAAGCTGCCGAAACCTTTATATCAGGCAGAACTTTTAGAAAGGCCCAACCGTTTTGTCATTAAATGCTACTGCCAGGAGACGGAAACCGTGAGAAAAATTTACCTGGCAGACCCGGGACGTCTGCCGTTGATAATGCAGCGGGGAAGAGAGATTTATTATCAACCTGATTTTGACAATAAGTCACGCAGCACCGAGGGCAGTGCCGTGCTGGCCCGGATGGATGACGGGACCTATGTTTCTTTGAACTCTCATCTGGCCAATGAGGTTGCTGAAGCCGGGATAAATGCCGGACATTTTAAAGAAATTTCTAACCGGGAAATTCATAAAAGAGAGTATACCCGGGGTAATTCCCGCTTTGATTTTTTACTGGAAAACCGGCAGGACCGTTATTTGCTGGAGGTTAAAAGCGTCACTCTGGTTGATGAAGGCAAAGCCTGCTTTCCCGATTCTGTTACTGCCCGGGGTAGAAGGCATGTCGAGGAGCTGACTGCCTGGCAGAGAGAAACTGGCAATCCCGCCGGGGTTCTTTTTCTAATTACCAGAAATGATGCTATCAGCTTTCGTCCCTGTCAGGAAATTGACCCGGAATTTGCTGATGTGCTAAAGGAGGCCAGAAACAGTGGAATTGAGGTTCTGGTCTATGGCTGTGAAGTCGAGAGAAAGTTTATCAGGCCGGCTGGCAGAATTGAGCAGGTGTGGTAGAATAGTGTTAACTGACTGTCAGCTGCTGATTGATACTCAAACGGATGTATGATAGAATAAAATCAGCAGGAGGTGCTGCAGGGTGGAACTTATTAATAAACTTGAGGTTCTGGCAGATTCAGCTAAATATGATGATTCCTGCTCATCGAGCAGCAGGCAGTACAGCCCGGGAGGCATGGGAAATTCTGCTCCCTCCGGAATCTGTCACAGCTGGTCCGATGACGGCCGCTGTATTTCTCTGCTGAAAACTTTATTTACGAACAGCTGTATTTATGACTGCGCCTACTGTATTAATAGAGCCAGCAATGATAGGCTCAGGGTCAGTTTTACCCCCCGGCAGGTGGCCGAACTGACAGTCAATTTTTATAAAAGAAATTACATCGAGGGGCTGTTTCTCAGCTCGGGAATCAAGAAAGATCCTGACTACACCATGGAACAGATTGCGGAAACGCTGAGGCTGCTCAGGGAAGAATATAAATTTAATGGCTATATTCATGCCAAGGCCATACCGGGGTCGGATCTGAGACTGATTTTTGAAGCCGGCCAGCTGGCCGATAGAATAAGTGTTAATATTGAGCTGCCCTCCCGGGAGAGCTTAGAGAACCTGGCACCTCAGAAGAGTGCCCTGGATATTCTAAATCCCATGAAGAATATTGGCAGCCGGATCGGAGAAGCCAGGGAAAACCAGAGGAAGTACAGGCATGCGGGGAAATTTGTGCCGGCCGGACAGAGCACCCAGCTGATAGTTGGAGCTTCACCGGAAAGCGATTATAAGATAATGAAGCTGGCAGAAGGCCTCTACAGCAGTTATAATCTGAAGAGAGTGTATTATTCGGCTTTCATGCCGGTAAAGCCTGACAGCAGACTGCCGGCTCTGAAGACGCCCCCTCTACTCAGGGAGCACCGATTGTATCAGGCAGACTGGCTGCTGCGATTTTATGATTTTGAAGTGGAAGAGCTTTTTTCCGGAGCTCGAGCTAACCTGGATTACCGGCTGGACCCCAAGCTGAACTGGGCTTTAAATAATCTGAATAGGTTTCCGGTAGAAATTAATCAAGCAAATTATCATGATCTTCTCAGAGTACCGGGTATCGGGCCCCGGACGGCCCGGAAAATTTTAGAGACCAGGCAGGAGGCCAGTATTAGTTATCAGAATCTGAAGAAACTGGGACCGGTTTTGAAAAGGGCCAGATACTTTATAACCTGTCAGGGGAAATACCGGTCAGGTATACCCTTCCGGGAAGATTTAATCAAAGTCAGAGTCAGAGAGCAGGAAAGAGGTAATGATTATCAGCAGATTTCTCTTTTTTCCGAGGAGCAAGAGAAAGCAGAAGAACTGAATGACCGAGTAGTTTAATTGGCAGTTTCAGGAAAACAGACAGTCCGGAAAAGTAGTAAGCAAAGAGAGAAAATTCTTCAGAATGAGAAAAATGTAAAAACCCTGCAGGAAGTATAGGAAATGAAGGAAGATTAGAAAGTGCGGGATGCCTGATGCTTTATTATAAATTTTTTTTGAGGGCATCAGCATAAAAAAAGAAAAAACCTGAAAGCTCAGTCCAGATTTATGCCAAGGAAATATCGGGAGTTTCTTGTTGAAAAGGAGAATAATATAAAATGACAATCAGCTTTCCTTACATGGAATCATCGGTGGTTTACTACAAATTATTTGAGATGCTGGGCCATGAGGTGGTTGCTCCACCCCGGCCCACCCAGAAAACCTTTAAACTGGGAGTTAAGTATGCTCCAGAATTTTCCTGCTTTCCCTTTAAAGTTATATTGGGCAATATGATTGAACTCCATGAAATGGGTGTTGATACCATTTTTATCAGCGGGGGTTATGGACCCTGCCGGGCCGGCTATTACGGGCCAGTTCAAAAAAAGCTTCTTAATTACATTGGCCTGGATACGGACGTCATTATTTTCGAACAGGTTCGGGGAGGCTGGAAGGATTTCTTGAATAATGTCCGGCTGCTCAAGAAAAATGCTTCAATTTACAGGATGATAAAAAGCGTTTATACAGCTTATAAAATATCTGTTTCCATGGATAGTATTTTAAAGCTAATTCACAGGAGGAGACCTTATGCCCGGGATAAAAGCCGTCTCAGTGAGTTGTGGGACGAGTTTGAGCAGGAATATCTTAAAGTTGAATCCAGCAGAGATATTGAACGGGTCGAAAGCCGGGCTCGGGAGAGAATTGAAGATCTGGAATATGATTTCCCTCCGGAAAGCGAGAGGCTGAGAGTAGGTATAGTGGGTGAAATCTACGTGGTTATGGAAGGCTCGACCAATAATTACATTGAAGAGATGCTTAATGAAATGGGGGTTGAAGTTGAGCGGTCCCACTATCTGTCTGAATATATAGAAAGCCATATGATACCCTGGAAGAAAAAAGAGTACCTGCATATTCTGGATAAGGGAGAAAAATATCTGGAAATTATAATCGGAGGCCATGCCAAGCGCTCCATAGGTCATATTGTTGATTATAAAGAACGAGGGTTTGATGGAGCAGTGCATCTAAAACCCTTTGGCTGCCTTCCCGAGATAATATCTCAGAGTATGCTGGACAGGGTTTCTCAGGATTTAAATATTCCTATACTGCCGTTATCCATTGATGAGCAGATGGGTGAAACTCACACCCGAACGAGGCTGGAGGCCTTTCTGGATCTGGTCAGGGGAAGAAAAGAAGAGCAGGCAAGTAATAAACAGGAGAAGTAAATTGATATCTTTACCATAAAAACTTATCCTGAAAAATCTGAAGAGCATCATAATTATAGCCACTTTAAATAAATTTATTTGCCTGCAAATTAAATGGGTAATTAGCCTTATTTAGTTAAATTTTCTGGTTTTATTTGAATCAATTACTTAAATTGTTTATAATTGAAATAAATATAGTAAAATTTACTGAAGAAATTTGCTCTATCAGATTTTTTAAAATTAATTAGTTAGGGTCTGGAGGTATGCAGTCAGAAGAGAAGAGGGGAAAAATATGGAGGTATATTTAGATTTCGTCATAATACTGTTTCTTGCCATCCTGGGTTTTCTGCTACTGCTTTACCTACCTCTGGGCAGAATTTTCAGATCAATTTTTAAGCTCTTTAATTTGATTTTCCAGCTGGTGGTATTTATAATTTTTCTGCCCTTCCGCCTGCTGGGAAAATTAATCAGCAAACTATTTTCCTGATAGATGTCAGACCTGTTATTACTACTATACATAGAAAGGTTGAGCAGCATTTCTATCAGTATTAAAGATTAAATAGTTTTAAAATAGAGATTAAAGGAAAAACAAAAATATACAATATCCTCTTAAATATCTGCAAAGATTTTTTATGATATTTAATCCAGTTTGAGAAGGGATAGATTATGGAAGAGGAAACTCTTTTTGAAGGAAATCCTGTTATGTTTGGCAATAGCCCTCTTTTGTTTATTATTTGTCTGGCTTTAATTTTAGCCTATGGTGCTGGTTTGTTCATGCTGTTTATCTGGTATCTTAAAACCAAGGCTACTAAATTGACTATTACCGATCAAAGGGTTATTTTAAGAAAGGGGCTGCTGAGTAAAAAAACTAGTGAAGTCAGTATTAATGATATTAGAAAAATTGGAACGGAGCAGAGATTTTTGCAAAGGATCTTTGGTGTAGGTAAAATGACAATATCAACCGCCGGAACAGCTGGTGTAGAAATATCAGTTTCTGGATTCAAAAAACCTGATGAGTTGAAAAGCTTAATAAGACAAAATTTTTAATTAGGCGTCACATGTCAAAACACAGGTTTCACTTTTTAAATGGGTAATTATCAAATGTCATACTGCTATCTTCTGAAACTATGAGGCCTGCCAAACAAAACCGCTCCGGATTAGCTATAATTATCTGGAGCGGTTTTAAGATTTTGGGAAAGTCAACAGGTTAAAAAGTATTTGCTTACTGATAGCTCATAAATATTTCGATAATTTCATCTTTTGCTGGATGCTGGTATATTGAGCCGAATTCCAGACCGGTCATCAATACATAGTTATTGACATATGCCGGCATGGGAAAGCCCATAGAATCAAATTCTCCAGTCTCTCGAGCCAGCTCTAGATTTTCCAGCACATCGGGAGAAGATGTTTCTGGATCAAATAAATAGAGCTCAACTTCATCTCCTTCAATATCAATTCCAAAACCTGCCACAGCTCCCATCATATCATAAAATTTCGGGCTGCGTTCTCCCACTGCCAGACCCTGCTCTCTAAAATTTTCAACCACTCCGGCTAAAATCAGTAGAGGTGCATCAGTGCTTGAAACATCAACCCGTGAGATATCGGCATCTTCAGTAAAACCGATTAATTCTATACTATAATTGGTATCAACCAAATAAAACTCTTCTTCAAAAGCCTCCTCAGGACTGCTGATATTTACCATTAGAGGCAGCAGCAGATCCGTTCTAACACTGAATTCTAAAAACATCTCATCACTTTCACCCAGCTTTATAAGATAACCATCCACTCCAGCATAGCTTGCCATTTCAGGAATAAACATAACTGCAGATTCAAAATGATCTTCATCCTTCAATTCCCAGCCCAGCTCAAACTGGTCACCATAAATTGCTGTATATAACATTGCCATAGAAAAGGTTGAGGCATACATTTCTCTAATTTCTCCAGGCAGCTGTATTTCCAGCTCCGAGCCAATATTGCTTATTAACTCCCAGGGAGTGTCTTTCCAGCCCATAGCTCTCGCTGAGACAGGCTGTCCACCAAATTCACCTTCGATAATAATCTCAATTATCCCATGATCAATTTCAACAAACAGGAAGTCAATTTCTCCAGTAGTTACCTCACCCTCTTTGTCTGCCCTGATACTGTAAACAAAATTTTGACCTTCTTCGACCCGGATCTGCTTCAACCCAGGAAATATATCAGCCAGAAAATCCTGAGCAGAAATTGCAGGGGACAGTAAAAGCAGGACAAAAAATGTTAAAATTAATATCACAAATACTGACGATAAAGTATTTCTTTTCATTTTTGTTCCTCCTTAATTTTTATTTTCATCTCTTTTTCTAAAAAACATCTATCACATCCATTACCTGGAAACATATGTGCTGAAGTTTTAAAAATTACAAATTATTGATCTAAAAAATTGAATTATAAAATAATTATACCATAAGTATAGCCGCTTTCAGTCACATTTCACTGAGATTCGAGTAATATTTTAGTCATATTTTATTTTTTATAAAATAGTCTAACTTAATGAATCTGTTATTTATTCAATTCAACTCCGTGATAATCGCATTTTATAAGATAAAAATTTCATATTTGCCAAAGAATAATTAGTTTATTTGTTTGAAAAATACTTGCCGGTCGGTTAATTGCTGTGGTAAAATTGAAGAACAAAAAGATTGATTGTAGTGATTATTATAGTTTGATGACAGGTATATATAGGAAAAGGGGACCTTGTAAATTTATAAATTATACTCTGAAGATCTTTAGATTTCAGAAATTTAAAATTTTTTATAAAAATCTTTAGCTAGGGGGTAATTTCTTATGAATAAAAAGCTGATTGGAACGCTATTCTTATCTATTATTTTGTGTTTTGTTGGTTTTTTTCTGTTTTTCTTTCAGGCAAATGCTGCTGTTCCCTGGTTGAAAGATCACATGCCATATTGGATGTGGGCCGGTAAGTGGGAGGGTCTTGTGGCTTATGATGTTCACATATGGGAAAGCATAAATGATGACAACCTGAATATAGACCGGAAAGACATGTGGCTTTCAGGAGTAATTGAACTGGATAAACGGCAGGTGGTCGATAATAAAGTTGTCTGGCGCAGTTCCAATTTACAAGAGATAAATTTGGATTATTTTGTTTGGTATAGGAAAAAAAGAGAAGGCATAGTAACCCATTCATGGCAGCTTCAATTACCATGGAAGATTGGAGATTTGCAACCTGTAAAACTTTCAGAGGAATACACATTGCTGGAGATTGACCATGAAAGTAATTTGCAGGTAATGTTTTTATCCTGTTTAGAGCCATTTTTTATTGAGGGGGAATATACTTTATTTAAAGCTGAAGGGATAGACTTTTCATGGGAAAAAGAAGATTTATATGAGCCAATTGTTCTCATCGATCTGCAGATGATCCAGGAGCCGCTTCCAGATCCATATGAATTGTTAAAAGCTGAAAATGATTTGTTCGGTGGTCCTTTTCGGGATATACTGTCAGGAAGAGTTAAGGCTGGTAGAAGAGGTGATGGTGATACAGTACCAAATTATGAAATTTTTGCCTGGGAACTGAAGCCCGGACATGATCCCGGTAGCTGGAGACAGGATTATAAAGCGATCCTTGAAGCTGAAAGAGCTGAATGGGTAGAATGGTGGGAAGAGATTTATCAGCGCTACGAGGAAGGTGATGATGATATACCTGGTATTTATGGGCGTGCTGCCAAACGCATATTAGAGAGTCAGGAAGAATGGATTGAAAATCTTCTGGATGATGGTGACCGGGTTCTGGACCTGTTATTAGAAGGAAAAATTTCTAATTTTCTTATCCGCATGAGTGAAAGAGACAAAAGTATTGCCGATGCGGTAATACAGGGCCCAGCCCACACAATTGCCCAGATTCATCGTCATTTGTGGAGCTTTGTTCCTGGTATGCATGCTACCTCTATCCGACGGTTCCGCAATAGCCTTCCCAGTTATTTGCAGGACCTTTATCCTACCAGTAAAGGTTTGGAAAAGGTAATGTTATTACCAAGCTAGTTGTTTTAATCATTAGTTTTATAACAGAATATATTTGAGCTAAACTGATTAAAGGGGGTTATGCTGCTCAAAATTGTTAAATGCAGCTCAAGAAATGTTAATCTTAAAATAAAAATGGAGCTGACGACCGGACTTGAACCGGTAACCTGCTCATTACAAGTGAGCTGCTCTACCAATTGAGCTACGTCAGCCTGAACTTCTATCTCATATTTTAGCACTTAATATTATAACTGAATTACTCCCTGCGGTCAAGGGCTAAGAGCAAATTATTTGCAATAGCTTCCTGTTGTGATATAATTAAGGTCAGGTGATAAAGATGGGCGGTAAGTATAAGATTGACAAAATCAAACAGGAGCATACCATAATAGAAGATATTCTGCCGCTGCTGGAAGCTGTGGCAGTGCACCCCACGGTGAAGAGCATCATTCCCGGCAGGATTCACCGGCGGGGAGGCAGCGGGGTGGTTCCTCACCTTCAGCTGAAATATAATACCTCCAGTGGATTTAAGGTGCTGGCCAAGAACAGTTCCTCGGTTCAGGAGGTATTTATTGTCACCGATGATCCCGATAAATTAACGAGCTGGCTCAAGGAAAGAGAGATGGTCAAATGATTTGACAGCCAGCAGATATTGTAATATAATTATTCTGGTTAGAGTATCGGGTTGTGGCGCAGCTTGGTAGCGCGCACGCCTGGGGGGCGTGAGGTCCCGGGTTCAAATCCCGGCAACCCGACCATTTTTCCTTTAATCTCATCAATAACACCAGATCGGGGTAATCCGGTCTTTTTTTTAATTTAGAGACTATTTTCCTTGCTGTAGTGAGATTTTTTGCAACATCTGTTAAACTTTATTACCACATCGTTAAACTTTATTACTACATTGTTAAAGTTTATTATCACATTATTAAACTGTTTATCACATTATTAATTGAAGTTAATCATTTAAAATTATATCATTTCATGGCGAAATTTTATTAAGGAGATTACTGCATGGATGTTTTGAAAACCTATCTTTTAAATTTAGGCTGCCCTAAAAACCAGGTTGATGGTGAATACTTTGCCGGTTATCTGAAAGGTTCTGACAGGGTTGAGTTGATCTCAGATTATCAGAAGGCTGAGCTGATTATTGTTAATACCTGTGGTTTTATTGACTCAGCCAAGGAGGAGTCTCTAGAGGCAATTCTCGAGGCTGCCAGCCTGAAGGAGCAGGACCCCGGTAAAAAACTGGTGGTCACCGGCTGCCTGGCCCAGCGCTATCATCAGGAACTGGAAGAGGAGATCCCTGAAATAGATGGAATTTTTGGCATCGGAGAGCATCAACAGCTGCTGGAGCTGGTCGAGAAGGTTGCCCGAGGTAAAAAGGATAAGAAGATATCCCGTCCCGAGCACAAGCTCAACCGGGAAATGCCCAGAATCAATACCGATGGTCATTATGCCTATCTCAAGATTGCCGATGGCTGCGATAAGGTCTGCACTTACTGCACTATTCCTGAAATCAAGGGAGGATATAGCAGCCGCAGAATAGAATATATATTACAGGAAGCTGAAGCCCTGGTTGCCGGAGATGTGAGAGAATTAATCCTGGTGGCCCAGGATACCTCACTTTACGGCAGGGATATCTATGGAGAGAAAAAGTTGACTGAGCTTCTGGAGAATCTGATAGAAATTGACGGGCTGGACTGGATTAGAATCATGTATTACTATCCGGAAGAGATTGAAAAAGAATTTCTCGAACTGATGGCCCGGGAGGAAAAGATCTGCAGCTACCTTGATATACCGATTCAGCATGCTGCCAGGGAAGTCCGAAGAAGGATGGCGAGACCGGGTGATGCTGAGGATCTCAAGGAGAAAATCAGCCTGATGAGAAAAATAGTTCCCGATATTGCCTTGAGAACCACAATGCTGGTCGGCTTTCCCGGTGAGACAGAAGAAGACTTTGCCGAGCTGCTGGATTTTGTCAGGGAGATTAAATTTGATAAACTCGGTGTCTTCACCTATTCCCGGGAAGAGGGCACCCCGGCCGCAGCAATGGCAGAGCAGCTGCCTGACGAAGTTAAAAATGAAAGATACAATAGATTAATGGAACTTCAGCGGAAAATTTCGCTGAGCAACAACCAGAAATTCACCGGAGAAGTGCTTGCCGTCCTGCTTGATGAAATCTTAGATGAAGAGTTTATCGGAAGAACCAGGTATGATGCTCCTGAGATAGACAACAGTGTAACGGGGAAACTGCCGGAAGACAGGAGCAAGAAGTTGAGTCCAGGCGAGATTGTCAGCTGTCGCATCACCGGGGCCTATGAATATGATCTGACTGGAGAGATAGTCGATGAATACGCCTAATAAAATAACCTTAAGCCGCATCATCATGATTCCTCTCTTCATGTTTTTTCTGCTGCAGCGGGATAGCCTGGGTTCCAGGGCAGATCTGCTGGCGCTGATTATCTTCGGACTGGCAGCCTTAACCGATGCAATCGATGGTTATCTGGCCCGCAGGGATAATCTTGTCACCAAATTTGGCAAGATTGCTGATCCCCTGGCAGATAAGCTGTTGATTGCTTCAGCCCTGATCAGCTTTACCGCCCTGGGAGTGATATCTCCCTGGCCGGTTATTTTAATAATCGGTCGGGAGATGGCTGTGACAGGCTTGCGGGTGGTTGCTGCCAGCGAGGGAGTGATAATATCAGCCAGCCACTGGGGAAAGGCCAAAACTGTCACCCAGATTTTAGCTGTTCTGAGCCTGATTGTTTCTCCCGCTCTCATCGCTCTCCCGGAAGAGCTGCCGCTGGTAATTCTCTGGCTGGCTGTCGCGATTACCCTCTATTCCGGTTATCTCTACTTTAAATCGGCCGATCTGCAGTTATTTGCCGGATAATACCGGGAGATAATGGTGGATAGTAAGAGGATATTCAGAGTATATTAAGAGTGAAGTCAGAAGAAAGTCAGAGTAAAGTCAGGGCAGAAGGGCAGATAGATCAGACAGATAAGTACCAGAAATGTTTAAAGATACTTTTTTCAAGTGCTTTCAAGTGTTAATAAATTGCTAATTAGTTTCTTAGAAAATGCTAATAAATTTTTTGTTAATTGCTTATTAAGGATATGACTTATTACTTGCCAGGAAATGACTTGAGAGATGGTGATATAATGAGTATAGCTCAACGGCTGAATAGAGTTTATGCTACCGGACTCGGTGTAGGTGAACTTAACCTTATCCCGGGCACTCTGGGTTCGCTGCTGGCGGTGTTAATCTATTTCTTGATTCCCGAACTGGTAACCAACCCTCTCTTTATTTTGCTAATTTTTGTCTCAGGTATACTTTCCTGCAATGCGGAGGAAAAGAGAACTTCTCTTAAAGATGATTCCAGCATAGTAATTGATGAGATAGCGGGAATGTGGCTGACTCTGATTTTGAGACCGGGACTTATGCTTTCCCAGGTGATAATCGGTTTTCTGCTCTTCCGGTTTTTTGATATTGTAAAACCGGGTCTAATTGACAGCAGTCAGGACCTGGCAGGCGGCGTAGGTGTGATGCTTGATGACCTTTTAGCCGGGCTGGTCTCTGCCGGGCTGCTTCAGATTATCATAGTTGTTATTTATTAACTGCATCTCTTATAACTTCTGCTGTTTTGTAAATGTTTTAGCAAGTAATAGAGTTAGTTAACGATAGAGTAATTTAATAATAGAGTTAATTACTGCTAATTTTTCAGTAGGCACAGTATGCAGATTGTTGCAGTAGACAGTCTGTTTTGCAGATAAATAATTTTCAAGAGAGGTTTACCAGATGATAGAGGCAGCAGTCCTAACCATTGGTGATGAACTTATCAGAGGAGAAATAGTCGATACCAATTCGGCCAGCATTGCTTCCTGCCTGCAGCAGATCGGGATTGGAGTCAAAAAATGTCTGACTGTGGGCGATGACACCGCTGAAATAGCTGAAACTTTAGAGCAGTTAATAGGCAGCTACCGGATAATTGTTGCTTCAGGAGGTCTTGGTCCGACAGGAGATGATATCACCAGAGAGGCTGTAGCCCGGGCCTTAGGCCGGGAGCTTGTATATAACGAAGAAGCTGCTGCAAAAATTGAAAAGATTTTTACCCGGAGAAATATCAAGTTTACCACTAATAATTTCCGCCAGGCCTACTTTCCCGAAGGAGCTGAAATTTTAAACAATGAGCGGGGTACTGCTCCCGGTTTTAAGTGCCAGCAGGATAATACATCAATCTATATCCTGCCTGGAGTGCCTGACGAGATGGAGAGAATGCTGGCAGCTGAGGTGTTACCAGACCTTCAGAAGCTGAACAGCGGCATCAGGCCGCTGCTGCTGGCAAGATATCAGGTTATTGGTCTGGGTGAGGCTGAACTGGAAGACAGAATCAAAAAAATCATCAAGGATTATTCCAGTGTGCATTTCAGTTTTCTGCCCCGGGGCGGGGTGATTGAAGTTAAGCTTACCTGCAGTCCCGAAAAAGAGAATTTGCTTTCCAGAGCCGAAAAAGAGATTGAGAGAAAGTTGAGCAGTTACATCTTTGGCAGAGGAGATGCAACTCTAACCGGGAAAATTGGGAAAATGCTTAAAAATACTTCCAGAACTATTGCTACAGCTGAATCGATAACCGGTGGACTACTGGGGAAAAGGCTCACTGACAGGGCTGGATCATCAGAATATTTTGCCGGAGGAGTTATCAGCTACAGCGGGGAAAGTAAGATTAAACTTCTAGGGGTTCCCCGGGAGCTGCTGGCCACTAGGGGAGCAGTTGATTCTGAGGTTGCCGAGCTCATGGCCCGGGGAGCGAGAGAATTGCTGGCAGCAGATATCGGGCTGGCTGTTACCGGTTATGCCGGTCCTGAAGCTGTTGGCAATAATGTTGGTCTGGTTTTTGGCGGTCTGGCAGTGGAAGGCAGACAGTATAGTGTCAGGTGGAACCTCACTGGAGATAGAAAAAGAATAAGATGGTTAACCTCGCAGTTTGCCTTTAATCTGGTTCGCAAACATTTACTGGAGGAGATAACATGAAAAAGATTATTATTTCTTTATTACTGGTGCTGGCAGTTTCTTTTCTCTTTGCAGGAATCACTCAGCAGACTGCTGGGGCTGAAGAGGCAGGACTGGCCGAAGCTGTCTTTAACTATTATAATGAAGATTATGAAGAAGCTAGAAATATACTCAGTGAAATCAAAGTTGATCCAGGTGAAATAATCGACAGTTATTCCTATCAGATTCATTATTATCTGGTAAAAACTGAAATTGCTCTGAAAAATTACCGGCAGGCCCAAAGGTTAATTGAAGAACTGGAAGAGTCCAGATATAATCCGGCTGAACTTTACTGGCTTTTGGGTGAGAGATATCTCAACAGAGATGGACACTTTGACAGTGCTCAATTTGATGTGGCTCAGGAATTAATTAACAAAGCCCGGGAACTGGGCTTTGGCGGTGAGCAGCAGGCCAGAGACCTGGCGCATGCTGAATTTGGCCTGGAAAACTACCAGAGAGCGGTTGAGCTTCTGGCTGAGGTTAGCGAGGATTTGTACAGAGACAGCGATTACTCGATTCTGGGTCGTTCTCATAAAGTGCTGGGTAACAGCAGAGAAGCCATTAATTACTATGAAAGATTGATAGTAAGAGACCCAGGTGATGCTGGAGCTCATCTTGACCTGGCTAAAGTATATATGGATATTGATGAAGTAGATCAAGCTATTGATGTTTTAGAGCGAGGACTGGAAAGAAGTCCGGATGTTACCAGCCTGCGCAGTCTGCTGGGCCAGGCTTATTACAAAGCCGGTGATTATTTAGCGGCCCAGGAGAAGTTCGATAATGTGCTGGAGACTCATCCCCATAATTTTGAGGCCCATTTTTATAAAGGCCTGATTTATCTGGACCAGGAAGAATATGACAGTGCCAATGAAAGTTTCGAGGAGGCAGTGAGATATAATCCCACCTATGTCAGGGCTTATATTGAACTGGGAAAGCTGGCCCTGGAACAGGATAACCCCTACCGGGCAATTTCCCGGCTTACCCGGGCAATAGAGATCAATCCCGATTATTCCGTGGGATATTATCATTTAGGAAGGGTCTATTATGAGATTGAGATGTATCAGTCAGCCCGGGAAGAACTGAGAAAAGCAGAAGTCCGCAATCCTGATATTCCAGAAGCTTCCGAACTTATGGAAGAGGTGGAAAATATCATAGAGGAACTGGATGAGGATGAACTGGAGGAAGAAGAAATAGAAGAGGAGATAGAAGAAGCACTGGAGGAAGAAAAAATAATTCCCGGTGAAAATGAGATTGAAGAGGACCAGGAAGAGGAAGAATAAGACAATTAGTTTCTTGATAATTTAGGTTTTGAGTGGCTGGATAAATATGTAATTGCTGATTATATAATTGAAATGGAAAAAGTTCTTGAAAGAAACGGATAACAGCTTGTTGAGATTCTCACCAGAAATAAAACCGTATTAAGGCTTAAAAACTGAGGTGCTATTATGAGATTATTTGTTGCCTGCAATATTGCCAGAGAAACAAAGAATTATTTTAGAGATAAAAATGATAAGCTAAAACGGGAACTGCCCCAGGGGGTTAAATGGGTGAAACCAGATAACTATCATATTACTCTGAAGTTTCTGGGAGATACCTCTCAGGAAAGGGCCGAGGAACTTATTGATAGACTGGATAATATAAACTTAAACGGCCAATTCCCCTGTCAGTTCAAGGGACTCTCGGCTTTTCCAGCCCGGGATTATCCCCGGGTCCTTGTTTCAAGGGTAACTCAGGGCAGAGAAGAGCTGGTTAAACTTCACAATAAAATTGAGAAAGCTGCAACTGAAACTGGTTTTGCTGAAGAAAAGCGCAAATTCACCCCGCATCTGACCCTGGGAAGAGTAAAAAATAAAGCTGATATCAGGATGACTGCCGATGTTCTGGCCGATGAAGATTTTGGAAAGGATCTTGCTGTCAGCGATAGTATTGGCAGCTTTTCTCTGATGAAAAGTACTCTTAAAACCCAGGGGCCGATTTATCAAGAAATATTTTCCAGGAATGTTTAATAAAATGCTTGATTTTACCAAAAAAGTAAAATATAATTAAAGCAGCTTAACTGTAAAATTTCTACCATTAAACAGGAGAGGTGGGGTTAATTTGGCTCAAAGTGATAAAGAAAAAGCTCTGGATAAGGCGGTAGACCGAATACAAAAACAGTTCGGTGAAGGTGCAATTATGCGGCTGGGAGATTCCAATACTCTGGATGTGGAGGTCATACCAACCGGCTGCCTTCCTCTGGATCTGGCTCTGGGGGTTGGAGGAATTCCCCGGGGGAGGATTGTGGAACTCTACGGCAATGAAGCTTCAGGCAAAACCACTCTGGGCCTGCACATTATTGCTGAAGCCCAGAAAAAGGGAGGAATTGCAGCCTTTATTGATGCCGAGCATGCCCTGGACCCCCGCTATGCTGAGAATCTGGGTGTAAAGATTGAGGATCTATTAATTTCTCAGCCCAATAACGGGGAAGAGGCTCTGGAGATTACTGAAGCTCTAATCAGGAGCAATGCCATTGATGTGGTGGTGCTGGACTCGGTAGCTGCCCTGGTGCCCAAGGCTGAGCTGGAAGGTGAAATGGGGGATTCCCATGTCGGTCTGCAGGCCCGGTTAATGTCTCAGGCCATGAGAAAGCTTTCCGGAGCCATCAGCAGCTCCAAAACTTCAGCGATATTTATCAATCAGATCCGGGAAAAAATAGGAGTAATGTTCGGCAATCCTGAAACGACTCCGGGGGGACGGGCCCTAAAGTTTTATTCCTCTGTCCGGATCGAGATCAGAAGATCGCAGACAATCAAGGATGGTTCTGAAGTTATTGGCTCTCATGCCCGGGCCAAGATTGTTAAAAATAAGGTGGCTGCTCCCTTCAAGCAGTGTGAGTTCGACATCATGTACGGCACCGGGATTTCCCGCTCGGGAGCCCTGCTGGATCTGGGTGAGGAGACTGGAATTATTGATAGAGCAGGAGCCTGGTACTCCTATGGAGAAGAAAGACTGGGTCAGGGCAGGGAAAATTCCAAGGAATATATGGAAGAAAATCCTGAAGTTATGGAGGAGATTGAACAAAAAATCCGGGTGGCAGTCGGTCTGGAGGATGGTGAAATTGAGCAAGAAGAAGCTAAATCTGAAGAGAATGATGAATAGAAGTGAAATTGGATGAGCAGAGGTGAAATCAAAAGTAAGGTTTTTAAATATCTAGCCCGCCGGGAGCATTCCCGGAAGGAGTTATTTGATAAGCTGGAAAGAAAAGACTATGAACCTGCTGAGATAAATTACGTACTGAATGAACTGACTGATAAGGGTTATATCGATGATACAAGATTTGCTGAAACCTGGATCAGGCACCGTCTGGAGAGAAAACCCCGGGGTCCCCATTTAATTAGAGCAGAGCTTAAGAATAAGGGAGTTGATCCTGATATTAGAGATAAGCTGCTGGCCAAGTTAATGCCGCCCCGGAAAGAATTTGAGGTGGCTTTAGGACTGGCAGAATCCTGGTTGGCCAAAAGGACGATATCTGACAGCGAAGAAGAAAATTTTGAGCTAAGGAAAAAGCTTTTCAGATATTTGTCTCAAAAAGGCTTTCACCGATCCACAGCAAAAAAAATAGCCATTGAACTTAACCTGTCCTGATCTTTGAAGGACAGGTTTTTGTCTAATTTTTATCTGAAAAATTGAAATTTTTACTTTGAATCTGGCTTTCTTGACACTGAAAACAAAAAAGGATAAAATATTAACAGATGCCATAAAATCAAGGGTTCTTCAATGTTTTAAATAAATACCATTATAACTGGAGGTGAAAAAAATTAATGTAATAATTTTTGCAGCAGTAAGTTTAATAGCCGGATTGTTTTTAGGCTATTTAATTAGAAAATATATTGCTGAAGCTAAAATTCAATCTGCTGAAGAGGAAGCAAAAAAGATAAGGAATGAAGCTAAAAGAGAAGCAGAATCAACCAAGAAAGAAATGGTTTTAGAGGCTAAAGAAGAAGTTCATAAAATGAAAGACGAGATGAACAAGGAAAATCAGGAAAGACGTAATGAACTGCAGAAACTGGAAAATCGTCTTGTTCATCGGGAAGAAAATCTGGATCGTAAAGCTGAAAGTCTGGAAAAGAAAGAACAAGATCTCAATCAGAGAGAAAAAAGTCTGGAGGAAGAAGAGAAAGAATTACAAAAATTAAAAGATGATCAGCAAGAAAAATTAGAAAAAATTGCTGGCATGAACCAGCAGGAAGCTCAGACCTACCTGCTAAATAAAATGGAAGAAGAGCTGGAACATGAATATTCTCGTAAAATTAAGGAGAAGGAAGCTGAACTAAGAGAGACCGCTGATAAGAAAGCCCGGGAGATAGTTTCCCTGGCAATTCAACGCTGTGCTGCCGATCATGTTGCTGAAACAACTGTATCGGTGGTTTCTCTGCCCAATGATGAAATGAAAGGAAGAATAATTGGCCGGGAAGGACGAAATATTAGAACAATTGAGAGTCTAACGGGAATTGATTTGATTATTGATGATACTCCAGAAGCGGTGGTTATTTCCGGGTTTGACCCCATGAGAAGAGAGGTAGCCCGGATTGCTCTGGAGAAGTTAATTGAAGATGGGAGAATTCACCCTGCCAGAATTGAAGAAATGGTGGAGAAGGCCAAAAAGGAACTGGATGAACACATTAGAGAAATTGGTGAAGAGGCAACCTTTGATACCGGGGTTCATGGTCTTGATTCAGAACTGGTTAAGTATCTGGGCCGGCTGAAATTTCGTACCAGTTTTGGTCAGAATGTACTCCAGCATTCCCTGGAAGTTTCCTATCTGGCCGGTATAATGGCCTCTGAACTGGGAGCGGATGTTAACCTGGCTAAAAGAGCAGGGCTGCTCCATGATCTGGGCAAGGCCATTGATCATGAAGTAGAAGGCCCTCATATTGATATTGGTGTAGATCTGGCCAAGAAACATGGTGAGAGCGATAAAGTTCTCCATGCTATTGAAGCTCACCACGGTGATGTAGAGTTTAAATCAGTGGAAGCAGTCCTGGTGGCAGCCGGTGATGCTATTTCGGCAGCCCGACCGGGAGCCCGCAAGGAAACTCTGGAGTCCTACATCAAGAGGCTGGAAGAGCTGGAGGAACTGGGAAGCTCCTTTAAGGGAGTCGACAATGCCTATGCCATTCAAGCCGGACGTGAGATCAGGGTCATTGTAGAATCAGATAAAGTCAATGATACTGAGGCCAGCAAATTGAGCAGGGATATTTCTAAAAAGATTGAAGAGAACATGGATTATCCCGGACAGATTAAGGTTGTAGTTATCCGGGAAACTAGAAATGTAGAATATGCCAAATAAAAACAGGTAATTCTGGTAATAATGAGTAAGATTAAACTGAAAAATCGGGGGCTTTAGAAACTTTCTCTGCCCCCTTTTTTTCTATGTTTAAAGACACCATAAGTAATGAAATAGGCAACAGGCAAATAGATGAGTAATATAATTTTAACAAAAGTAAAACAAAACAGGGTATTTATCCAAAATGTTTTATACCTTATAGGGTAATATCATGATAGGGTAATATCATGTTTATAAGATAATAATAAGTAGAAATGAGGATTTCAAAGATGAAAATTTTATTGATAGGAGACATTGTAGGCCGAGCTGGCAGAAGAGCAGTAAGAGAATTGCTGCCGGATATAGAGGAAGAACATAATATTGATTTTACCATAGCCAATGCAGAAAATTCAGCCGGAGGATTTGGGATCACCAAAAAGATCGCTGAAGAGCTTTTTGACTATGGAATTGACTGTCTGACCATGGGAAATCATACCTGGAAAAACAAAAATATATATAAATTTATTGACTCTGAACCAAGATTGATCAGGCCATTGAACTTTGCTCCGGGTATTCCCGGACGTGGTTA
>SL_4KL_010_BRINEDRAFT_10000496_pt1 | contig 20230 bp, 20 predicted proteins | sample SodLak_010_BRINE_2_FD_10664 | JGI IMG/M metagenome (IMG submission 10664)
CCCTCCCCCCTTCCCCCCCCACCCCCCACCCCCTGATTCCACATACACACATTTGAAACAGCGCTTGAGGCAAGGTTGTTAATGTGGGACCAATCTAAGGTGCAAAACAGAGTAAAACAGGTGCATTGCAGGGCCCATGTGGGGAGGGTCTTTAAAATCCGCGAATTGTTGTTTTACAACACGGCAAATGATTTGATAAATTTCGAATTCACGAATGATTCAGAATGCGCAAATGATCCATCCCTGATAGAAGGTGCTTCCAGCTGCAGCCCTCAAGTACTGCCATACTGCAAAGCTTTCCTCCAAAGCTCAAGTGGTTACCTGCAAGATGCTGAGCTTCATCTCCCAGCTTGACACTTCATCTTTAAATTGTGGATAGTAGCTAGACTGGCGTAAGCTAGCTACAAGGCTTTGATGGTCACCAACCTGCATGGCAGGCACACAAAAAGCAAATGTGCACTGTGACATGCACCGAGCTTGGAAGAAGCTCCCCAGCTTGAGACTACACCTAGTATTACTTACACAGCACAAGCAGTTCATTTGATGCAACAGTATGTATGATCGTTAACAAATATGTGGTGGGCAAGCAGTATACCTGCTTGTATTGACCTGTACCCACACACAAAATGAGTTGAGCATGACATTATAGGACAGTGACTTAAGCGTAAAGGACGCAGAAAGCAACCATGATGGCTCACCTCTGCCTGCACATCACGCCACTCTTTGATCAAGGCAACTGGGCGACCCTGGCGGGCTCGGCCAGAAGCAGCAATTGGCTCACTGAATGTGAACTCTCGATCCTGGCCCCTGCACTCAAAGCAACAAATCAACATAGAGACTTACACTCAGGCTCAAATGGACCAGGCATGAAAACTACAGCGCCTTTATGATAAACAGAACAAGTCATTGCTGGGCATTGGATTAATTAAGGTGCTGTCTTGTTTGCTCATCGCTGTTCAGGGCTTTGAATTGAGCGTCTGTGCACCATGCATTAGGAATAAAAGCCAGTACAAATGGAAAGAGCAACTGCCAACCTTTACAAATCTTATGATGAGAATGCACATCGGAAAATTACAGCAACGAGAACAACAGACCATGAAGAGCTGTAGGGGACGATGGGTTACCATCAACGTAATAAGTACAATTATAGAAGGTCACCTACAAACGCTCAACAATGTGCAAGGCATGCAGCCTGCATGCCAGGGCTTCAAAGCGCACCAAAGCTTCAGCTCAGCAAGGGCCTTGCGAATCATCGCCTCCCCTTGAGCCTGCGCATCCAAGCTCTTGATGGCTTCTGCACAGCTCACCTGTGCCACAGACACACTAGGATTAAAGAGTTAGGTGACCTAAAGCGTTATCGCCAATGTGCTGGCATCTGCGCTCCAGCGTGTATGAGCTTAGTCTTGGTTTATGAAATAATCGACAAAGTGTATGGAGGCTGATATATCAAAGCTAGCTCAAGACCTTAACGCAGCTCGCCTTTGTCGCAGGCGTAATTGGGGAGGGGGACCTTTCACCAGCATGCAAAAACAAGTGCAATGGCAGGCATACTGGCTACAGCTCAAACACCATGTGTTTGACTTTAAAACAACTTTGGGATATTGTTAGCAAGCATGGCACCCCTATGATCTTTGCTGAGAAAAGCATTCGCGCAACAAGGTTTTGGCATCAGACAACTTACACTGCAAGAGTGGCTTATTTAGAACAAATGAGAGGAAATAATGAAAGGGCACTAAAAAGTAACAAGACTCAGCAGGCACAAGCGCCGCTGGTCAGTTCTCGAGTAAACACATGACTTGAAGTGACAGTGTGCAAGCCACTTGCGGTTATGCCTTGTACAGATGCTGAGCAGTGAGTGTAAACTACATTGCAAGGAGACTTGCCTTCAAGGCAGCAAAGCAACCCAAATGCAGCAGGAATGCCACTCACCACTTTGTCAGCCACATCCAGGAAGTGCGCCAGGGTGATGGTCTCGCGGCTCACAGACCCCTCACCTGAGGTCTTTAGACCCAGCATTTTGAAGAGCTGCAGGCATAGAAGAACATTGCAGTGCAGCATGTTGGAAAACAGAGGAGAAGTGCAGAACAACACTGCAGGACAGCAATATGGAGAGAGTAAAGATCAATATGAAATCCCTGCTTCCAGCAGCAGAAGCTTTGCTGCACAGAAGTGCGGATTGTGACACCATGAATTGTTGCTGGCACCTGGTCGCGCAAAGCATTAAATTTCTAAATCCTGTCTATATGCAACCAATCGATGAATACTGGTGGTATGCAAAGATCCATCAATTCCATAATGCCCTAGATATGCAAGGAGATAAACAGGACCTCAATGCATTCGCGAGGCTGATACCTCCTGACCACGAGAGAAGAATACGCATCTGACAAGAACAACATATTCCAGGGTTTGGAGGTGCAGACAAGCAACAGCTTAATAGATTAGTTGCACACAAGCATACCTGTAGCCAGTGTGTATCTTCCCAGCCTGCACCACGCATTGTGGTCTTCAGGTGTGGCAAGCAAAGCTCGTACGACCTGATCTCCTACACACGCAGAAAAGGCATGTAGGATTGCTGAGAACAGTATACATTTGCAGTAGATTTGCCTATGTCTGTGCTAATTTGCAGAAATAGACGGGGTATATATACAGTTGTGAGCAATCCAATGCATTTGCAGTTGCCTGTCTCATATGTCCATGGCTTGTAGCAGTTTGCAATAGGATAACATAAGCTATCCAGCTCTTATGCTGGCTAAAGCCAATTGCACTATCTATATCAGCAAAAAAAGCTTGAGTTTAAGTAATAAGCATGGACAAATGTAGAACTGCTTACCACAATGCTACAGTGAAGCTACATGATTTCCGCAACGCTCCTAGGGTTATCGCGAGCAATAATATAAATGTTGGGGGTCTCTGCGCCAAGATCTGTTAATAAATTACTTGTTAAAAGGCCTCGCAAACTATAGTTTTAGGGCCAAGCTCGGGCCCAATTATGGAGCCGCATGCTTCAAAGGGGCAAAGGACGCTTTCTGATGAAGATTGCACAGAGTGGATGCATTTCTGATGAAGGTTGCACAGAGTGGATGCATTTCTGATGAAGGTTGCACAAAGTGGATGCATTTCTGATGAAGGTTGCACAAAGTGGATTCTGATGAAGGTTGACGCTTTCTGATGAAGGTTGCACAGAGTGGATGCATTTCTGATGAAGGTTGCATAAAGTGGATGCATTCAGTGATGAAGGTTGCAGAAAGTGGATGCATTCAATGATGAAGGTTGCACAAAGTGGATGCGTTCAGAGACCCATTGGCAGCCCAGGGAGCTTCGGACCTGCCTTGATCCTGACATCGCACTTGGGTTGAGGAGCATGAGAAGCAGCAAGCAGCAGTCATTGTAGCCTGGCCCCCTACCCCACCTCCCAGGCCTTTGGGCAGGCCCATGGTCTTTGGGCAGGCCCAGGAAGCTAAATACTGTTGAGTCAAGCAATGGAGGTAGGGGCAGAGGGAGGGGGAGGGGGAGATCCCTCCCAAGAGGGGCCGACCCTATGAATCGGAGGTGTCCTTGGAGTCATGCCTATAGAAGACACAGATACACATGTAAGAAAAGGCTGCTACGTCGCTGGCAGGGAGCGCCAAATCGAGAAAGTTAGCATAAAATGAAATGTTTGGAAGGGCCTCGCGGACACCAAATACTTGCAGGAAAATAAATAATTTCATTATTAGAGGCGTTAAGTAGGACTTGCGATACCATAGAAGCAATACGGTAGTATGAATGAGTATGCCCAGGCGGCAGATGCGGGCCTGAATCAAAGTAACTTACCTTGGAAAGGATGGCATTTATAGGATCCTTTTCGTCCTTAGTGTTGCTCTCAGGTCCTTCACGCCACTTGCTGAGAAAGTCCTCAATCTTCCACACCTATGGAGCAGGCATAAAAGGCCACGACGTTTTTTTGTTGCCATGTTGAGCACAAATTATCAAACAAGTTTTGCCCACGGCAAGAGACAGACAGTGCCCTGTTACTTCATGCTAATCATCAGCATGCACTCATTCTCAAGTGCCACATACAATGCATAGGCACCGCAAATATACCAACTTGGCAGCGCCCACCTGCTCTCGCATTGACAGCCACTCCTTGTTGGCCATCTCATTCCGCTCATTTAAGAACTCTGTAAGCATATACAGGCAAGCACCTAGCTCGTTACACAAACTCTTTGCTTTAGTAGTTGAGGCGCAAGCTGCAAGGTCCGGGCATACATGGATGCTGAAAAGGTATCAGTGTGCGCTTCATAGGTGACATGCCAATCGCATGTTGCCAAACCAGCTAAGACATCATCACAATTTCTTTGGTGATGGCAGAGGGTTAGATGAATGGAAAAAGAAAGACAGCCGGCAACTTTTTTACCTGCGTATCTGTTCCAGGATTTGTTTGTGATGGCCACGTCATTGGCCACCTCCTCAAGCGCTTCAAAACCACCAACATCAAGCTTGAACGCTCCAGCTTCCTACACACAGAAGGCAAAACTAACTATAGAACCAGCAAAAGGTTGAGGGCATGCCAAAAGCTGGAGAATGACCATGCCAAGCATCAAGGTACGTGCAAAAATCATGTGCAAAGCTGGTGCCATGCGGCTCTTTGATAGGACACGATGACACTACCAAACACTGCACCTTCAGCAATTTGGCGCTCTCCTCCTTGAGCTCCTGTACTTCCAATGCATATGCCTGAATCTTGCTGAGAACCACAGCAGGGTTGCCACTGGGACCACCTTTGGGCTTTAACTCCTCCCAGCGCGAGGCAAAGCCAGCAACATTACCCCTGCAATTATGTGTGTACGCAGATGAATGTTGGCGTCAGGTTCACTCAAAGAGACGCCCTGGTTGACTGAAATGGCATCACTTTTGGAATGTGCCTCGGACTATGCGCTAAAAAGTCCACGACTCACCATTTGGTAATCTATCAAAGTGAATGGTATGGCAAGCATGTCCTCCCTTGATGTGAGTGAAAAAATCAAGGAGCTATGACTTACCCTGGAATCTAGCAATCTGGTGCATTGAGGACAATATCAAATATCAGTGATAAGCCATGACATTCAGCTAGCTTGTGTATGCCAAACATCCTCCTAACCTCCACCGACCTGAACTCCTCAAGCTGCTTTGATACTGCCACTCCTAGCTGCTGTTTCTGGTCTTCCAGACTTGCATCAAACTGCTGCAGCTGGGTTGTAAATGCCTCCCACGCATTGTTGACCTGAATATGTCATGCAGGCGTGTATGAGCATGTTTGCTAAAAGATGCGCAATATGTTCAAGCAAGAAGATTTGATACCCTTGCTATTGAAATGGAAATTAGGGTTGAAATTAATAGGCAAGTACCAATCGAACCTGAGACAGGAAATTTTTGTATTACAGTACAGGACGCAGCACTTGCCTCTGACACATCGACAATGGCATACGCAGCCTCCTTGCTACTGCTGCCGCTGCTGCCTCCACTTGACGCCATGGTGCGCAGCAATTTATTCTTCTCATCTATGCGCCGCTTGATCTGCATCCTCATAAAAGGCGTGTAAGTAAGTTCACTCCATTAATCAGTGCCAAATGGTAGAAAAAGGCATCTTCCCCAAGTGACATCACTTCCTGCAGCACGGTATACATCCCTTTGCCCGAAGTCCAAAATGCTTGGATCTTTGTCACCAGCATCAGTCATGGTCAATTTCTTGCTGGCCTATCTGGCCTAAACGTAAAGACCTCTACAACAGGGCATGGGTCCCTAGCGCACCTGCTGGATTTCATGAAGCCCATCTACCATCTGCCGCGCTTCCTGGCCGGCCAGCCCAATGTCCTCCACTGATGCAGCTTGGCGACCAAACAAAGATCGTCCATTCTTGATGAACTCTTCAATCATATTCTTTTCCTCTACCGCCTGAAATGGACATGCAGCCACACAGGCATTACAATGTTCGTGCCACCAGATCTGGTTAGGACATGCATAAACCATTGAATTTTACCCAAACAGTACTGTGGGAGAAGCCTAAAAGTAAGATTAAATTCCCTCAAACCAGCACATCCATCTTGTAGGTGCTGATCTAGCATAATCAGAGTCATGATCAGAAGTCTCCTCTTCCTCCTATAGTTGGAGACTTTCAAACATGGCTTTAATTATGCATTTAAACATTTGCACATTTTCAACATCACATCATTCATTACCTTTCGCTTCAGACTTGCCACGAGGGTCTCCTGCAGCCGCTTCATTTGCTCATCAACCACTGTCTTGACTGGAATCATGGAGACAGTGTAACAGTCCACCTAGACAGACAATAGCAAACAGAAACACAAATTTAATGTCATATTAAATGTCATATTTACTGCGTTCTCTGGATGCTGGCCAGCATTAACGAAGGGCAGGCAGTGAGACAGACAAGTTCTCGACCGTTGGAATTTCAAATCCCTTTGCCATGGCATGAATTTATGCAACTTACCTTGACTTCGTTTGGGAGGCGCTCTGCATCGCGGGAAGCAGCTTTGAGAACCTTGAAGTTCAACTCCCAATCACTGACCTGCAGGTATCACCCAGAACTTGGCATGTGTGGACTGGATTCATGAAAGCTGAATATCATGGTCTAGTCTGACCAAAAGAACTGGCTAGACTCAGCAAGGCGTGCCACTGGTTAGAAGTGCCAAAAATGCAGTACGAATGGGAAAACAACTCATTCACTTGTGTCTATATTTGGCCTGAAATTTCAGCTAATTTCTGTATTTTTGAAAGACAATGAACAGGCCTCATATATTTAGAGCATCTTACACAATTTAAACTCTCTTGTCCATCATCTCCCTGCTTGCTAAAACAGTGGTAATGGAGAAAGTGGTGGTGCCGCTGTTTCTATTGCTGCCACTACAAGAATACGACCATATCAGGTCCATCTTGAACCACTCGCCAATATTCTCACATACAAGCGTTCTTTCATTGCAACATTGTTTCCTTCTGAATCCCTTCGCAGCAGTATGTGTCAAGCTGAGCAAAACCTTTCCAGAAGCAAGGTACATATAAGTTCCCCTTGCATTATAATAGCCTGGACAATAACTCACCTCAGTGAGATTTGCATCAACGAATTCGTCTAGGTCCACAGTGCCAAGCACCAGCCAATCCTGATACTTTTTCAGCTCCTCGGAAAGCTGGCTGAACAGAGCCTCTGCAGAAGCATAAACCTGCATGGGGATGAGCACATGCTGTTTTCAGCCCTGCTCACCTGCACAATTCCATTACTTTCTCATCATTTGTATGCAATACAAAACACTCAATTTCACCCCATGCTCAGGAAAGCAAACACCATTGACCGTGGGTTATACTCCATGATTGTGCACTTACCTTAGCAATTTCCTTGGGGGCTGCATCCACAATCTGTCTGAAAAAGCCAGGTCTTTCACTGAGGTCGCTCACACCTTTCATCCTTATAAATGCAAGGAAAGTGAAAAGGGTAATCATTATTGATGTGGGCAAGAGAAATTCTTTATCAAAGAGGAATGCTTGACAAGTATTTCAATGAAGTGGCATCTTCAAGATTATGTACATTTGTGCCATGGCAGACCAGCATACGTATCACATAACTAGAGACACTCCCAGCTGCACCACCTGAGAGGGAGGCCCAAGAACGTGTTGAGGTGCTCCTTGTAGTGCTTGATACGAATTTCCTCAAGAGGTGGATCATACTGCAGCTTGTGCTGGCGGAAAACCATTTTGACATCAATCTCTGGCAGCGCCTGGTTGATGCATGTGAGGCCCTGTGTACAATTCAAGATAAAGGTACTTAGCAACACCTCAATAGCCTTCCAGCTGTGTCTTTTTATTAAGTATTAGATTTGCCAGGGATCCTCACCTGGATGTATTGATACTCAAGAGCCTTGAAAAGCTGGAAGTCCCAATGCTGGCGCCATACCTGGGAGATGATGGGGAAAAGGCTCAGACCATGACTATCGTTCTTTGTCAATGCCCAGCCTCTCCATGTATTGGGTCGAGCAATTGTCTTGACTAGCCAATGCACAGGCAGTTCAGCCTGCCCCTCATTCTGTACATCTGTAGATTGGACAATAACAGCATACTCACCAGCTGTGTCTCCCTTGAAAAGCCTTCATTCTCCAGTCGTAAGAAGATGTCACGCATCTCCTTCACACCCAAAGCCCAGCGATCTTTGTGACGCACAAGGTCTGTGTTCATGAGCGCTACCACCTACATACAAGAGGGGGAAAAGATGCTGAGATGCAGAAATAATATAGACTGCACAGCCTTGGGACAAGAGATATACACACAGCAAAGCAAAAAATCTTTTAGCAATCAGCAATGCTTAAACCTGTCCCTCACAGACAGTCTTGTTTACCCATGCACACCCAAAAAACAGATTAATAGTGGAATATGATTGCTCAAAGTTTTCTAGCATCTTCAACGATATTCTAAGCTATCGGTTGCAAACTTGCGTGCTTTTTTCAACACGTGTGTTGCTTATGGTTTCAATTGCACTATAATTGCCTAAATTGTCAATTATCACCTTCTCCCGCATGACATCATGCCATTTGCGCAGCTGTCGAGTCTTCTCAGCAAGCCGTTCTGCCACATCATTTAGTCGCTTGACATAACCTTCCAGTGCGGCTGAGCTTTTCCACGTGATCTCCTTGCCCTGGGAGTCCTTAGGATTCATAAGGACCTGGAACATCCAAGCCAGGACTTCACTTGCAATTTTGGCGAATGCCATGCACTTGTGCAAGCAGGCTTGAGTGCACAATCATGTTAAGCCTGTGCTATGAATTTTAGATCAAGTGCGCATATCTGAATGCTCTGCATGGAACATACTTTGCAAAACGGGGATTTAAAAAAAAAGATAATACAATGCCGAGGAAAAGGCCATAATGCTGGACTCTCACCCTTTCAAATTCTTGTGCATCCTGTAGCAGCATGGGCTTTTGACACGGAATCATCTCTGTTGCAATGTTGTTGTAGAAGTTAGCCCGCTGCTTGAGTACCATTCCGTACCTAAATATAGAAAGCAAAGTGCATAGTGATTCTGAATATTGAAGCTCTTCTTGCAATAACATGCATATAATTTGCTTAAGAATCAATGTTTTACGGCAGGTGTATAAGTGGTTTGGAAAAGGAGCATAATACATAGTCAATAACATCCGCCCCATGCCAGCCCCTGCAATTCAAATGCACAAACCTGTAAAAGCGATTTGCAATCTCAACCTCATTCAAAATATTGCGCTTGATGCCAAACCCCAGGGACTGCAGCTGACGGACCTGCGAGAGCAGTGTAGATTTTGTCAGATTCAGAAGTTCTTTTCAAGTCAAGTATTTCTGGCTGGCAATTCAGATACAATTGATATGAGAGGAAAAGTAGACACCAAATAGAAAATGTGCACATGATTTTGGTTGAGTATAACCAAAATAATCTAAAAGGCTTAAGGACTGCCAACAACACATGCTTGCAAAAACAGGTTCACATGGTCTTCTACTTTATTCAAAAGATCAATTTCGGACAGAGTCATCAGATGCAAGCAATCCTTTACAGCATAATTCTACCTTTTCGCCGAATTTTAAATACGTTTTGGATTAACCTGTGGGTTTGCATAATCCGACATCCCAAGAGAAATTTTATCACTTCGCATGAATCATAAACATGACGTCTTCATAGAGTTGGCATGAAGCTGCCAGAGCAAGCACGTAAATATTGATATAGAATGTCTGCAAACTAGACAAATGAATAGACTTGAAACTGCAGACCTGTAGATAGCCAGTAGCAAGGTGAGATAGGACAAAAACCGCAAGCAGGGCTGGTGGATGAATCTTAAAGAAGGTATCACCATCTAGTAAATTTATAAGCATTAGTGTGGGTCTGGAAGGTTTTGGGGTGAACCAGCTCCTGCCATGTGATCAGTAATCTGATTTCAAGAATCTTTCACCTAGTGCTGCTTGTAAAAACTGCGTACTAAGTAAAGTGATTGACTAGTATGGGAAGCAGTGCGGATTGGGAGACTTCAACGAGAACAGCATGGACGAAGGAACAGATCATGAACTTCATCTTGGAAGAGGCCTCAAGCGTACAACACGTAAGCATGGAGAGTACGATAGAATTTGTAGTTTGTGAGGCATGACTGGCCTGCAAAAGCCTCTGCTGAGCTAACAACTTGGCCACTAGCCCCAAAATTTGATTTGGAAAAGTCTATATTAAAAGATGCTCATATATTTGCAGGTAAGCAGGTATTCATGCTCTTAAATACCAGCATTGAGCAAAGGAATGAGCAACGACTATCACAAGCTTTTCAAGAGAAAGGGACTGATGTTGAAAGCACACTTACCTCACGCAGAAGCACAACAAGCTGGTCATTGAAGTGCGTCTTGACATGATGGTTCTGGCTATCAAAGCTCATCAGCTTGCTGTTCTTCCAGGATGTCATGTCACTCAATTGCTCAAGAGTTCGATCCTAAAAGTTCAAGCATAGATTACGAGAAAAAGCTTAGGCTGCTCTGCAAAGACAGGAACTTGCATTTAATATTCAGCAAACTTATTGGCTGAGCCCAAAGCACCAACAACGTGCCATGCAGCCTCTTTCATACCGTTGGGCTTATACAAAATAACAATGGCCCTACCCTTGCAAGTGGTGGACAAAGACTTGGCCATGTAAGTCTAGCTTGCTTAGGTTGATAGGTCACTTGCCATCTTGTCAACCAAGTGTCCTCACCTCCCACAGCTCAAATTGTTGCTTCCTGAAACTCTCCACATCTTTTAACAGCTGCGTTGCCAAAGACAGTGCATTTTGCAGAGAGCTGCAAGAGCATACATGAAACATAGTTAAAAACCAGAAGTATTTCCAAAACGACTGTGTGCATGCCATTTTCAGGGAAAGAGACAACAAGCTTGAAAACAAGCATCAAAACTGTATTTTGAACAGACCTGCCAGTCACGTCACCAGGGGCAGCCACCTGCTTTGTGCCTAGCATCAAACGCAAGACTTCCTGCATGTAGATACACAGATACACACTGCAAGAGTATGGAAGAAGGTTAACACCAAGGGCTGTCCCTTCGCTCTTTGTACAGGAAATGTCAGGCAAGGCCTCTCACGCAGTAGCAATCTGCACCTGAGCGTCAGACACTGTAGACAGAGCTGAACACAATAAGCCATGCTCTATGGGCTTTGTAAGCACATAAGAACTCTATTGCAAATTGTGCAGGAACTCACACGATACCTGAGTTTTGGTCAGCTTTTGAAGTGTCTTGAGAGCCCACATGATGTGGTCAACCACATTGCTTGGGTTCCTTCCAGGGCCATCTATGTGCATTGACGCAGGGGACATAGGAGCAATGGGACACAGTGATGAAAACTTTTAGTATACCGTGCTTGGTCCCATCAATGCGTTCTGGGTTAAGGGGCCAAACCATGCAGCGCATTGATTTCCAGACGCACTGACGCATGATAGAGTCCAATATCTTTACAAAAAAAATTGGGACAACAGAAGATTGGCATGGTGCCTGAAGTGCTATGAACCCTGGAGGCATGCTGTGCGCTAGGCAAGTGCACTTTGCTTAACACAAATTGACAAAAATAGGACAAGAGGGAGGCTCATGATTCACCTGCGTTGCTGTTAGAGCCTGTATCTGCTGCAACTTGGCGCTCGTCAAGGGCAATCTGCAGCGCATCCAAATGCTTATCCACCTGCAAGGCAAGCACAAGGAATAAGCCAGTCTCCGTCAAAGCTGACTTTTGCTACCCTGATAACCCAGTCTACTAGCTGAGAAAGCACAAATACTTAGGAAGACTTCAGCCTTCAAGGTATCTTCAAAACCCAAGCCAATCACATTTTGACAAACATAAGAAAGGCTTCATACCTGCTTTGCAATGGCCTCCTTCTCAGCNGCCAGAGCAGAGGCCACAGAAGGACGGCTCATGAGCCCACCATAACGCCGCAGATCTTGAAAGACCTTCAAGCACAGAATTCAAATTGGCAGCAGATCTTGAAAGACCTTCAAGCACAGAATTCAAATTGGCATGCCATTTGAGGCTGCCAAAAAATTACGGATCGAAAGGGACGCAACAATAAACAGGACTTGCAAAATAAAAAAAGCAAAGGTTTATAAAACGATGGGTGCACCTGTTTGTTTGCTTGACACTAGGCTGCAAGTGCAGGCTTTTGCGCACCTGTTGCGGTTGCACAGCTGCATCACCAGTCACAGCTGCGATGAGCACTGGCAAGATAATCGAGCCTGCAGTTCATTAAAAGTAAATAATCTATGCACATTTAAGACGTAGTTTGTTGTCCACAAGGTAAGCGCCAAAGTATAGATCTGGAAAGAAGCATGGCACAAAACTGGTGTGTGCAACCCTGGGTCATGCGTATAAAATCATATCTTTGACCCTGTCACATGCAAATATTTGGGGGGAAATTCAAATCGCCAAAAAAAGTGTGATCACAAGCAAATTTTTCGCATATTTCCCAAAAAGTACAGTGGTCACGTGTGTTTTCTTTATACTTCATTTTTGTCAAGCTGTAGTCCTTAAAACCAGTATATGTGCAACCTGTAAGAGAACTGTCTCTCTTGGCCTCATGACCTCTGATGTCTGTATCATTCATATCCACATTCTCGCCAGCAAACCTCAGTGAGTCTTAGATGTCAATGAGTGGAAATAGTGTTTTTTTGTTGTCTTACTAACCTGCACAGCATTGCTTGCAGTCTCACAGTATGGTGTACAGCCTGCCCTACAATGCGCTACATGGTGGAGCGCCTTGCGGCTGTGGACATGCAGCCAGTAGGCGGAAGGTGCACGAGCATGAACAAAATACACCAACGCACGTGTATGTTGCATATGCATGAACAAAAAAATCACACACACTCGTGTAAGATGCAATATATTTACGCTACCCAGCAACTCCTGTATGCACACACACAAGCGGAGTTTTGCATGCAGACTTCTGTCTATATGTCTAGCAAGCTTTTCCTTGAATGTCATACACAGTGTCTTTGGCTAGGCTTCCCTTAGTGTGCCTTTGTCTTGGCATAACATCTTAGTCATTCATTTCCTGCACAAATGCAGTGTTTCACAGCTCTCATTGTACACCTGTGTACTGCTACTACCCATGCTCACGTCCATAACTAACTGCTGCTTCAGAATAGGGAGTTGCCCTGCGCTGTTGTCTGCTCGGTTTATCTATCTATGTGTCATGCTTCAGCATTGGGAAAAGCAGACTGAGTTGGGCCCGTGGGCAGGCTGGGAAGCCTGGCTGCAGGCTTGCACACCCTCATGGCAGCTTAGTATGGGCTGGGGCATCTTGGCCTGGCCTTATTCTGCCCCTTTCAGTTAGATTTCCTGGATATGCCTCCCCATTACCAGGTAAGGTTAGCTTTGTAACCTAACCTGGATACGCCTCCCCATTTTAAGAGATTGTAGATGCATATAGATATGCATGTTTCAAGCAAAATACCTGTGTCAGGGGCATTTTACTAAGGGGAAGTCGTTTGGTGAAGTCCCCATGGCAATCACCAAACTTTTGGATTCCCAAAAAAGTAAGCAAAAGTGCTCCCAAATCCTCTGTTCAAAATTCAATGTTTTTGGTAATTCCCCTCCAAAGTTTTGCCCTAATCACCATCTGAATTATGAACAATTTTGCGCGGTCTTGCGCATCGCTTAATAGNTTTTTAATGTGCGCATGAAATGCAACCAATGGGACCCCCCGTCCTGCTTTTCTTGCATTTGTGCTCATTTCCCTGCTTGGTCACTTCACTTAAGCAAATGCATCAAGATTTGAGCCGAGGGTCTGAAGCCTTAGCCTTGTGCTGCTGCTTCTGCTGGCTGCATCACACGCCTTGGCTCTCCTTCTCCTTGGAGACCTCTTATGCTGGTGTCTGAGCCCCTTGCTCCAGGGCCTGGGCGCTTTTAGCCAAGCGCAGGTCGTTGTACACCCACACAAGCTTGTGCGCATGTAATGTGGTCAAGCGGTTCCCGCTGCAGCCACGCCAGCTTGCATGCACAAAGGAAAAGTTGCCCCAGTTCTGCTCACAGTCCAGATATTTCGAAAAATCACATGTAAGAAATTACAGGGGTAGTTAAGGTAGCTAGGAAGGCAGTTGGGGCCCATGTGATCCCCCTTACTCCCCCTACCTGAAGCCCCGTTGCGGCACCTTTACACGGACAAATGAACATGAAATGCGCGCATTGTTGTATCATACGCGCATTGGTACTAGCAAATGGATGCATGACCCAAACCTGGCGCAACCTCAAGTTAAAAGACATGACAAGAAGTAAACAAGTTAGTATCAGCCCTCAAACCATTATACTCTGGTATCTTTGATAAATGAAGAGCCTATTGGACTAGGCCATTATCACTTCAAAAGTAAGGGCTCCTACCAGCAACTTGCAAAGCCTATGGCCAATTCAGTGCTAAAGTTTTTGGGTTTGTCGCCATTTGGCGACACAGGTCGCTTCTGCTGAAATTGTGTGTCACCACAGCGTTTTGCGGACGCTGCTGGGAGATGGGAGGACAAGGAAAATGGGGAAGCAGGGGAGCTCTGGTTTTCAGCTGTCCTTGACTTGGAGGGCTTTACGAGCCCCTGAAGTGTGTCTATGCACATATGCGTACGACTGCTTAGATGGATAAGAAATAATCTGGCATCGTGGGATGGTCTGTGAACATTCCTCCTGTCGCCATTTGGCAATGAAGGTGCTCTGCGACGCCACGCCGGGCGTCATGTCGCCACAAAAGTGAACAAAATGCGACTGTCTGGCGACGCAAATTACTTTATCAAAGCACTGGGCCAATCATGTCCTCACCAAACATTTCCCGCAGTTTCTGGCTGACACGCTGCTCTAGAGGCTCCATTCGCCTCTCAAAGTCCTCCTTCCCAGACCGCCAAGCTGGCATGTTGTACTCGCTAACCTGCATGCATTAATAAATTTCAGGCCCAAGATCAGCTCTGTGCATGCTGCACGCACCAATCCAACGGGTTCAACCCTGCAAGCTTTGAGCTATGGCCTTCTCCAGAAGAGAGCATGTTTGAAAGAGGATGATAGCACCTTTACCTGGACAGATGCGTTACAAATTCTCCATAGAAGCTCAGGCCTTCTTTACAGACATCTTGACCAACTCACTACTCACATATTTGATTCAATGCTAGAGAAAAGCTGCACCAGCATTCCATCCTACGAATGAGGCTTTAATTTTTGTGACATGGTATCAACATTTCCAAACCTTGATTTTTGTGATCTTTGCAGCCTCCTCTACCAATCTGTGTACAGATCAGCCTGATTCAACTTACATTTTCACAATTAGACACATGCATAGGAATCGGCACATAGCGTTAATTTGGCGAATGCAAAGCGCTACATAGCGATATTAAGTGATGTATCACTGTAATGCACCTTATTTCAGGCGCTATACATGTCAATCCATACCAGCAGCCAAGACATAATCATCAAGCTTGAATGTTGGATGGACTTTGGTGTATGCAACACCCTTGCAAAGTTGACCAAAAAAATCTGGCCGTGTTTTTTGGCGTCANGAGATCGAAATAGTGTTTCACTCGGCGCATGAGTGCAGCCAGCAGGGGGCAGAGCCCCATGACTACACTTACTAACACACAGGGTTGTTGGAAACCGTACTTGGAAAATTTTTATAACTTGTATACCGTATATGTACCCCGCACATATCCCTTATATACCGCAGAAACCATATATACCAAAAATCCCAACCTCCCCAAACAGACCCAGGGGGGGTCATTGAGTAGCTCTCAAAGAGCAGGGAGCTCACAACCAATTACTTTTTTCAGTAATGCCTGTCAANGTCTGAAAAACCAAGTGCAGCATCAACTCATGGTTGCATTCCTGGAAGTGCTAAGCAGCCCTGTGCAAACGACTGTTACTAGGTCAAAGTCTCATTCTACTCCCTGCACATCACTGACATCCTCTCTTTCTCAACCCTTTGCCTCTTGCTCATCCTCAATCACTATGTATGATAGGTATAGAGCAACTTCCTCATTTGCCCCTGTGCCCCTGCTGTCGCTATTGCTGCGGATATAAGACAGCTTCTTGGCGCGCTCCAAGCCAAATAATTATTGGTCTTGCTGAATTTGTTGCCAAAGAGCACCCAGTTGCGCTCGAAGGGGCAGCTGTTGACATGGGCATAAGCAACCGCCCAGCTGCTGCTGCCATGAGGGTGAAGAAGGAGAAATATGGATCAGCTGATTCAGTTCCGGTTGCAGGCCTTTAAGGCTTCACCTCAGCTACCATCGTTTGGCGGGTATAGCTATGTGATCTAACCTAGCCTACGTGGAACAGCCAAAAGGCATGGCGAGAGTCTGCGTCACGGACTATCACATGCCCGCCCTCAAGCGTGATGTGCTCATTAAGAGCTTCAAACACACATCAGCAAGGCTTGGGGGCACAGCCTCCATGCGCAGCCGCCAAAACCCTGACGAGGCTGCATCCCTCACCTACCTCCCCCTTTTCAGCCTGACAAAGACCTTTTCTGCATCAATAATCAACTTTCCCTTGCAATCTGCAAGAGCGCTTAAAAGGAGCACCCAGCCCCCAGAGCCATCACCACACTTAATGCACTTCACCTTGCACACTTCAACCTGCACACTTCAACCTGCACACTTCAACCTGCCAACCACTGGCACAAACACAGGCACCAAGGTCTTCCAGCAGGGAGCACACTGCTTGCCACCAATCCATGCCGCTGCATCCCCAACTGGCGCTTGATTGCATGGGCCTCCTGCTCTGTTGCCTGCTTATCTGTCTCATCGGTTTGCTGCTTATGTGCAGATGCTGTCAAGCCTGCTGCTGCTGCACCTGCTGTTGCTGCAGTCCCTGACTCCTCTCTGCTCCCCTCCACCTCTGTCCCATGCTTTCATGTTTTAATCAAGTCACCAAAGTCCGTCATTCAACATCAAACAATCATGAAGAATCAATTGGAATGGCACGGATGTCCGCAAAATGTCATATATACCAGTATTTATACGGTCATATATATACAGAGCAAACCATATACACAGTTTGGGTGTGCGGTTTATAAGTTGCCCCCTTCTGTATACCTACGGTAAACAAAGGATATATATATACCGTAGGTGTAAATATACGGTTATATGTAATTATACAGTATTCAGCAACCCTACACACACGCCATAAGCCAATGACCCTACAAATGCACACACCCGGCATGATGCTTTGCTTCAATCTGGCAAACAAGTACTCACTTGGAGGACTGGCAAGTGAGCCAAGGGGGTAAAAACCTCAGCTGCACCCAGGGATTGAGCTTCTTGCTGACCCAAAAGGCGGCACAACTCGTCGTGCGTCTCGCGCATACTGTACACCTGCAGAATGATGAAGGCATGCAAACGAATGTGCTTCCAAGTGGCATGTGCCTCCAGCATCACTGCTGTCCTTCAAGCAGCACAATGCAACAAGTACTTTTTTGCATTCAGTCCGCTATTCTGTCTAAACGTCTTCATCGAGCAATTGCCGAATCTGGTGTCAACAAACTAAAATATCTAGTACTCAAATCTATAAAATAGCAACACAAGCGCCCCATCTATGCACCTCTGCCAAAAGTGTGAAAGACAAATAATTCTGCAGCAGGTCAGCACACCTCTTCGAGCCGCTGCTGGAATGCGTCAACATATGCATCTGCTAGCGGAGGTCCAGCCCATGAGTGACCCCCGTTATCGACACCCATTTTCCAGTCCTCGCTCAGCATGCGAAACTCGTAAGCTAGACGTGCCATGACCTGCAAAAATGAAGTATAAAGATGAATAAGAAGAACACAAAAAAAGGAGGGAGCAATTTGATTCAACAGCATCATTTATGACCGTGCAGTGTTCGCACGAGAAAGATACAACAACATTGGTAACTCTCATGACAACTGCTTGGAACAAAATGGCATGCCTCATGAGTCATCCAGGAATGGGCCTAGGGCAAGCAGAACATCATTAAGTTTTAGAGAGATAGAGGGAGAAAGGAAAATGCAAAAAAGTGGGTTGCCTTCTGACAGATTGTGTGCACAGGTGCGGGTTGGCGAGTTTCTTGCTGGGAGCTTTTTAGGTTTGCTGAGTCCATATCTGTCCAAAAACAACGCTGATCAAACCTGATGGAATATGAAAGTGCACGAGGGGAAGGAAAGATGCTGCTTCAGAACAAACCTGGCTTGCCCCAATCAAAGAACCTTTGATCTCTGCAAAAGGTCTGGCCCACACGTCCACTCCATGCAGCTGGGACTGAGAAGGCATGGAAAGGTCAAGCAAGAAGGATGTAACAGCACACGTAGCCCAAATAGCCCAGTTGAGCCACCATCTTAGTTCACATTGGCATGAGCAGTTCTACAAGCATTTAACATCTAGCACCTGTCACAAGGTTTCAAGAGGTACAAGCACACATATATTATGCAAAGCCATTCAGCAAAATCACTAAAAAAGCAGCCATTGCAAACTCATGTGGTGCTAAGGAATCCAACCACAAGGACACACCTGGATGTAGGCAGCGATGGCTGCAGCGGTGACATGCATCAGGTTCTGGATACGCTGCTGGCTCATGGCGTACCCACCAGGCAAACGCACTGGCCATACCTGCCATCGATTCCAATATCAGCCAAGGTTGTAAGGAAAGGTAATCTGTACTAACCTCATGATTAAAACTACACGTAAAACTACACGCAATGCATGCTTAGCATGCAGCATGCGGCATTGAGCAAGCAGGCAAATTAGACCATTGCGCAATCGAAGGTCAGTTCCAAGACTTGGCAAGCCTGGTTAAGGCAAATCTATTGTCAGGACTAATAGAAAGCCTGACAGCAGGGTGCAGGTGGTCCCCACCGTGGAATATTTTACTTTAAATGGAAACTCTCCTTTGTCAGCTGGACTCAGCAACACCTCAGTTGATGTAGCTAGTATATTTTAATACAAAGGCCAACTAGAGCAGAAGATGCATGGAACAAGCATACATTAGACCTTACGAAGAATGCCAAACCCTACCAAAAAGTGTTTGACAGGGAGGATGGAAGACATGCAAAAAAACAGCCCCTACCATACGCAAGGCATTGACTGTTAAATCCAAAGTCTCCTTGACAGCTTCCCAGCCACCCTCCAGTCCATCTGCATCTGAGATTGTAGGTAGCAGGGCAGGTTTGCGGCTTTCAAATTTCCTGTCTGATACTCATTGTCTGATCACACAAATTCAGCTGGAAAGCTTAATTAAACCTGACTGAAAGTAAGCTCCCACAGTGATGAGGGTCACAAGGCAAATGGGCAAGACAGGAGCCTGCAACCCCTTCAAAGCAATCATGCGATCGTCATAAAGCAGTGCACCCACCAAGGCCGCCAGGACTGTTCAGGCCCTTCACTGCAGCTGAAAGCAGCGCCTCGTACGGGGCTCGAAGTGCACCCATGTGAGCGTGCACCTGGGGTCGCAAGGGAAGGTGTGGGGTTGCAAGGGCAGCTGAACAAGTGGTAAGCAAGGGGCCTATGCACTCATGAGCGAAATTTGCTTGCGTGGTTGCATGCTAGAGGAGTCATGCAAGATGAAGGAAAGATATGCCGGAATTGCACATCCAGCCATTCTTTGACTTTGGTAGTTGACTGCAGGTTGGGGGACTTTTAAAAGGCCAGCTTGATAATTTTTTTGGATTGAGCTACAGAACACAGGCTGGAGTTGTTGGTGGGTCTAGTGGCGATATTGCACAACCAGCCATTCTTTGACTATGGTTGTTGACTGCAGGTTGGGGGACTTTAAGAAGGGCCGGCTTGATAGTTGTTGGATTGAGCTACAGAACACAGGCTCGAGTTGTTGGTGGGTCAAGTGGCGAAGTACTAAAAATTGTCAAGCTTTTCCTCCCTGCATTTGGTTAGACAAGTGAAGAATGGTGGGAGGAACACAACCTCTCCAAATGCCCCCTGAATGCCCCCTACCTTGCCATCCACTCTTATGAAGAAAAAAATAATCTCCTTAGCACTCATGCAATTAGGATATGAATGGACCCAAACCACCTGTCTATCAAGAGACACATTTAGCACACCAAGCAAGGATGCAAGCATTGCAGATGAAGGCTGACACTCAGCAACTTTTGCAGGAACTCCAACCTCAAAAGTCCTAGGACCTTGTGCATGTGGGCACTCAGGGGATTTTAACAGAAAGCCAAAGCGATCAACTGGCTCATAAAACAGGGCTCTATTGCCGTTGTCTTTGGTGCCACAATCTGCTTAATGCAGCTT